>Ga0256380_1000099_pt1 | contig 9140 bp, 16 predicted proteins | sample LS1230viralmetaG_FD_189071 | JGI IMG/M metagenome (GOLD analysis project Ga0256380, IMG submission 189071) | Seawater viral communities from deep brine pools at the bottom of the Mediterranean Sea - LS1 2300m | ecosystem: Environmental > Aquatic > Marine > Bathypelagic | place: Mediterranean Sea... | reverse complement strand
ATAATTGCTTTAGAAGACAGTGAAATTATTGAGATAGGAAATCATCTTTCAGATAGCCCTGTAAGAGTTTTAGATGATTACGGTCGAGAGTCAGAAGGCATTGACGATTTATTAGAGGCAATTAGTGAATATACCTGATTTTATCATTTACGCTGGACCAATGTTTGGCTCTAAGACAACCAAGCTTCTAGCAACGGTTGATAGATATCGATATCAAAATAAAAGAATACAGGCGTTTAAACCTGGAATTGATAATCGTTATTCGACGTCACAGATAGTCACACACAGTGGGGGAAAGATACCTGCTATGGTTGTTAACAGCGGCTTAGAAATTTTAGAGTATATTAAAAGAAAAGATATAGATGTGGTAGCAGTTGATGAAGCATTTATGATAGAAGGTGTCTCAGAAGCACTTATTGAAATATTCAGCCGGGGTGTGACAGTGGTGGTTTCTTCTTTAGATTTATCGGCAAACTGTAAAATTTTTCCTGAAATAGAAAAATTAATGTGTTGGGCCACTAAAATAGAAAAATGTCCCGCTGTTTGTCCAATCTGCGGGGGAGATGCATATTATACTTTTAAGAAGATAGAAGATAATGAGGAGATCTTGATAGGCGGAGCAGATATTTATGAGCCAAGGTGTTGGAATCATCACCCGGTTTTTTTAGGAAAATAAAGTGCTTGAATCTTCTTCTGTAAATTGTGTGATCTATCATGCTGACTGTACCGATGGATTTGGTTCAGCGTATTCTGCGTGGAAACTCCTTGGAAATAGAGCAGAATACTATGCGTGTAAGCATGGGACGCCTCCCCCTAATGTAACGGGAAAAAATGTTGTAATCCTTGATTTTTCTTTTGATAATGCAACCATTAAAAAAATGATTGAAGAGGCTAAATCGTTACTAGTTATCGATCACCATAAATCAGCGATGGTTGAGCTTCACGATATTTCACATACTCACTTTGATATGACAAAGAGCGGCGCTATGCTTTCTTGGGAGTTTTTTCATCCTGGCAAAGAGCCGCCTAAGTTTATTCAATATATTCAAGATCGGGATTTATGGAGCTGGGAGCTTCCATATTCTAAAGAGTTTTCTGCAGCTTTTGATATGATTCCTTTTGAATTTGAAGAGTTTGAAAAATTTGAGGATGATTCAGTATTCGATGATGCTGTTAAGAGGGGTTCATATATCTTAGCCTACTCTAAGACAGTTGTGAAAAAAGTATGTGAAAAAGCAGTTTCAAGAAAATACAAAGGGCTGCGTGTTTTAGTTGTAAATTCATCGCACTGGGTCTCTGAGATTGGTGCTCGACTAGCTCCTGATTGTGATTTTGCATTAATTTGGTATTACGATCATCAAGATCGAATTATTAAAGTAAGCTTAAGATCTTTTCATGATAAAATTGACGTTTCTGAGGTTGCAAAGGATTTCGATGGCGGCGGACATAAAAAAGCTGCCGGATTCCAGATGTCCGGTGCGCTCTGTGTAGATGATATTTTTGATATTGAGGAAGAGATTCTAGTGCCTGATCCCGAAGTGGTAGAAGAGATCAAGGCTGATCTTGAAAATATTGCTAAAAAAGCAGAAGAGGCCGGGGTCTCTATTAAGGAAAGCGAAAAAGGACTAGAAGTCCAATCAAAAGACGTTGTGAGCGGAAGTGAACCGACCTAGATGGAATACAGTCTGGATGGAGTTTGCACACTCTATTTCAAGAAGGTCCTATGACCCCCGGCATCAGGTGGGAGCAATTGTGGTGACAGAAGATAACACTCAGGTTTTAGCTGTAGGCTATAACGGTAATTACGCCGGCGGCCCTAACAAGGTAGAGTCTATTGCGCCTGGTGAGTCTGGGATGCTTCATGCTGAAATTAATTGTCTTCTCAAGATGGATTATAATAATCCTAAAAAGAAGACAATGTATGTGACACTAAGTCCTTGTCCTATGTGCTCTAAGGCAATAATTAATGCTGGAATCAATAAAGTAATTTATGATGAAAGCTATAGAGATCTTAGAGGAATAGAGCTTCTGGAAGATGCTTGTATTGAAGTTAGAAAGTTTACAAATACTTTAAATAATTAAAGATACACTAGCAGGCTGACCATTGAAAGTCTTTTCTAAAAAAGATATTGACGAGATGTACATAAAGGTTAATGATCTAGAAGGGGTCATTGTAACTGAGAGCCTATCTATATTTGCAGGAAAAGGAAAAAATCTGGTTGTTATTTTAGCACCAGGAACCATTATAAGAAAAAATAGAGTACAATATGAAGTGGAAGAGGTTGATGTAAGTGATCCAAAGAATCCTAAAATATTGGTTTCACGAAACGGTTCTTTATTTTTTATTAACAAAAATCAATTTAAGGATTTTGAGGTAGGTTAATCATATGTCTTCTTTTACAACCAAAGATTTAAAAGATGTTATAAGAGATAGCTTGGGCATCGATGAAAAATCAGATAGCAACATAAATGAAGCGTATGTTGCGCAACCCAAGAAATATAGGCTTAAGACAGAGCTCTTGAGTGATGCGACAAAAGTGGCCCATCTTGAGCTTTATGATGGATATATAAAAGAATTTAATAGAATATCAGCGGAGCTAGATGCTGTAGACACTACGGCAGCAAATGCAAATCACTCTAAGTTTCGATCTTTAAAGATAGATGAGACATATAATTTAAATGCCATCTATTTGCATGAGCTTTACTTTTCAAACATAAGTGATCTTCACAGCGAGCTAAAGATGGATTCACTTTCCTTTATGAGATTACAACGAGACTTTGGAACCTTTGATGACTGGCAGAGAGATTTTATAGCGTGTTGCAAGGCATCCCGTTGCGGCTGGGCAGTAACAGGCTATAGCACATTTTTACAACGATATGTAAACTGTGTGGTTGATTTACATAGCTTACAAGTTCCTGTAGGATTTTATCCAGTTATTGTTATGGATATGTGGCAACATGCATATTATCGAGACTATGCTAACGATGTCCAAACTTATGTTGTTGCAATGATGAAACAGCTAAACTGGTACATCATCGAGGATAGGTTTGAAAAAACAGAAAGATTAACTAATGCATTGAGGTCATGATGATTAATAGAGAATTTTTAAGAAAACTAATAGTAGATCAGCTTAACGAAGCCCAGGAGACTATGGCTGATGATGGCGAGACCTCGCTTGCGTATGGATCGGTAGACGATCAAATCGACGCGTTTATAGTCAAATATGAAAGGGATTCAATTCCTCGTATTGACGACGACACTCTCTCAGAATCTCTCCTGGATCTATCTCTTCTTAGCCTTTTGCTGGAACAACCTGTGGATACCACAGACACAGAAACGACTGAAGCGGAGGAAGGAGAAACTGAGGAGGTCTCTGAGCCTGTAAGTGATGAAGACATAGGGGACGTTGAGCCGGCAAGTAAGTCTCCAAAACCTCCGATTGATATTGATAGCTTTTCAAGAAGAATTGCTAGACTAGCTTTGAATTTTGAAACCCTGCTCGAGGTGAAAGGAGCGATAGTGAGAAGAGCCTTAAAATTTCTTGAGGAAAATTATGATTCCAATCATGCCGACAGGTTTGTTGATATTTTAAACACCAAGTTTGATTTTGAAATTGGAGAAAAAGAAGAGACTCCTGAGGCACCATTTGCTGTTGGTGCCTACGCCGGTGGGACCGGCGGTGGCGGTGGCGGAGCAGTTTAATGTCAAAAAAAACCTATGCAGAGTTTGAAACAAAAAAGACTATTCATTTCAATATCACTCGAGAGTCTCATGCAGCTTTGAGGATATCGTGTTTCAAGCATAGGTTATCGATGCAAGAGGTGTTTGAAGAGATTGCTCAGAGAATTGCAGCTCAATCTCCTGATATGATTAAGCTAATGGAAAGCCTGGCCCAGAAAAAGAAAGATAAGATTATACAAAAATTATCAGAAACAGACGCTGAATCTCTCTTTAATATTATAGAAGAGGAGAATCCTTTAACATGATTGATTTTTTAAAAAGCATCTTTAAAAGGATGCGAGCCACCCTTTTATTGAATAAAAGAACAAGAACAACAGAAGACCAAATATCACTAATAAGCTTAAAGATCTATAGCCTAGAGAAAATGGTGTCAGAACAGTCGAGATTAATTGCTGATTTGGCCCAGACTCAGGGAGACTTGGCACGAACGCAGAATGATATTGTTTCTTTTGTTGTGTCTCCACCGCCGCTTGAAAGCGTCGTTAAAAGTTCATCAGCTTATGATAAACTCGCTTTTATGATTTTTGATGACGACGACGATATGATTAATTGAATATGAATATTCGAAAAATCAAAAACATAAAAGACGGTTGGATAAATCTTATTAGATCAAAGATTCCCAACCATCTCTCTGATGAGGTGAAAGAGATGGCACAGGAAAGAATTAATATTTGCCAGGGCTGCATGTATCTTAAACGATCTCGCAAAGATAGATACATTTGCTGTCTTTGCGGATGCTCCTTTCCTGCAATTGTTTATGCGCCGAAAAAGAGATGCCCGGATGGCAAGTGGTAAACGTATTTTTTAATCGCATTAAAATTAATAAAATTTCAAACTAAGGAGATTAAGATGGAATGGTTAAAAGACTTATTGAAAAAATGGAAGGTTCACATTACTGTGGTGGGAGGAGTAGTTGTGATAGCCACAGCTTATGGCACATGCAACTATGAGCTTCCAGTATCTACTACGCTTGACGAGGCTACTGAAACAGAACTTGCCACACCAACAGAGACCGAGTAATGAAGAAAGGCTGGCTCGATAGAATTACTGAGAAGGTAATCTCACGAAAGTTCACTGTTTTCCTAACAGCTACAGGCCTCATGCTGTGGTCAGATTTGAATTCAGATACATGGGGAATGATCGCCATAGTCTATATTGGCAGCCAGGGCGTAATTGATGCTGCACTTTCCTGGAAGCACGGCCCTAGGGACTAGCCAGATGATTAAGCTCTTAGCATTTAAAGCAGCACTTAAAAAAGCCAAAGCATATGTCAAGAAATATTGGAAGCTAATTTTAGGTGTCATTGTTCTTGCTGTTGTCTATGCTACTTCTCGTTCAAAGGTTCATTCAATGGCAAAGGCACTAGATGATATTAATGAATCTCACAAGAAAGAAGTTGATGCTATTGAAAAGGCACACAAAGATGAGGTGCTTAAGATCGAAAAAGCAAGAGTAGTGCTAGAGACAACAATGAAAGAGATTGAGTTCAAATATGCTGAGGCTGAAAAGAAACTTGATGCTAAGAAAAAGAAGCAAGTTGAAAAGATAATCAAAGAGAATCATGACGACCCAGACGCGATAACAGAAAAGCTTGCTAGCTTAACAGGATTTAAGATTTATGTTGAGTAGGTTTATAATAATTGTACTTTGTTCTTCATTTCTTTCTACAGCACATGCTGATGAGCAAATTGTCACATTAAAAAAGAATGATGCTGCGCCATTTAATGGCACATTGTTTAGCACATCAGCTGCTGCTCGAATTGCTATTGAACTAGAGAATAAAGATACTGTTTGTGGTCTAAAAATATCTGAGGCTGTGGATAAGCAAAAGGCATTTGATAAGTTTCAACTTGACTTAAAGCAGGCCTCGCTGGACGCGTGCAATGAGAAGTATACAGTTGTGGTAGATCTCAAACAGAATCAGATAGATAATCTAACTGAGCAACTTAAGAAAAATACAGGACCGCAGCCTGCGTGGTGGTTCTCAGCGGGTATTGTGGGCGGAGTTACAGTTACTGTGCTGTCTGCTTGGGCATTATCTCAAGCAAGTAATTAATATTAGCTTCTCTTTCAATATTTATGTTTGTGGGGTGCTGGGCATATGCAAGTATTAGTAAAGAGAAGCGCTTTAGAAGAGCTAATTAAAAAGCTAACTGAAGATAGAAACCTTAGATCAATTAGACAAAATATAGTTCCCGAGGCCGAAAACGAGGAGCCCATTGTCCCCACACCCCAGATGGCAGTTCAGCTTTCTGCTGATGCACCGCCTATTGGTGATCCTGAATACGTTCCTGCTTCTACACAGGAGCTTGCTAGATCTGCTTCCGCCATCTCTCAAGAGGTGCCGCAGGCTCAAATTGATTTTTTCTATCGACAGCTTCATAGGTTGCTTGATTCTGCACTAGATAAACATGATGGTGACATGGATGGCACCATAAATGAAGAAAAATTTAGAGATCTTGTGGCAAGTATTTTAAATGAACAAGATGAGAATTATGAAGATGATGAAGACCTGGGTGCAGATCGAGCACTAACAATTGAAAATCCCGATGTGATGGAGGATATAGTAGATATGATCACCTCTCAGAAGCTTCACATCGTAGGACTTCAAGATCCGCAGACAGGAAAGGAGGCGACCCATCCTGCTGTTATATGGGATAGGGCACAAAAAGACTTTGTTCTTGGTATCAAGCCCATGAATGTCCTTGCTAGTGTGGGCTCAGTAGATAATTTAATTAAAAGCATAGTCCAGGGAAATGATGAGATAGCAAAAGCATTATTTCGGTATGCTAGGGAAAATAAGATAGGAACTGATGAGGCCCGAGGAGAGCTAGCTACTGCTCTTGCACCACATCTTGGAAAAGATGAGCTTCCAATAACACCAGAGCTAGCAGCAGAGATGTCTGCAAATATAACGTCTGATCAGCTAATGAAAAAAGCAGAAAGCGATATCGATGTATATGCCCAGCTAATAGATTCAGAAATTGATAAAGTTTCTCAGCAAGACGTAGTACAAGTCAAAATTTCAGGAGCAGACGTGCAAAAGTCTGTAGAGTCTCCTGCTGAGCTTGTTGTTAAATTTCTTAAGAGAGCTAAAGATAAAAGAATCTCTGGAGAACAGAAAGATGTCTACTCACAGGAGATGGTAGATGTAGAGCTGGGCACAGAGGAAGAGATGTCTGAAGAAGAGAAGTCTGAGCTGAGGAAGAAGGTTCGCCGCGAAATGAGAGAAGAGGCACTAGAAAGTGAATATGAGTCTGGAAAGTTTCTATTAAGCCAGAAGGCTTTGCGTGCTCTGATGGATAAGATTGCTGATGAGATGGGCACAGGTCTTGGAAACGTTAGAAATATTATCTATGATGATTTAAAAATGATGGGAATAGAACCTGAAACTATAAGAAAGATGATGGGCTTAAAGGCAGGTGAGAAGCTACCGTATGGTCGAGGAAAAATCCCCCCTGTTTACGATCCGCTTTTGTTTGATGCTTCTGAGCAGATTGTGGAAAAATCTTATGAGATCTTTAGGCATGCTTTGGAAAATTATATTGAGTCTCTGGAAGGAGATGAAAAGCAAGATGACTTTAGAGATTTTTATGAGCGACTGTATCAACCTGGTATCGAAGGGTATATGAGACTCCAAGATGTAACTGGGGGAACGGAAGATTTTAAATCTAATAAATTTAAAAAAGCACGAGAGGGGTTCGAGGCAATTCAGGTTTTCATTGATCAGCTTGCAAGAAATTTTGTACCCGAAGATACCCATAAGGCAGCCAAGGAAGGCGGGCTTAGAGCCTTTATCCTTGACATAAAAAACTCCGGAGCCCTGGAGCCCAAGAGACGTGAAAACTTTGATGAGTTTTTAAATAAAAAAATTAGAATACTTGATAGATTTAAAAGAGATGAGGACTTACTTTTTGACATGCTTGAAACCGCTTTGGGCAAATCTAAGAGTCGAGCAGCTCGCTACATCAAGCAACTTGAAAAGGAAAGATCAGCTAAGGCAAAGAAATGAAACAATCTGAAAACAGATTGATTAGCTTAATTGATAAAAAGCTAATCGGAGAAAGATCGCCCTCCATTTCAGCTGGAGTCGATAGAATTTTAGAGGGATTGTCTCATATACAGTCTCCTCCGAACCTGCCAGTTAGGGTGACACGTGCAGAGTGGGTGGTAACAGAAAATCCGCCTCGTTTGATTCGTGAATTTGAATTTAATAATTTTTCACATCTTAAGTATTTTTTAGATTCTTTACTAGAATATCAGGAAGATACTCATCATCATGCTACTATTTTCATTGAATCGAGAGTGATTCAGGTTGAAACTTATACCCATGATGTAGAGATGGTAACGGAGCTTGACATTGACCTTGCAAAATTTTGCGACGAAGTTTATAATGATATTCTTCATATAAATAAAATCTCTGGAGATGAATATGCTTTTAATGAGTGAGACTCTAAAAGATAAAATAGACCCTGACGCCATATTTGAAGATGGGACCAAGACTGACATCTATGCTTCAGCTGTTAAAGGCGCTGATTTTCTATGCACTGTCAATTTTAAATCGGGAAATACATTTACAGGCAAGGTTATAAGCATTGAAAAAGATGAAGTAGAATATGATTCAAGCGGCTTTGCTAGGATGGAAATTTGTTTTCTATGTTCCAGGGCTGATATGGCTACATTCATATCAGAGGATATAATTGTTAAAACAGATATTGAGTTTCAAAATTCAAATATTTTTACATATGATCGAGATAAACTAAGGTGCAGAGTTTTAAAAAAGATTAAAATTTTAGAGGACAATACCTCTTTGTGCGAATTAACACTCGTGGAAATAAATAAATAATAATATGAGGAGAGATCAAGGTGGATTTTGAGTTTGAAAAATTTATGAAAGATATCTGTAAGAGAGAGGAAAGTGCCAAGGAGCGTGCCCATGATTTACATGAGACAGGTGAAGAGCTTCCTCAAAGCAAATACAACAAGCTATATAGAGAAAAGTGGCAAAATAGAATAAGGTTTAGGAGAAAGAATGGGTCAAATTAAATTCAATACCGCCGATGAGCTGGAGATTTTTCTAAGAATCCTTGCAGAAGAGAGTGTCCTTCAATCCAGAAGTGAAATTCAAAATATAGATGATGACCCCGCTCAGGAGATGTTCTCAAAGCGCCATCAAGACGACTCTATCAAGCGACTTCAGCCGGTGAGTGAAGACGTGGAGGAGGAAGAGGAGGAGTCAGAATCTTCCGAGGTGGAAGCTGAGGCTTCGACTGAAGAGGAGGCTGAGACTGTAGAGGAGCCCACTTCTGCTTCTCCAGTGACTGTTTCTTTAGATACAATTCTAGATACAATTAAACAGCTAAGAAGTGGAAAATCTGTAGATGATGGCATGATAATC
>Ga0256380_1000098_pt1 | contig 9196 bp, 7 predicted proteins | sample LS1230viralmetaG_FD_189071 | JGI IMG/M metagenome (GOLD analysis project Ga0256380, IMG submission 189071) | Seawater viral communities from deep brine pools at the bottom of the Mediterranean Sea - LS1 2300m | ecosystem: Environmental > Aquatic > Marine > Bathypelagic | place: Mediterranean Sea... | reverse complement strand
TGGCCGGAACTGAAGCGCCTCATAAGATCATACGAAGCTTTCAAGAAGGCACGTGGGAAAATAGACTTCACGGATATGATCGAGAAGTTTGTCGAGAACAACCAACCCCTGGACATTGACGCGCTGTTCGTGGACGAGGCACAGGATCTTTCCACGCTGCAATGGGAAATGATTTCTGTTCTCCGTCAAACCCCTCGTATCCAGGTCTTCACGGGTGATGACGACCAAGCCATTATGGGATTTCAGGGCGCAGACGTAAGAGCTTTTCAGAACTGTGCGCGGACAACCAAAGTATTAACGCAATCCTATCGACTTCCTCAAAAAGTATATGAGGTTGCCCAGACGATTGTTCGCCGCGTTGAAGGAAGAACTCCCAAGGTCTGGTATCCTACAGGGGAGATGGGATCGGTGAACTGGCATACGAGATTGGAAGACGTCCCCCTTGAAGAAGGGGAATGGTGCCTGATGGCTCGAACAAACAGAATTGCCTCCCTGTATGCGGAGATGCTTCGGGAACAAGGATGGGTGTTTAGTAGATTCGGGCACCCCAGTATTCCTCCGAAAATGTATGAAGCCATTTTGGATTGGCAGTCCTGGTGCAAGGGACAAAGCCTTTCCCCCGTACAGGTCAGAAATATTTATAGTTTCATGGAAGTGGAACAGGGGTTCAGACGGATGTATGGCCCACGGTCCAAGAACCTTCTGGATCTGGAAGAGGACTGTCAGGTGTCTATGGAACATGCCAGGATGATGCTTGGTCTGCTTGCTCCGTCAGGAATATGGCATGAGCAATTAACAAAGGTGGACACAGACAATAAACATTATATTCTTAACGCTCTTAAACGCGGGGATAATGTTAAGAATCCTCGTATCAAAGTGAGTACAATTCATTCCATGAAGGGGGGAGAATGCGACAACGTCCTACTGATCCCGGACTTGAGCTATGCAGCGTACAAGGAGTATCGGGGCAATCCGTCCACAGAGCACAGGGTGTTCTACGTGGGAGTGACCAGAACGAAGCAGAATCTTCATCTGATGGAACCTATCATCGACTCCAAAAGATATTACGAGATTTAGGACAGGAGTTATCAGACCATCAGAACCCGGAAAGAATATTAATGGAAGCATTGCGCCTGGTTAGTGGTTCGAGGGCCAATCAGCATGGGGATTATACAAAGCTTCAGGGTCGAATAGCAGAGTTATGGAGTGCCTACCTGGGAGTACCTGTGGAAGATGCACAGGTAGCTTTTTGCATGACGCTTTTAAAAGTAGCACGGGATGAGTGCGGGGAATACAACAAGGACGACGGGGAAGATGCGACCGCCTACACTGCTTTGTGGGCTGCGCTAACCGCGAAGGGAAGATAGTGCGCGAAGATTTATTTGAGGAGTCCATCTGGACCCCGCCGGAGAACCTTCCTGACTTGTCGGGTGAAAAGATTATCGCAATCGACGTAGAAACCAAGGATCCAAACCTCAAGGATTTGGGACCGGGGTGGCCTCGTAAAGACGGGAAGTTGGTTGGGATCGCAGTCGCTACGGAGGGGTGGAACGCTTATCTTCCGATTGCTCACTGGGGTCCGGGGAACATGTCCAAAAACCTGGTGTGCCGTTGGCTTCAGGATCAGTTGGATCATGGCATGTCGGTGGTGTTCCATAATGCACAGTACGATCTGGGTTGGTTGTTGAGCGAAGGTATAAAGGTCAAAGGGCAAATACTCGATACCATGGTGGCTGCACCCTTACTGGACGAGAATCGTTTCAGCTACTCCCTCAATGCGCTGGGTGCTTCCTACCTCGGAGAACGGAAAGCGGAGGATGAATTAAAACGTGCAGCCGCCCAGCATGGAGTGGACGCCAAAGCGGAAATGTGGAAGCTCCCGGCAGCAAGAGTTGCTTTGTATGCGGAGACAGATGCCAGATTGACCCTGGAGCTCTGGCACGTGCTGTACAAAGAATTAGTGAAAGACAACTGCCTGTCTATACTGGACCTTGAGTTGTCCCTACTTCCTCTCGTTTTTGAAATGCGGAGAAGAGGGGTTCGAGTGGACCTGGAGAAAGCACAGAAGACAAAAAAGATACTGGAAGACAAGGAGAAGAAGCTTCTTGTCGAGGTTAAAAAGGAAACAGGAGTGGACCTTGAGCCGTGGACCGCGACAAGTCTGGCTTCTGTGTTCGACAAGTTAGGGTTAACCTATGAAAGAACGGCCAAGTCTGAGGCACCTAGTTTCACCAAGAACTTTTTACAAGGCCATAGCCATCCGGTTGCCCAGAAGGTTCTGGAGATACGGGAGTACAACAAGGCGAACACGACGTTTGTGGATACGATCCTTCATCATCAGTACGATGGTCGCATCCACTGTGAGTTTAACCAGTTGCGCTCGGATGACGGTGGGACTGTGTCGGGGCGATTTTCTTCAAGTCATCCTAATCTGCAGCAAGTACCCGCTCGACATCCTGAAATTAAACAACTCGTCCGGGGACTCTTCTTACCAGAAGAAGGATGCGTCTGGGGGAGCTTCGACTACAGCGCCCAAGAACCAAGATGGTTGATGCATTATGCGTCCCTCACTCCTTCTACGAAGGATCATCCCAAGGTTCAGGAGATTGTGGAGCTCTATAAACAGGATGATCTCGATTTCCACCAGATGGTCGCGGATATGGCCGGCATCGACAGGCGCCGTGCTAAAACCATCAACCTGGGGATTATGTATGGAATGGGGCTGGCGAAATTAGGAAACATGCTAGGCAAGTTAAGTATGGAGGAGGCCAGAGAAATACGGAACGAGTACGACGAGAAGGTTCCTTTTATACGGACGCTGGCCTCTACTGTTATGAAACATGCTTCCTCTCAGAAAGAACTACGCACCCTGATGGGACGCAAGTGCCGGTTTCCTATGAGAGACAAAGGGTTCCGCGCCAAGATATCCCCTGTCCATGTGGATAAGCTGGAAGAAAGATGGCGTGATATACTTGCCACACCTGAAGCCGAGCGGCAGGAGCACTGGAAAGACCATGACCCTGATAAGTTCCAGGTCGCGTTTACGTTCAAGGCACTTAACCGATTAATCCAAGCCTCGAGTGCGGATCAGACCAAGCAAGCTATGCAGGACTGTATAGAGCGTGGACATTGGCCCATGCTCACGGTTCATGACGAGTTGTGCTTTTCCATAGAGAAGGATGGAGAGGAATACAGTACGGAACAAGTGAAGGAGATTCAGTCGCTCATGGAAGAGTGTGTACCGGATATGATGATTCCCTCACGGGTGGACGTAGGAATCGGAGAGAACTGGGGCGATGCGAAGTAGTTACTGACCCTTCGCAAAGGGGATCCAATGATCCCCATCAGCAATAGTACAGGAAAGGGAATCCACTCCTGTAAGGATCAAGGTCCACGGTCCTTCCTCCGATACAAACAGTTCCAAAAGGTAGTTGTCATTGGGAGGGCTTGTTAGACCTTGCCACGTCAGATGCTCTTGTTCTTCAGAAGCTAACCGAGCTACGAAGTAATCTCTGGGTACTCTGGGGTTATTTAAACAGGGCGTGATCGCCCAAGCGACAGAAGGAAACAGGACCAGAAAAAAGGCCAGCCACTTCATTTTCCTATTTCCTCATAGGTTTTCCCCATGAGTTCTTCAAAGGACTCTGGCATAAGTACCATTCCCGGAGTGCTATTGAGAGGAAGTACGCAATCCATCTTTACTAATACTTCCCCCTCGAGAAGAGTGACATTAGTAGTATACACCGTTAGCGCATAATCCTTATGCTTGTCTGACTTGAATACGCGAACCCCTACGATATCCGTCCTGGTGATATTCTGTTGGGCCAGAAAGTGCGTGACTTCCTGTTGGTTGAACTCTTTATACTCCGCTGCCCACATGCGACTCCAGTACCCGGTTAATTCCTCGAGTTGCAAAAGTGTTGCTCCGCAAGGACTCGCGTCCCGTTGTGCGCTTCCTACTTCTTGGTGGGGATTCGCCTGGAGAGGAGAAGTAAGCAAGCTTATTAATGCAGATAAAAGGAGTACACGTTTCATATCGTCCCAATCCCCACACTAGCCATGTTGAGATACTGGTTTGGGTCCACCCCACGGGATGCGGCGAGGGAGATAATGGCTTGCTGGATAGGGATTCCAAAGGAAGCCGACAACTGTTGGGCGTCGGCCAGGAAAGTACTTGCATCAGGCGTCGGACCAGGAGAAAGAGCGGAAGATATGTTAGCCGCTACAGTTGGTTGCAAAGTCCCAATTCCCTCAAAGAGTTCTGGATGAGCGTACTCTCGTACTTTTTGCAATTCTGCCAGGGCCTGGGAACCGGAACGCTTGTATCCAGTATTCTGAGGCCCTGTGCCCACCCATGGAGGAACCACATCATGGTGGACCATTTCCTGTATGTTGCGACTGCTTACCCCGGTTCCGGCACCTCCAAGCGGTGCCATTTCAGTCAGTTTCCGTTTTTGAAGGGGGTCCATCTGCGACCATTTTCTGCCGTAGTTAGCTATATAAGGGTCCCATTGTTCAGGACTACCGCCTGTTGGTTGATTAGATATCATTTTAAATCCCTTCCCCTTGGCAGCAGTCACCATCCGCTATGCACTTGCAATCAGCGCATTGGTAATGGCCGTGGACAAAGGTTTTTGGTTTATCGCAGCCACACTTAGGACAAACTGGACCAGGTCCTTCCGTCGTAGCGTCGAGCTCTGTTTCTGTTTTCTGTTCCAACATAACTACAATGTACCCATCCTGAGTGAGGTTCGCCTTCTTTGTAAAATTCCAGTATCAACTGATCGTAAGCAAGCTCATTAATAATCCATCGTGCCACATCTATGTTCGGTATCCCTGGAACCTCGAAGTCAACTGCTTGTCCGGTAGTATGCTGCGATCTGTCCGAGGACCCCAGTAGCTGGTTAAGACTCAGGCACCTGTAGCCACTGGACGGGGAAAAAGGGCGATCATAGTGCATCCTCACCGGCTCGAGGATCTTGGTGCATACTTCCTTCAGGTTCTTTATCGACTCCTCATCTGGTGTGTTGTCTATTCCGTTTCGTGTTGCCGTCTGCGACTTGGTTAACTCCCATAGGGAGAAGTGGTCGGATAGTTTCATTATTGTCTGACACCAAGTAGTTTTTCTTCTTCGATCCTTCTAAGAACTTCCCCGGCCCCTGGCACATTTGGAACACCAGTGGCTCGTCCGAGAATCTCTTCCCTTGCATAAGCGGGAGAAAGACGACGAATATTAGGGTCGACTTGTGGGGTGGCACGCCCTTGTGGAGCTAGTCGTCGTTCCTCAGTAAGACGAACCTGTTCTTCTTCGACAGGCATCTTTAAAATTCCGCTACCCGCCACCAAAGCCATCTCAGAATTTATAATTGGCATTATTTGATTAATAGCGTAACTCCATTCCGCACCTTTTCTCATAGCTGCTTCGGTTGGTAAATCAGCCCCCGCCGCTATAGCTTTGCGGTACTCATCTGCCCTTATACGTGGAGAAGTTATTAATTTTAATACGAAAGGATTCCGAAGAGCTCTGGACAGAACTGTAATAGTAGCTAGTCCTCCGATGGCGGTCCCCAGAGAAGCTATATTGCCGTATATTAACCCACTTGTGAGTGCAGTTGCGATGGCTATAGCCTCTGTTGGCGCTGCTAACCCCCCCAATCCCCGCAACGACGCATCAGAAATATCAGCAGCGTTCTTTCCTAATACCTCAAGAGACTTAACTACATCTCTTCCTAAAATGGTGTTAAGTGCATTGTTGCTATTTTGGTTTTCTATGGATTTTAAAAGGGCCGATCCCCATTTCCCACTTTGCACATTCGCTTCATTAATAGGCAAATCAAAAGAGTTATGGATAAGGTTCTTCATTACCTGATCCTTTACTCCCCCAACTTTTTTTAACTCCGTTTCCCCTACCACAGAAGCTAGTCTCTTATACGCATTGGGATCATCCAACACTCCACTAACCAGATTCTCTGGAGTAGTGATCTCTCCTCTTCGTATACTAGTCAAAAGGGAAGATTTGCTCTCTTCGATGCTCGTATCCACTACATCTTTTAATCCTTGGAGTTGGGCCTTTAAAGGCAGATTCGTGTCCCCAATTTTTGTTAATTCATCCAAAAGACTCGCTTGATTTTTATTAACAAGAGAAAAGTTCCTTATTACCTTTCTCAGAGCGGCTGCTTGTTCTTGCCCAAATAGAACATCTTGCACTTCATCCCCAAGGCTGTACCAGTGATCCGCAAATTTCCCAGGAGCAAATCGTCCCTCGTTCTGGGATTGGAGCTTGGTTATATCAATCCATTCTCTGGCAAGAGAATTTCTAAAAGCATGTCGCAATCGTGATGGTTCCACCCCCGCAGTAGACAATTGAATAAGGTCATCAAGTTGTTTCATATACTGAGTTTTTTGCATGGAGCGGAACACATCGTCCTCTGGAAGAGTCTTAATCCATGGAATAATCTTGGGAACCACACCAACTAGGCCAGTCGCTCCCAATAGATCATTAGCTTCAACAAAGAAATCATTCTTCACTAACTTTTTGGCTTGTACAATCGCACTTCTAACTTCTGGTTTCGTAATTTTAGCAATTCTCAAAGCGTTAGGGGTTACTGCGTCAAGATACATTTTTAATTGATCTGATTTTCCTTGCTTCACAAAAATATCCAAGAGAGATTCGTTCGTTTCAAATAGTTTATCCTTCATGTTCTTAACAATCATATTTACAGCGGCATTATTAAATTGGTCCTGTCCTTCAGTATAAAACTCATTGGCCTTGGCCCATTGTGCCAAACCTTGCTTAATATTCTCTTTTTCTGCTGGTCCAATAGGTGTCCATGGCCCAAATGTACCGTCTTTACGGTGAAATTGTCGTCCCCCCATTTTCATAGCAAGAGTGAGCTCCTGAAATTCATTTGTTAGGGTGTCGTCTACAGAGGTTATAAGTTTTTGCAGAGCCGCTTGTTCTGCTCGAGGGACTAGCTCTATGTCTTTCATGGCAATACGCAATGCACTTTTTAATTGCGTGAGATCGGAAAGACTCATCTTAGAAGATTCTCTTATTTTACCAAACAGAGGAGACTTAAAATCTATGAACTTTTGATCAGCTTCCGCCGTTTTAAGAGTATTCTTGATTCCAGAAGTGCTAAATTGACTTATCTTTCTACCGATTAGTTTTTCTGCACTTTGGTACATGGCTTGGGAGTCAGCTTGAAATAATCGAGCCGCAAGTTTAGCGGCATCCTTGTATTGCTCTGGCATCCCAATTTGAGAGCTAGGAACATAGGCATCTGAAAATGCCTTTAATTCTACTTCCACTACCTCATCCAAATGGCGTTGAACCGCTTTGTATGCGGCATCAGGATCCGCCATCTGAAGATTTATTTGCTCCACAATAGCATTTGTTTCTTTTTCCAGAGCTTCCCTTGCTGTTGTCTCAGATATTTTGCCGGCATTAAGATCATCTACTGTCTTACGTACAAATTCCGTATTAAGCCGAGCAATCTTTGGATTAGGAAGGATCGCCTCATTCACTCCTAAAACACGGGCTGCTATGGCTTTACCAGCAGCTTCTTTGATGCCAGGTCTGGCCCCAGCCTTTACCATCTCAGAAAATCTAGCACTTTGTTCCGCTCTCGCGGCTTTAAAAGCTTTTTCTGGGGATAATCCTCTCGCTTGTAGCTCCGCAATTCTTTCAGAACTTACCGCTGGCCCAGCACCCTTCCAAGCACGACCAATTAACATGGTCGCTCCTCGTCCCACTACTTCTCCTCCGACACCAGCGAGAGCAGCTTCCATGGCAACGGACGCCCCTACTTCGCCTGGTGTCTGCCTTTGAGTACCACGTAGATATTCAATTCCTTCGTCTATAGCTTTGCCAACGCCGGCAGCGGCACCTACTATTATTGCGGCTGGCCACATAGTAAGTCCCGCAGCCGCTATACTAGCACCCATGGCGAATGCAAGGGGTGTGCCGGCTTCTCCCGTAAAATCTACGAGATCATATTTGCTAAATCCTGGTTTATCGGCATAAATTTTCCCCGTGTCTTCAAGTCCATATTTATCACGTACACGGGGATCAACTTTTTCTTGATCTATAATAAAAGTTTTTTCAGCCACGCGTTCAAAGGTTCCAGGTCCTAATACCCGTGTTAAAAAGTCAGATTTTTCTTCTTCCGTATCAGCACTTCCATATTCATAACGGAAAGTTTTGTCTATAACTTCTCCCTCAATTACTTCTTCTGGATCCTTTTCAGTTTCCTCTTCCAATGCTGAAACTTGGTAGGAGAACTCAGGGTCATCGGAAGGAAATGCACCGCGTACACGTTCCATTTCTTCTTGAGTCGGAGAGTCACCCGCAATTTTAACGGCAATGACTCCTTTGGGAGTATTTATGTTAACTACTGATGCCATAATTAACTCGGTTCCACTCCTGCAAATTGTCCGGTTTCTGCGTCATATGTCCATCTTGGGAGAGCTCCAGATGTTATCTCACCTTTCTTTGAAACAGTTACTTTAAACGGACTCGTTGGTACCGCTTGAACTTCTGCCTCTGAAGGCGAACCTATGCTAAGACGCCGAAGATGTGTTTCATATTCTCTTTGCATTGCCATGAAATTCTTCTCAATAATTTTAGATGTAGTATTAATGGCATATGTAATTCGAGCGGGGTTTTTCCAGAAATTTTTATCAAACCCTACGATATGTTTCACTCCTAAATCATCTACTTGGACCTCAAACCCTAATGCTTGCGCCACCAATACACGATCTGCATCAGAAATGGTTCTTCCGCTTTCTCCCAAGACCATTGGTACTATCTCTGCAAGAACTATTCTTGCCTCCGCTTCAAATTTAGAAACAGTGGATGCGTCTTCGCCTCTAAGAAGTACTTCTTTGAAAGCATCCATCCCAGGAATAAGACTGTCCGCAGGACTAATGGCGGATACCATGTCCCCTATTCTGCCTCTAACTCCCCCGAAACCAACCATTTTCGCTGGATCGTGTTCCTTCAGGCTTTGTAGTCGGTCATAAGTCTCCGATAAGCGCCCTGAAACAAGTTCAAAAGCTCCTTGAAGACCATCAATTTCTGCTCCGATAATAAGATTGAGTGATCTCTCCTTTGCGATCCCTGCCCCTGTTGGTGTCATCATAAAGTATTCATAGCCTTTACCGCCTGGATACCATTCTCTGAATATTTCTACAG
>Ga0256380_1000097_pt1 | contig 9291 bp, 8 predicted proteins | sample LS1230viralmetaG_FD_189071 | JGI IMG/M metagenome (GOLD analysis project Ga0256380, IMG submission 189071) | Seawater viral communities from deep brine pools at the bottom of the Mediterranean Sea - LS1 2300m | ecosystem: Environmental > Aquatic > Marine > Bathypelagic | place: Mediterranean Sea... | reverse complement strand
AGCTCTAGTTCTTTTACCGGCTAAAATATCGCTGTACGCTGCAAGCGTTACTTCTTTTTCTTCTGCTTTTTTAGCGAGTTCCAAGGCCATCTTCTGCTTTTGAAGATTAGCTGCAACTTCTCCAACTTGAGGAGCCAAGGGAGCCAAGCCGCGTCCTAGCGTCGTCAACGCCCATTCGCCTTCGCGTGGCGGGGTTCCTGCTGCTGTAAACCCTGCTTGTGCCATAGCCAGGGCTAATTGAAGCTTACTCGTTTCCTGGGTTTGCGCTAAATATTTGGCATAGTCGGTAGGTTCCATGCCGGGAAGACCAGCTAATTGAGCGCGTTGAGTGCGAGCCGCTGCTAATTCTTTAGCGGTAAGCGGACCACCCACGCGGGATGCTTCTAAAATAGAAAGAATGTCCGGTACATCTTGTTTTAACGTTGAAAGACGAGACGACATCGTGGGCGCAGGAGAAGAAGCACTGATAGGGTTGATACGGTGACCCATAAAACTAGACCTGTCCTACGGCTTCCATCATTATTTCTTCCATGCCGCGTGGCGTTTCTTCCACTTCGGCCATGGCGATTTCTTCCATACCGCCGCCTTGAGGATTGGCTATGCCGCCAATGGCATCGACCATCGCGCCGGTTTCCAGGGCCATGTTGTCGGCCACTGCTGCTTTGGCACCAACATTCATTATGCCGCCGCCCATATCTTCTTCCATACCGACTTCGGCAAGCTCCTTTTGCATCAACGCGCCAATGCCTTGGTCCAGTTGTGCGAGAGCCAGGGTAGGCTGGACGAGCGCCAAGACCGAATCAGGGGTACGGTCAGCGTCGTCTCGTCCAACCACCTGTGCAAGCTTCGTCCGGTAGTCTTCAATTCCAAGGTTGTCGTCCCAGACGATGTTCATCAATTCGTCGTAGCCTTCGGCGGCGTCTATCTGGCTCATGCTTTGACCGGCTTCCGCTTCGGCGGTTTGCTGGATGCCTTCCATCAGCATTTCGTTGGTGCCTTCAGACACCGCTTGAGATGCCGCTTGCATGACTTCCGGAGGAAGTTGCTGGGGTCCCATAGGCGGCATACCGCCCGATGGACCCATAGGCGGCATACCGCCCGGAGGCATTGGAGGACCCCCCATAACCATTTCCGGTGGAAGAGAGGGTGCCATCCCACCGTTCGCCATACGAAACATGGGCCTGTTATAGACGTTTCCGGTCACTAGAAGAGTCCTCCAACCTGTTTAGCTGCCGCTGCCGTTCCCAAAAGTCCTACGCCCAAGCCGCCAAGTTGCTGGAAGGTACTGGGTTGCGGAGCAGTTGGCGAAACCTGCGAGCCAAGGATGGTCTGGCTAGACGGTGCGCCACGATAAATGTCGGACAGGAACGCTACCCGGCTTTGGGGTTCCATGAGTTGGCGCAGCTGGTTGGCGTAATCGGCCCCCAGCCGCTCTTGTTCGACGCCACGTGCTTCTGTTCCCAGCAGACGTAAGGCGTCGATGTCCCCTAAACCGGTTCGTTGCGCGAGTTCCGCCGCGCCCAGCTGTTGTCCGCCAATACCAGCGGCTAGTCCGCCAATGCCGGTGAAAAGTTGTGACGCTTGCTGTTGCCGCGCTTGCTGATTTTCAAAAGCTGTCTGAGACGATTGCAGAGCTTGAGCATAATTTTGAGCGTTCAAATCCGCCAGTATCCTGGCTCTCGCTTCTTGTTGCCGTCCCCCTAGTTCCGCTTCCGCTACGCCAAAGCGGCTTCCGCCGAATGCCCCGGCTCCCACGCCTTGTGCGGCGAGTTGGTTTTGCTGAATTTGCCCCTGACGATCTAGCTCTGCCAGGGTCTGTTCAATTACCTGCTGCTGGAAGGGGTTGGTGTAAGGAGAAAGGTCCGAAGGCTGAAACAGGCCGGTACTCGCTTGTGCGGCGGCACGTGCAGGATCTAAAGCACCAAGACCGGTTCCCAACGTGCCGAAACCCGTCGTCAGATAATCCTGATAACCGCCAATTCCTGATGGGGCCTGGGCGCGGGTTCTGGCTACATCATAGAGAGGATCAAGACCGGCGATTTGCTGTGTGGGAAGAGTAAGAGGAATGTCCGCGAGCGTCTTGCCCGATTCCATCAAGCCAAGTTTCAAAGCCTCTATTTCAGGGGCTTCGCGTATTACTTGTTCTGAGATTGTCGTTTCGGGCATGGCTACGTCTTCATTTCAAAATTACGCATCATCTTGTACATGTTGTTGGGACCACCTGCGCCGTCCACCGCTCGCTTGGTCATAACGAATTCGCCGTCTGAAAGCATGGCGGGAACGTCGTCGGAAGTGGGCGTACCGGGACCTCTTATATGGCCCGTGCGCCGTGGGAAGTGGTTCACGCCTCCACCCCGTGCTGCATATGCAACGCCACCGGCCCCTCCTAGACGCTCTGCGAGAAGCCGGTTGTACGCATCAGAATAAGGTGTGAGGTTCTGGACAACATAGCGTTCCGGGTCTTCAGCTAAAAGATCTACTCCGGTTTCAGTTTCAACAAATCCTGGACGATCTCCTTCGACAACATCTTCTTCTTTAGCTTCCTCAAACCCTCCTCCTAAAGCCATCGCTCCCGCTCCCAACGCTCCCACGGTCCCCCATTTTTGGAGAATGCCCGGTTGTATTGCAGCTACTGCTTTATCTCCTGCTTTAATAAGGTCCGCTGCGGTAGGACGCACACCCCCTAAACTCTGAAGGGTGGTTTTTATAGCTTCGGCTCTTGCAGCTGCGTCCGCTGCGGGGCCGTATAGGGTTTCTCCTCCTGGTACTGTATATGCGGATTCTGCACCAGGAAAAGCTTGTTGAAGTGTTTGTCCCATATTTTCTGGTAGCACATCTCCAAAGCTCCAACTCCCTGTAGAAGTTTGTTTTGGTGGAACTACTGAAATATTGGATGGGTTGGTAGTTAAACGGCGTGTTAGGGAGGAAGGGGCGGGTACTTCCGCTCCGGTTGTTGAATCAAAAAATTGGCCATGTTCGTTCATAACCAAATTAGGATTATCTGCTGGCCCTATAGGATAATTCACTTGTGTCAAAGGAGTACGCGGGACCATTTGTAATGGCCCTGCTGCTTCCGGCAAATCCATAATTGCCCCAGGCCACGCACTTGCGTTGTAAGCAATTTTAGCGCCAGAAGGAAGGTCTGGAGCGCCTGAAAGAAAACTACTAAACTCCCCACCAGTTAATCGTGAAAGCATTTCGCTGGGAGAGGGTTGAGCTAACTTTGCTAATGTTCCACCCTTTTCGATAATGGGGGTGTATCCCGTAAAACTGGTTCCCACGCCTTGTTTGAATCCGGCCCACCCTTGTCCGGGACCCGCTTTCATAAATCCTTTAGCGCCTCCCAAAAGACCTGCAATACCCCCGCTTATAAATGCGTCCTTGACGGACTGCACTACACTTTTTCCTTCTACCAACGAGCCTATACCTGAACCAAGCATTGCCGCGCCCATAGTCCCGGCTTTAAACATTGGCCCTAAGAAAGGAACCCCAAACAGGCTGGCCGCAATAGGAAGAGCAATAGGCGCGGCCTTCTTAGCGAACTTTAGAACCGACTTAACGGCCTTCTTGATGCCCTTGAATATGCTGCTGAAGAAGAATTCCGGAACCCCGGTTACAGGGTTGATGCTATTCAGTTGGTTGCCGACAACATAGGCTGACGGCTCAAGGCCCATGTCTTTCATCTGGGTAAAGAGGAGGCTTTTGACTTTGGGGTTGGCGTTCAACACCTCCATGGGGATGACGGTTTCGCCTTCCGTCGCATGGACGATGTATATGTCTCCGTTGCGCCCGTATTCGGCAAGCTTCTTGGCTTGATCCTGAATGGAAGCAATGCCAACAGGATACAGTTCATAATCAGGAGAGGCGTCAATATAAGATTGAAGGCCGGTCGCAGGACGATGCTGCACTTCCTGTAACATTATGAAAGCTCCAATACGCTTGCAAAGACGTAAATCTTTGAGGCCACATCGCAATTTAATAGGAGCGTATCACTGTCCTCAAGAACAAACGGGCCAGCGAGGGACGTGTCTGCATCGGTGCCAATACTGGTCTTATCCAATGTGATCGTAACCGAAGCGGAACTATCCGTTACCTTCGTATAAACGACTATAGTCCCGCTATGTGAATTATACAAATGGATATTCTGGACGATAGCCTCTGTAGCCGTGGGACACGTGTAGATCGTCACGTCTCCCGTATCGCCTATCAAAGCACCTATATTTTTGTACGCAGAAGCCATCGCAATAGTTTTTCGGTAAGTTTCCTAATCCACTCTTTCATCACATCATAAACCACGTGAACCCGTGGGTGTCGTCCTCTCCGCTCACCACCGCAGGGAAATCTATTTTGGTCAACGCCATTTCCAGATCCCGCATGATGCGGTTGAAATCCTCCACGTTGTAAGTATCTGGAACTAAAGGCATACTATGATCAAGCAGTTGAACCATTAGCGTCTTCCGTCCTGCCGGATTTCAAGCCGCGTGTCGCCCAGCGTCCACGCCGTATTGAGGGTTGGGTTGTCCAGGCGCAAAATGGCCGTTCTCCCCCGACAGCGTACATCCGATTTCTGGGTACTGGACGTGACCGTCGCAGTAGCCTCGGTTACCAGAGCATCGCTGGGATAATCCCGTGTTTTCAATACGTAGTCCACACTGGCCGCTGTGCCCGATAAAGCGATATCCGGAATGATCTTGCTTACGAACAGGAAATTGTTCCCATCCGCCAGATCAAAATCGCCGGATTCGATAAACGACACCATCGCCGTACCATCAGCGTTTTGACCGCTCTCCTGCACGTACACGTATTCAACGTCACTCACTGACCCGGAAGCGCGGGGATTGTTGTGAATGCTGAAATCCACCCAGGCAGTACGGGCCAAAGTGCCGATATCCCAGGTATTTTCCGTGTAGTTGAATTTAGCGTAACGGTCTATCTCTGTAGCGCCTGAAGAGACGTAGAAGAAAAACACCTCGTCAAACAACCGATTGGATGCTGCAAAAAACTTAAAGCTCTGGTCCAGGTTGATGTCGTCAAATACGTAACGCACCACCGTGCAGGGAACCACCTGTACCCGCCCTGAATAAACGAAGAAATTCTCCGTATCCATCCAGAATATCTTGTCGGCAATCGTTACAACGGCGTTGGGTCCAATGATGGAAATGTTGTTGGACAACAGACTGAACTGGAAAGTAAACGGAGGACCGGTAAACCGCATGGAATGGAGGGATGCGTCCGTCCAGATTAAGATTTCCTGTCTGGTTTTTTGAGCCGATAGGATTTCGGACCCGCTGGATATACGGGTACTTCCGGACGTGTTCGTGGAAGTTGGTGTCCAATCAAAAGGAGCCTCCTGGTCGGACCATCGCACCATTAGCAAATCCTGTGTTGTTTCTCCTAATGCGTTACAGGCAAATGCGACCATATGCCTGTCGGCTCCCGACATCATCACCCGTCGTGTGACGGTAGGAGCATCCGAAGCTCCCGTTTGAGAAGCGAAGGACGTGGCCCTGGCATTCAGTCCTAACGTTTTGTCCCAATAATAGGGCGTACCGTCATAAGCATTAAAAGCTAAGTCTTCTCCCCAGTTGTCCTGCGTCCATAGCCTGACGCTCAATGGGGGAGTTGTTCCCTGGCCCCATCCTATAAAATCGTTTGCTTCCTTGACCGCCGTGCCGTCCGCATGACCGGCGGCACTTGTTCCCCGCACTCCTCGCACCACCCCAGCATCCAACGTATTTGTGCTTTTGCCTGTGTATTGAATCAGTTCGTTTTCGATCTGGATCAAACCGACAAAGGTAGCCGTATCGCCACTCGTATGAGCGGCAGCTGTCGTTGCGTCAGTACCACGCACTAAGTCGCTCAAGGTGTTTGAAACATTGTTTCCGTATCGAATTTTCTCACTGTTGATCAATACGGTTCCCTTGTCCGGGAAAGAGGAGGAACTGGCTAGAGGAATGGATGTGCTTACATCCGTCAGATTGGAACTAATGGTCGTGGATGCTGTTTCAAAGTCCGTGGCGGAAGTTAAAATAATGGAGGTCGCTGAATCACTGATCAGACCATTAAGGGTGGTTTCCGAAAAGGGTTCGACAACGCCGCCCCACAGTCCCGCGCCCCAGCCTGTACCGGCTACCGCTAGGGTTAAACCAATCCTGATCTGGTAGGCCGCAACCACGGCAGATCCACCACCGGCCACGCTGCCGGAAGAGGCGCTCCCGGCTGTACTGACGGTGTAGCTGTTTTCGTTTACCAGGGTCAGTTGGAACTCTTTGTTTAATTGAGCAGCCGTTATGCCGTCTGTCGTGGTAGCCCCTGAAAACGTTACATAATCCCCGGTTCTCGCGCCATGTCCTGGAGCAGTGATCGTAACCACGCCGCTGGCTACGCTTCCTGTCGTAATGGGGTTGGCCCCTAGAGTGACGGAGGTCCGAAGAGGCGTAACATCGTTATATAGACCGCCCTCTTCGATGTAGAACTTGGATTCCGTTCCAAGGCCCATGTACTTTGAGCCATCCAAAGCGGCCCACACGTGCATGGATCGTCCCGTACCAATGATGGTATTGGAACTGAGCTTGACCCAGCCACCCATCTTTTCAGGGCGTCCCTTGCGAAAGCGGATTAGGTCGGAATCAAACCAGCCGTTTTCCGCTGCATAGGAGGTGGACTCTCTATTGATGCCTGGACGGAAAGTGACTTTAGTGAGGGGCATCAGACCTTGGTTACCAGTAAGGCGATTATCGTTCCCATCGCTCCCAGCAGAAGAGCCGTACCGCTCATCATCACGTGTTCCAACCTCTTCAAACGAGAGGATATGTGACGATACCTCTCCTCACACAGGGTAACGTGCATTTCTAAATCGGTTGCTTCGCTCATTTAGAGTTCATCCGGCCAATCGTACATGGGAGAATTTCCCGTAGCTTTACCATCACCATCCACGGGGGTTACAAACATGGCTTTGAGCGCATCCACGTCGGCACAAGCATTAATGGCAGTCTCGATTGTGTTACAAGCCGCCCGTACCGCATCGCGATACGTCGAAACGTCCGAAGGAACAGCAGTAGTTTCCTCTGCCAAACGGGTGACATACCAATCAGTAGAAGAAAGCTTGGAATGAGAAGAGGACTTGGTGGAATTAACCCAGACACTTTTTAAACCTAAGACAGTGTCCTCACCCACCGTGATATCATCCATGTCCTTGGCTGTTTCGTTGCCCCAGACCTGCTTCACGGCATCCGCGCCAATCTCGTAACTGGAATTGCTGTATTTATAGAACGCAGTGTCGGTTGATTGCTCAGAGTAGGGGTAAAGCCCAATCGCCTTTAATTCTTCCGCAGTCCAGGACCGAAAGATCGTCGCCGGATGATTCACGTCCTCAATGGTCACGGCCTTGGGTCCGTTGATTATTCGTATAACCTGATCCGCCTTAACTAATGCCCACATAACTCACCTCGCTACGTCTTGTTTGCCTTTACAACTACCTTTTTCAGATGCTCTATCTCGCTCCTGAGCGTGGCTAGTTCTCTGGTGTCCTTCTCCAGCTTCTCGGGACTGAGGATGCTGCTCACTATATCCAGCCTGTGCTTAAACAATCCATTGGACTGTTCGATTGAGTCGAGACGATTATCCAACTCTGTTTTGCTCTTGAACAACACCTCCACCCTTTCCAGCAGACCGTTGATCTTGTATTTGGCAATCGCCGCCGATCCGATAATCGCCGCCACCATCGCTGCGAGGGATAGGAGATTTGAAGTTGTGATCTCCATCTCTACCTCGCTCTTGCCTGTGCAACTCCTGAACCTCCAAACGGATGTATCGCCCACGACCATTCCGTGTATACAACCCCATCAACATTCTGTTCTGTACCTCTGATTTTAAAGCCATTAGATAATTGATCGCTTTTTTGATTTGCATTTGATCCCACAGACGCATCGATGTTCGGCCTGAAGAAATAAGACCAAGGATTATAAGGGTTCAAGTCATTACCCCAAGCACACCAATGCTCCCCCTGATCAATGTTTTTTAGAAATACATAAGCTGGAGTGTGTCCTGTGTAAATAAAAGGACCATCTGCATTACCATTCCCAGTATGCGTTCCAAAATACGAATACCCCTCTATCGCTCTCCAACAGTACATTATATGAGCAGTACCAGAATCATTGGTAGTACTCGAACTTCCTAGACTCACCACGGTAGCGGATGGAGCCGTACTATTCCATGCTGTGGCGGCTGTAGTTGCTCCTCCTGATCCATCTATCTCAATATAATCTGTTGCATCCATACCTTCACTCCAAGCAACATTGGAAGTAGTGCCGGGAAGATTGGAAACAATCACCAGCCCCGGTGCCGCCGACAATCCATGACCTACGGTAGCGTTAGCACCAGTTCCATTATAGATAGTCATGGAAAACCCTGCGTCGTCATTCACTCGTGTTTTAGTCGTGGTGATAGTACCAACTGCATTTGTTGTTTCAGTCCCATCATTCGCCCACATCCGTGCTGTAATAGATTCGGCAGAAGTATTTATATTATCCATATTTCCAATCTGCATACCTTGCTGCAAGAACCGTTGAGTGGAATTAGTATCAGTCGCTTGAGCAGCGCCGGTATTAAAAGGCCACCAATTATAAATTCCTTGACACCGATCTTGGACAACCCAATTGTCGGTAGCATCTGCGTTTTTATAGATAACCAATCCGGTGATGCCAGCGGTGTTTTCTGGTAGGTTATCCTGTTGGAAAGCTATAAAATCTGTTGGTGGTGTATATTTGAAATACCCACCGGCAGTAGCATCTAGTGTCGTTGTCGTACCGTCGAAATAACGCCACTGACCAAAATTAAAAGTTGCCGCATGACTGTCATTAAATGCAAGACTTATACTCCATGCCGGTGTATTTGGCCCTGAGAATATTCCCGATATGGCAGGGGTTGTGCCAGCACTAGGATCACCGCTACCCATCCAAGTATCATTTTTTCCAAACCACATATACCCAGCATCGAAATCCATTGCGATTTGAAACACATCACCAGCAGAATAACCCGTTCCGAAAGTTGATGCCGTACCCCTTATTAATTTTTGCCCCGTTGTTCCTGATGTAGACGATGAACCATCATAATTTCTGTAACCGTAGCTATTGCCGCTATCTTGAGGAGTATTGTAAGTAGTTAAATTATTAAGATCGATAATTCCGAATACCATTACCGAATTAGAAGCGACAACCGTATCTATTCCAATTTCAACATACCACTTTCCCGTAGACACACCCATAAAGGCAGGACCGGAAGGATCACCAT
>Ga0256380_1000096_pt1 | contig 9313 bp, 13 predicted proteins | sample LS1230viralmetaG_FD_189071 | JGI IMG/M metagenome (GOLD analysis project Ga0256380, IMG submission 189071) | Seawater viral communities from deep brine pools at the bottom of the Mediterranean Sea - LS1 2300m | ecosystem: Environmental > Aquatic > Marine > Bathypelagic | place: Mediterranean Sea... | reverse complement strand
ATCGCCCGCTGGTCGATAGTGATCAGCGGTTCCTTCGGGATCACGCCGTTGATCTCGCTGATCCGGTGCATGATCTTGAGTACCATGTTCGACGCGGCCTCGTCCCCGGCCAGAGCCTGGGGCCACCACCGGGACAGGAGGGTCGTGTACCGCTCCATCTGGAGGCCGCGTATCTGGTCGGCCATGCCGCTGTACTTCTCGGCGAGATCGTTCAGAACGCGCTTGATCGACCGGTGTACCTGGGACTTGTCGACGCCCAGGGTCTCGCCGATCTGCTTCTCCGTCGCGCCGCCCTTGTAAAGCTCCAGCATCTGATACCGGCGAAGCTCAAACTCGGCCTTCTTCTGGGGCGTCGGGTATAGTCCCGGTTGTTTACGCTTCGCCATCAGACCTTCACCGCCTTCTGTCCCGTGTAATCCTCCCACCGCTTGATCGCCACGTCGCAGTATCGTGGCTCGATCTCCATCGCATAGCACCGACGGCCCAGCCGCTCGGCTGCGATGATGGTCGTGCCGGAGCCGACGAAGGGATCGTAGACGTCGCCCTCATGGTAGGACATGGGCCGCTCCATACACTCCAGGGGCTTCTGTGTGCTGTGACCGCCGTCAGGGGCGTCGGGCGAGACGTTCTTGTCCAGTGATATATCCCACACCGTCGAGGCGTTCGCAGGGCCAATCCACGCGGCCTGATGGCCCTTCCTGATCGCGTACCAACACGGCTCATGCTGGAACGTGTAATGCCCGCGTGACATTGGGAAATGAGGCTTGCGCCACATCACCGACGCCCGAATCTCAAAGCCCGTCGACTGGAGAGCCAGCCCCGACCTCAGTAGGGGCGCACCTGCTGCGCTCCAGCAGTACACCACGTCACCGGGAAACAGCCGCCAAGCATCCGACCAGTCAGTCCGGGTATCGTCGGTGACTAACCCCACGCGGCGATCCGCGTAATCATATGCTTCGTTCCTCCAGTTGGGGTCGTAGTCCACGCCGTAAGGCGGGTCGGTCACCATGAGCGTCGGCGTCTGACCGTCCATGAGAGCGACGACGTTGCCCTCCGACGTGGCATCCCCGCACATCAGGCGGTGCCGCCCCAGACTCCAGACCTCGCCCCGCTGAACCGTCGGCACGTAATCGTCTTCCTCGACATCGTCCATCGCCTCGTCTACGTCGAACCCCTCGTCCGGCGGCTCCGGCTCCAGCAACGTCAGCGGCTCATACCCGTTCGCCAGGGTCTGGAGGAGGGCGTTTACCGTGGCGTTGTCCGACGATACCGTTGCCAGCAACTCGGACAGTCGCTCCTCGTCCCGGCCAGCCATCGCCGCCAGCGGGTCGAGCGTCGCCAGCATCAGGTCGGCTTCGGCCTCGTCGATGTCCAAGACCAAGACAGGAACATCCGAGTCTGGAGTTACCTCCGCTCTCAGGTGTCCGTCCACGAGCATGAGGCCATCGTCGGTCTCCCTAGCCAAGAGAGCATCCGCATATCCCACGTCTGCCAGAACGCCCCTGAGAGCGTTCCGCTGGGTCTCTGAATGTGTTCTCCAGTTCTTGGGGTTCGGCAACAATTCTGAAGCCTTAACCCTCCGAAGCTCTTTGATCCGGTCTTTAATCTGCATGCTCAATTCCTAACCGCCTTCTTGAACTCCTCCGAGATGATTAGCGGGACGGCCTTGCCCCAGTCTATATGGTGATGGAGCCGCCGATTCATCCGGCCCATCGTCCGGATAGTTGAACAAGACGGAGCCGCCATCACCGTATAAAACGATTTGATATATGTCCCGGCGTCCAGGTAAACGTCAGTCATTCCTCCGGTATTCGCCTGGGTTGCTAACTGATCGAGTTGTAACTCCATATCAGTAAAGAACAACGACCCGGCGCGACCCAGGGAGACGTATGTAGACACGTCCTCGTTAAGTCTGCCTCGGAACCGAATGGGCTTGTCTACACTACAAACAAAGCTATTCATCGCCTTGCGTTTGAATCGCTCCTTGCGTGGCTCCCCGCCTAGATGGTCGCCACCCTGAGACAGGGCAATCGTCGTGACCGGCGTCGTCTCGATAACTCGGACGAGGGCATCGAACACGGCGTCGAGGCTTCCTATCTTCCAGCCGTGATACTCGGCCCGTGCGGAGGTGCTAAGTCGGTGGCCCTTCCCTAGCCTTCGATATTTCCAATCAGTATAATCATCGTCAATCTGAACGAAGTACCGATAGCCTTGCTGCCTCGCTAAGTCCCAGCAAGCGTTCCTGGCCCAGAGGATAGCGCGACGGTCGGAGGAGTTGTCGAACTGGTCGGTATACCGCCCGACCTCGTCCTTGGAGAATACCAGGACGTCGTCGCCATAGATGCGCTTGTACTCCTCACCGGTCTCGTCCTCGTCGTCGATCACGATGAACACCTTGCCCGTATAGCCGTGGGTCTGGAGCGTCCGGTAGGTATGCACCTTGTTCGGTCTCCCGTGCGTCAGGATGAAGGCGCAGAAGTCTTCACGCATCGGGATAGTCCTGGTGGAAGGCTGCGTCGATGTCCTCCTTGAGCCGGACGAATCCGGTCTGAATCGCCTGATCGTAATCAACGACGACCAGGGCCGACCGCTCCATCAACGCCTGGACGTCAGCAGGAGCGTGGGCGTAGTAGTTGGCTATGTGCTGGAAGTTGAACGCGACGTGCCGTTCAGCCGCATCCAACAAGAACCTCTCGACCTCCTCCGGCAGTTCGGCGTCTCGTATCTCGCGGCGCAACTCGTCGGCGGTACTCCGGTCGGATAACTCGGCGATCTCCGGCTGCGGCCCAGACGGCTCATAGATCGGAGTGTCCACCGTCTGCACGTATGCCTCATCCGTTACCGGCTCCGGGTCTGCTATCGTCAGCGGCTCGTATCCGTTCGCCAAGGTCTGGAGGAGGGCGTTCACCGTGTCGTTGTCGGATGACACCGTCGACAGCAACTCGGACAGCCGCTCCTCGTCCCGGCCCGCCATCGCTGCCAGCGGGTCAAGGGTAGCCAGCATCAGGTCGGCCTCGGCCGCGTTGATGTCCAGCACCAGCACCGGGACGTCCGCGTCCGGTGTAGTCTCGGCCCGCAGATGTCCGTCAACGAGCATCAGCCCCTCGGGCGTCTCGCGGGCGATCAAGGCGTCGGCATACCCGACCTCCGCTAACACGCCTCTGAGGGCGTCCTGCTGCGCTACAGGGTGCGTCCTCCAGTTCTTCGGGTTCGGGATAAGCTCCGACGCCGGGACGCGCCTCAGTTCCTTGATCCGGTCACGAATCTGCATCTCTTTCCTCCATCAGCTATCGTCAGATCGCCGGATAGCAGTGCCGACACTTGTGATCCTGGAAGGCGATGTCTAGCTCGGATATCCCACGGCCACACACAATACATCGGTTGAATGTAGGCAGCACTCCCGTTTTGCCAGGGTAGTCAGAGGACATCTGGCTTTGCAATCGGTAGAATAGCTTGCACTCAGCGCATCTCCTGGTTCCCGGCACCCGACCCGCCTCTGCCCGCACCACTTCGCCCTGGCAGGACGGGCATGGTGGGAGCGGCACCGACCACCATGCATCCCACGGCCCAACATCACCACAAACCGTCTCCTCTCTGGTCTCCTCATCAACTAGCACAACCCTGAGCATCTATCTCCTCCTGTTTTATCGCCGTCAATATCGCTTGACTGCATGGTTGCGCCTCCTATTCGCTGACAGGCGTTACGGTGACCGCGACCCTACTCTCGGCCCGCGTCTTGACCCGCTCCGCGGTCATAGTGTACTCCACGACGTGAGCGGGGTCGTCATCGACCGGCATAACCCCGCTATCGACTAGCCCGTCGATGACCGGGCCGCAGAGGGTCGCGAGGCCGTCCCAGTCGAACGCCTTGCCGCAGTAGTATTGCCGGACGGAGACCCGGCACCGATCCGGCGTCGTCCACCCATCCTCTGCCTCGATAAGCCCCAGGACATATGCGTCCTCGCGGGCTTGCTTGATGAGAGGTTGCGACTCCCTCCAGTGACCCTTCCGCAATCCATTCTTCGACAGCCGGGAGTCCGGTTGAAACTCAACTGTTAACGTTTCCATTTTCACCTCCTGTTAACTCTTCTACTCCTCCTCCGGCCCTACAGGCCGGAAGGAGTAGGTTAACTCTTATTCTTAGTTCTTAAGAGTTCTTAAGAACTGTTAACACATCGACCTGTAGCGGGGTTTACCCGCCGGGGTGGTGTCTCTCACTAGCTCCCACCCGTTTCGGCCCTGTTTCGTAATGAACCCCTTTCCATAGGTTATAAGATATTTTTTGATCTATTTACACTCATCACAGACTAACTCACCGCTAATGAGTATGTACTCCAAAGTCAGTTTCCCGCATCTATCGCACTCAGTTTGCTGGCAGGTGGCGCACATATATCCACTATGTGTATCGGTCTCACTAGGTATGCGATTTACGAACTTGCCTGATCCAAATGATGTGTCCTGATTGCACTGAGTGCATAGGTTTCCAATGTTTGTTAATGTCATAGCATTTCCTTTTCTAGGCTATTTGCCTGTGCTGTCACGTTAAGGCTTAACACCTCCGATGTTAAGGATTAACACCTCCCGCGTATATATTCCGGTAGCGTCCTGATCGGTTCCAGGTGTCTGCTGTGGATCAGGTAGCCGTTGCCCTTCCATCCAGGGTGGCGATCCCTCGCGACGTAACTATGTTGCTCAAAGGTCTCTTTCGTCAGCCACCCTCCAAACGCCACTCGCCCGGTCGAGGTTTTGCCGTCGACCAAATAGGCCGCGACGCCGACATCGCTCCGCATCTGGGCGGTCAGGTTATAGAACGAATACCGCGCATGTGTTCGTGTCCGTATCTCTCCGCGCACTCCGTTGATCTCAAAATCATGCGTCTTTGCCCACTGATCTCGGACAAAATAGTCCTCGGAATACGGCAGGCCAAACAACTTAACCAGGAGGGCATATTCACCCATCAGACCCATCAGATGCAGCCCTATGGGATCGTAACTATCACCCCTCGCAATCATCTTGTCGACTGATTGGGCTTGATCGTTGCGGGCCTGACGAGCAGATGCCGCCTGCCGTAACGTACCCATCTCGTCCACTGTGAGACGGACCTGTCCAGTCATTACTCCACCCCTAGCGGTTCGATGGTCTCCCATCGACCGTTCTGACTGATGAACCGTTCGTCGCCCGATAGCGTCGCGGATAGGCTCCGAGGCGGAGCGTCCAGTAAGTCGGCGAGGTCGCCCGTACTCATCGCCCCATGCTCCGAAATCGCGATCCCGACCCGCTCTCCCAGGGGCAGCCCCGCGACCAATCTGGCGTTCTTGCGGATGTCGAGGTCGTCGATGGCACAGCCGTCCTCGCCCCACGTCAGCCGGAAACCTATAGGTGGCCGTAGCGACCCTGTATTACTCTTCCGGTGGTGTAGGGCATAGTCCGAGTGATTCTGCCGCTGTCCCGCGCTGACAGCCAACTCGAACACGTTACGCGGGAGGTTGATCCAGTAGACGCTACCGAAGGGCGACGATTTGCCGCCCTTCCGGGCCTCATGCGTGACGTGCGCGAGGATGATCGTCTGGACGGGGTCTTCGGGATCAGACATATCCCTCAGCGCGTCGAAGAATTTCAACGTCGGGGCCGCGCTCTCCGGCTCCCCGCCACACGCTGGCCCAGCGGAGTCGATCACGACCGTCTTGATCCCTAACCGAGTGATCTCGCCCCGTAGGAACTCGACCGAGTCCCAGATCGCGCCCGCCATAAACCTATAGAACACCATCCCCGTCCTCCCTGACTCCGGTCGATCCGGGTCGGGCCACGGCCCCGGCTCTACGCCACTCGCCCGGAGGAGTCCGCGGTTACGGTGCCAGGTCATTCGCTCGGAGGTCTCCCAGTCCAAAAATAGCACGTTGCCCTGGGTCGCCTGGAGACCTCCAACCTCGGTGCCGGTATGCAGGGCCGACGCCCACGCGAGGGCCATCTGGCTCTTGCCGATCCCGCCCGCGCCATAGCAGAGGGTCGGGAGTTGCTCCCAGACGATCCCCGGCAGCACCTCCGCGATCGGTGCCGGTGGCTCCATCGCTCCGAGGGCCACGATAGGCACCCCGGCACGGTATCGCTCCAGCACCAGCACGGTCGCCTGGGTCAGCCTCTGCCGCCAGTCGCCCCGCTCACTAACCCGGTCGAGGTCGGCGATCACGGATCGCCAGGTCTTGGTAATCGACGTGCGTACCGGGCCGAGGAGGTGGGGCGCAAGCTCCTGATCGTCGGTGATCGTCACCTCCGCGTCGACCTGATAGTCCCGATGCTCGTATATCCGGTCGAGGCGTATCGTCACGCCCTCCGTCCACCTCACGATGTAGGTCGTCCCGAGCGTATCCAGGATCGGGACGGTTAGCTGATCAATCACAGTGGGGTTCCTCCCTTCCTCTCGCGCTTCTGCGGAGCGGATGCCTGGGGACGCGACCAGTTGGGCTGCCGCTCCTCCATCCGCTCAAGAATCTCCGTTAGACGCAAAAAAGCCCCGGCCAAGTCCTCATCGTGAGAACTCGACCGAGGCAGATCAAGCGTCCTGGCATATGCGACGTCTACGGCTCGGCACCAGCCGCCACCCGGAGCCACCGGGTAGTCGTGGAGGTCGCAGTAATCAGGCGTGCAGGGCATTACCAGGAACCTAGAGCGTCGTCGAGTAATACGGCCAGCCCCTGAACCGTGTTGCTCTCGTCTGCCAGGTACTCCGCAGAACTCGCAAAGCCCGCGTCCTGTATGACACGGGAGATGTCCGCCTTCGCGAAGCCCCGGCCCTTAACCCAGGCGTCGAGGTCTGGGCGGTTACTCAACCCGGCGATGTCGTCCGGCACCTCCTTCCTCACGCCGGTCACTATCATCCCGGCCTCCTGCGCCGCGACGACCAGCGGCGAGTCCGAGACGTTGAACTCGATAACCTCCTCCGCGCCGCCACTCGCCGGAATCTCCGACGCCAGTCGTTCGGCTAGCCGGTTGTTATACCAACCGGCCAGGATCGAAGCGTCCTCCATTAGCCCGTCGAGCGTGTAGCTCCCAGGCTCCGCCATCGCGAGGAGATCGGAGACCGCTTTCCGGTCGTTGACCCCCTCGATCTCCCGCTTATACTTCGCGACCTCCTTCGCCAGCTTCTCAGTGGGCGTGGGAGCCGGGAGATACGTCGTCCCGCTTGCCTTTGAAGGCCCCTGGGAGGCCGTTTGAGCCGTCCTAGCGGTAGCGGTGGGTGATATAGCCCCGGCCCCGTTCGTCGCCCCCGCTGAGAACCCGACCATGTTCCAGGTCACCATGTACTGGGTCTCGGTGCCGTCAACTGGGCCAGCGGGTAGGTCGCCCCGCTCGATGTAGAATTTCGACCGGGCGTATCCCTCAAACCTGCCCAGGCCGGTCGCCCCAACCTGGGGCGGAGGCCCCTGCTTTTTATTCCAGGCGAGGTATTTATACGACCTGTCCCCATCGAACGCCGGGATTTCAGCCTCGACGCTATATTTCCATTTGGCATCGTCCACGACGGTCAGGATGGTAGCCTCTGTCTCGATTATCTGTGCTGTTGTCACTATCTTCGGTCTCCCTTCTTCTCTGTGAACTTGACCCGTGGGTTCCCTTCTATCTTCGCGTCTTCGATGATCGCCGCATGATCGCGGGAGAGCCTCGCCAGGGTCTTGCCCTGGGTCATGTTCCACCGCTCCGGCTCGACCTTCGTGATCTCTCGCTCCGGCGTATAGCCGACGAGGTCGTCCGGACTGGTGATCTCCCGCAATGCCGCAAGCTTCGCGTAGTCGTAACTCATCGGGACGGTCAGGGTCGCCTCGCCAGCGTCCGTCCGGACTACCGTCGCGCCCCGATCCTCCATCCCCTCGACGACCGCCCGCTCCAGGTAGTAGACGGCCTGCTCCTGCGCCTTCAGAGCGGCCCTGGCCTCGACTAACTCGTCGACCAACTCCTCCAGCGATAGGTCTACTGTATGCTGTACCTCTGATAGCCTCATTCGTCCCTCTCTTCCTCGGCCTTCGGTGGCCGTCCGATTCGTAACGTCCGACGCGAAAATGGGAACGGCAGAAGCCAGACCGCGCCCCACGGCATCGACACGCGCTTCGCGTCCTCAAATGCGCCCTTCGCGATCAGCCTATGGACGCGCTGCCGCGTGATCCCGAAATGTACCGCGGCCTCGGTTACTGTTCCCCATCTCCCAACGGGCATATACCACCTCCTTCCTTGTTGGTTCCCGTCTAGCCGTCGTAAGGGCCAGCGGTGGCACCTTATAGGTTACCACCGCCAACCCATTATATGCTAGCTATTCCCTCGTAACCAGCCGTTCACCTCCTCTCCGTCTGTCCGATCCGCGGCAGTGAACAGCCCGAACAGATTCTCTCGCAGGAACTCCATGTCGGCGATATTAGACCGCTCCTGCATCGACTCTGGCTCGACCGCCTTCAACGCCTCGATCCCGTAATGTAACGCCTGGGACAGAATGTATTGTCCCCGAACACTCATCGCGAACTGTACCGCCCTCGCCTCCTCGCTCAACTTACCGGCACCGTGTTCAGGATCGACCACGCCTTCGCCCGCATCTCCTCCCCGCCGGAGCCGAGCCAGGAGTTCTGAAGCCGCCGGGAAACGACCGCGTCCTCGGTCGATCCCAGGCTGTCGATAGACCGGCTCCCCTTGGAGTAATCGAGGTACTCGGTGACCGCGTTGAGGGCGTCCCACCGGGTCTCGCCCCGGTTGCCCTGTCCCATATAGAACAGGTCGAGCATCTTCGACGCCGCCGGGGCTTTGATCCCGTGCTGCATGTCGATTGCCACGTCGTCTTCTAGGCCCAGGAGCTTGTACGTCATGTCCGTCATCTCGGCATGGCTCCACGCCTGCTCCGCGATCCGGTTAGCGTCCTCGATCAGCCGCGCCATGTAGGCGTCGCGCAGGCCGAGGAGGTCGCGGGCCTCGTGAACCCGCTCCATGATCCCCGACGTATGCCTCGCCGCGAACGCCGCCCGACTACTCGTCGCCGCTCCGAGCGTATTGCTGCAAACCACCCTGACCGACGTCAGGCGCATCCTCAGCGCAGCCGTCCCGTCGTGGCTGTTGTCGAGGAGGATGAAGCTCTCCAGCTTCTCCCCGTTGTCGAGCCGGTAATCGCCCTGCAACTTGCAGAGCATCCAGACCCGCCGCCCACCGAATAGGCTCCCGACCGTATGAAACGCCGCGTCACCGGAACCGACGACCGCGTTAATCACGTCGAAGGCTGCCGTATTCTGAACCGGCGTGTAGCCCTCCGACATGATCCCGAACACCTCGTCGGTGTCCT
>Ga0256380_1000095_pt1 | contig 9479 bp, 17 predicted proteins | sample LS1230viralmetaG_FD_189071 | JGI IMG/M metagenome (GOLD analysis project Ga0256380, IMG submission 189071) | Seawater viral communities from deep brine pools at the bottom of the Mediterranean Sea - LS1 2300m | ecosystem: Environmental > Aquatic > Marine > Bathypelagic | place: Mediterranean Sea... | reverse complement strand
AGTATTTTCAGAAAGGGGCCGATTGGTTGGTTTGAACTGACAGTTCACAAGCGCTTCCCCAGTTGGTACCCAATTTCGTACTCAAACACATCCAAAATCCCCAATACCTCCCTTCTAAACCTATCCCTCCATTGTCTCCGCCATCCCCACGGACTGAGACCCATAAACCTAGCGCGAAATTTTTCTGTACGTTTCAAGGCACCTGACCCATCACAACTAAAGCAATCTATTCTGGTATATCCTGTAGAGACATATCCCTTCCCATTACATTTCCTGCAAAGGTCACTCATTGTAGATTCCTTTACGGCCAGTTCCGAAAGCCTCACAATAAAGGCTTCGCTGGTATGATTTTTGTCCTTGCTTTTCCATCCCTTAGCATTTGCCATCTTGCGAACCTCCCAGTAAACATATCGCCATACATCTTCGTAGTATCGTTCCTCTCCCACATATTTTAACCTAGCATACTTTGATACGATATCATCCATCCCGGCTAGGGCAAAGCACATATCCTCCCACGATCTGCGGGGGTTCAGCCATATGCCGGACGACTGGGCCGTTAAAGACTTAAAGTTCTCCTTCGATCTCTTCCTCAAAATAAATCCCCATGAATATTTCTTTTGTTGGTTCTTTTGGTAGAATTAGTTCGATCTCGCCAGTGTGCACATACTCTTCGAACTGCTCACACGCCACCTCATGGACAGCGCACGTATGATAATTCTCGCATCCGCGACAGGGAGTACCGCCCTTCCGCATCATTTTCTGCCATAATATATTAGTGGGCAACAACTCCACCTAACAGTCTTACAGGCCATACACTCGCTAGGAATTTAATGCCATCCCCAGACGTTACCATTCCTGTGGTGAAACGATAAACTTTCCATCCATCACTGGCGGCAAGGTTATATTTACGGCAGTCATTTTCAAACCCTGTGCCAGTCGAGTGTCTACCTCCAACCCACGTTCCCCCCTCAATTTCAACAGCAATACTGACAGAGGGCCATGCGAAATCAAACCTGAATCTCCTGCCCGGGAGAAACATGTGCTCCTCCTCCCAGTCAGGAAATCCATGCTCTGTCAGTTGTGCTGAAAACATCTCTTCGCCCTTACTCCGGGACATACCCTACCTTCAGTTGCTCTTTGGTAGGCTCAACCAGTCTCGGAACTTCAGTCCTTCTGCCCTCTTTAAACGAAAACGGCGCTCCACTAAACCAGAGCGGAAGGGTGGGGTGGTCCGGATCATACCTATTCTTGACGCATTGAAGGAAACCATCTGGCTTCCTCAACCACTCCTCATCATCTGGATCAGTATACAACTTCTCCTGCTTTTTAACGTCCTTCCAAATCAGAAAAGCGTAGTCAGCCATATCGGTGATTTCTCCGCTTCCCTTGACGTCCATCTTATCGCCCATTCTGGATTCTGATTCACTTTTCCTCATGTGAGACACCAGATGAATGTGTAGGAGGGTGCTTCTCGCCGTCTCTTTTAGCATTCTCACAAAATTCTTCTGAGCCAGATTCAAGTTGGACTTATCCGTCTGCAAATCGACCATCATAAGGGAGTCTATCACCAAATGAGTGAATCCATTGTCTGCGGCCCATCGAGACAGAGCGATAATCTCCATCACTCTTACGTGCTCTTCCTTGCCATAGATGAAGACCTTCCCTTCAAGATAGTCCATGATGTAACTCGCGGCTTCAACGGTTGGATCACCAACCCCGAGGGCTTGTTTTACCATTCGCTCTATCTGAACGTGGAAAGCCATCTCTGGAGACCAGAACAGAACCTTCTCAGGTTTGTCTGTAAATTTACCTGCGGCCCACCAGAGACAGAACTGTTGGACAAGAGCAGATTTACCATGCCCATTAACGCCAGCCCAGACCGAAAGGGTTCCCGGTATGATTCTGAAATCGGTTGTCTTCAGACAGGGAAGTCTGCAACCGTACTTGTTGTTGCGATTCTCGATCCACTCTAGAGTTTCTTCCCTAAAGTTGTTGGGAGAGAAAACATGACCTTCAACATCTGCGGCGGTCATATAGCCTTCGAGATCAGGAGTTATAAGTTTCATCAGTCTTCCTCATATTGGGTGAATGAATCGCCACTATAGTCGATCCATCTTTCCTGTGCAAGAAACTTTTTCGCTCCCGGAACATACTTTCCGGATTCTGATGTCCAGTCCGAAGTTTCGGCATGATCCCGAACGCACCTGATGATTTCATCAGAGGCACTTTCGAAGCCGCCCTCGTCCCAAAGTTCTTTCAGTTCTTTTCTGAAGCCAAGCCTATGGCGTGGGTATATCTGGCAGAATTTCTCAAACCCTTTTTGAGGTATATTGTTTTTTTCTTTTAAAGATTCTTTTAATGCTACTACTGTAGTAGGCTCTGACTCTACTTCTGTAGTAGGGTGTGGTATATAACCAACAAGTCTGTAGACATTCGTATCTCGATATCTTTGTTCGCGCTCTAAGGTTCCAAACTTCACCATTTCGGAAACCACTCTACTGCAGGTGGTAACGGCATGACCGCTTCTCTCCGCTATCTCCCGAAGGCTCGGGAAGTAGGGTTGTGGACAACTCAGGATGGCCCCCAGAACTCGGAGATGCGCGGCCTTATGGCGATGATCCCTCAAAATATACACAGGAATCTGAGCCCAGAATTTACCTTTGTCCACGGCGTCTCCCATTCCACTTTGCCATCATGGCCTGAGCGGCTTGCTTGGTTGCCAAATCATAGGCTTCCTTCCACTCGCGACCTTTGGTTGGTGAAAAGGGATTATACCACCACTGACACCACTCGGGTAAAGTGTCCACGTATACCTGCCCACAATGAGGGCAACTTTCTATAGTGCTAGACTCGACCATTGGATGAACCGATAGATGTTCTTCTTCCCTTCCACTCTAACCTCAAGATTGATCTTTTCCCGGAGACGCATAATGGCGCGCCTGACAGAGCGTGGATTCAGAGAGGACAATACGGCCAACTCTCTTATCCGCAAATCGACATTCCCATTCTCGTCGATCTTGAAGGCCATTGCTAATGCCACGATCTTCTCTGTCGGGGTCAGGCTTTGTGCCCTTAAGAGCACCGTCAATAGGTATTCCCTTTTCTCCGAAAATGACAGCATGGACTCAGTATAAACGAATTGACACCAAAGTGCAACCTCCTGTATAATGCACCAGTGAAGTCAAAATATCTGGATTGGATAAGGAAACAACCATGCTGGGGATGTGGAAAATACGAATCAGAAGGACACCATGTTCGAATGGATACGGGGATGGCTCAGAAGCCTCTCGATCTCCATGCTATCCCGGTATGCCGGACTTGCCATCAGATGTGCCACTCGCTAGAATATAGCAAAGAGGATCAACTGGCATGGCTGTACAAGACACAAAGAAGGGCAACGCTCGACGGGCTTATAAAATGGTAGCCCTCGTCACGCTATGGGTAGATGAAGGTCCAGAGCATGAGTCCATGTCTAAAATTGCCAAGCAAATTGTATCGCATGAATTTGCTGAACTTTTTGATGGCGCGGGATTCAAACTTGGAGACACTGGATATGCTTTCGAAACAGCGATCAACTCAATCGAATTTGTGGAGAAAAAAGAACTCCACTGATTCATGAATTACGATTCACGAACATGATGAAGCGATGGATACTGCGCGATAAGCGCATCCGAGATTTTTGCTCGGGGTACATTAAAGATCAGTCGGTTGATAAAGATCAGCCGCTTGAGGTGATCATGCGTCCTTATAATAAGAATCGCTCGCTGGAACAGAATGGCATGTTCCATGCATGGTGTGGTACCATAGCCAACCAGACAGGGCACAGCAAAGGAGAGATCAAAGAGATCATTATAGAATCTGTTTTTGGCGCAGAAGATTATCTTAATCTAAAGGGCGAGAAACGCAGTAGGCTTCGATCAACATCGGATATGAACATAAGCGAAATGTCCGAACTGATTGAAAGAGCAGTTCAACTTGGTATAGAATTAGGGGCAGACGTCCCGGAGGTGACACATGAGTAATGGACATTCAGCAGAAGCAATTGAAGCAACAAACCCGTTCAGCGGAGACTTGCGTGGGCCAGATGGTCCCAGCGTTCCACAAAACGCGGGATGGGAACAGCAGGAACAAAACGAACGTCACCGTCAAGAAGAGGAGTGGCAAAAGAATGACGATCCAGAGGTGAAGAGGCCGAAGATTTCACGAGGTGAATTCTTGAATGAACTGGTAAGGAAAAATGGCCTGATCAAAGAGGAAGACATTTTCGCCCTTCCGGTGGGTGGAAAGACGGTCAACATCATCACTCGAACTGGCATTGAAAAGATTCAGTATCAAAACAGAATCTTTGTTACCTTCGAGGATAAGAAGTTAGAGAAAGATTTTGCTGTCATCAAAGCGTTCGCCACTATGGAAGGGAGGTACGAACCCGTAAAGGTTGAAACGTATGGAACCGCTTTGTTTGGAAAGAAGCCTGTTGGCAATACTACCTTCACCTACATCTGCGAAATGGCAGAGAAGAGGGCGCTTGCTAGGGCCGTCCTTAAAATATGCGGCGCGTACCGCTATGGAGTCTATGCGGAAGACGAGTCGGAGGACTTCAGGAAAAAGGGATGAGCCACTGGTACGACAAAGAAGGTAATCCCCGCTACGAGGTAGAAGGGAAGAACGGGATGCGTGCATCCACGCTGAGGGATGCACGAAAGCATGGTTGGGTGCCATCTGTTTCCACCATATGGAATGATGTGGTTGCAAGACCCATGCTGTCCAAATGGATTCAGGGAGAACTTATGCAAGCCCTGTGGACAGAGGCTCACTCTGCCGACAACCTGAATAGAGGCGGTGGCTTTCCAGAGTTTGAAAAGTTAGCCAGAAGCAGGTTTAATAAAAAGCAACAGGAAGTCATGGGAAGGGGCACCTTAATCCATGATCACTTGGATAAATATTTTTCTGGGCAGGATACCCCGAGAGAGCATATGTTCCTCTGCGAAAACGTATCCAGAGTGCTGGAGGTTCGCTGTGGAAACGGTAATTGGATATCTGAAAAATCGTTTGCTCATCCGTCTGGATATGGTGGAAAAGTTGATTTACATAACGACGAATGGGTGGTAGACTTCAAGACCAAAGAATTTCCCGAGAAGCCGGACGTAAAGAAAATGGTGTATGACGATTATGGAACTCAACTCGCCGCCTATGGTCAAGGCTTGGGCGGAGGAAGACGGCTCCTCAACTTATTCATAGATGTTAAAAGTGATAACATCCTTGAGTGGGAACACACAGACGCGGAGCGATTTAGGAAGATGTTCACTCACGCTCTCGATCTGTGGAAATTAATCAAGAAGTACAACCCTGAATGGCATGACAGGAGGATCATGTAATATGAATTTAAACAAAGCCATATTAATCGGTAGAGTTGGGCAAGCGCCCACTGTCCGGGAAACTGCGAAAGGGAAAGTATGCAATATCTCTCTCGCAACTAACAGCGGATGGGGGGATAATCAGACCACTGACTGGCATAAGATTACTTTCTTTGACAAACTCGCACTGACTGTGGAAGAGTATGTATCTAAGGGTCAGGAGTTATACGTCGAAGGTAGAATCCAATACCGGAAGTGGACTGACAAGGATGGTGTAGAAAAGTACGGAACTGACATCATCGCAAGCAGGATGGAAATGGGTTCTCGCGCTGGAGGCGCAGCCCGTGAGAGTGCTTCTGTAACAAGCGACAAGGATGAGTCGCTTCCATTCTAGTGAGAGCGGGGGGCTTCGGCCCCCCAATCTTTCTTGGCAGAAGGATGAAGAGCAGGTCTTCAGGATATACCATCTGGCTCGTCACTTATGGCCCATACGGCTAGAACACACGCCAAAAGGGGGCATTCCGTGGGAGGAGTGGTTCCAGAAGCACACTGCAATGACTCTGGATGAATTTGCCAAGTGGTCTAATGAGCAGGGCTTAAGAGAGAAATTCAAAAACTGGGCACATGCAAAGCACAGAATAATGGTAACCGAAAAAGAGAAACTTATAGGAAGGGAAGGATGATTTCAGAATATCAGAAGGTTATCCACAAGAGCCGATACGCTAGGTATCTGGACTCGAAAGGACGCAGAGAGACATGGGAAGAAACCGTTACGCGCTACTGCAGTTTTATGGGAACCCTTGTTTGGGACGCAATAGGGGAATGGCCTACTGAACTAACAGATGCCATCCTCGATATGGAGGTAATGCCTTCTATGAGAGCCCTTATGACAGCCGATCCTGAAACCGGAAGCGGAGCCTTAACAAGGGATAACATGGCGGGATACAACTGCGCTTACATTGCCGTGGATCATATTCGCGTCTTTGATGAATGTCTATACGTTCTTTTGTGCGGAACCGGAGTCGGCTTTAGCGTAGAGAGGCAGTTCATAAATAAACTTCCTGAAATAGCGGAAGAGTTTCACGATACCGACACTACCATCGTAGTTTCTGACAGCAAGATAGGATGGGCGAAGGCTCTCCGCGAACTGGTGAGTCTTCTATATCAGGGAATGACCCCTAAGATAGATTGCAGTAGGGTCAGACCATCTGGCGCTAGACTAAAAACCTTCGGCGGTAGGGCGTCCGGGCCAGAACCTCTGGAAAGATTGTTCGCTCACTATGCCGCCACTTTCAAGGGTGCGTCAGGTAGAAAACTAAACAGCATGGAATGCCATGACCTGATGTGTTGGAACGGCCAGAGCGTAGTAGTGGGAGGGGTACGCAGAGCGGCCTTAATCAGTCTTAGCAACCTCACGGACGAGCGTATGAGACATGCGAAGTCTGGACAGTGGTGGCTTGAAAACCCGCAACGCGCTCTCGCCAATAACAGCGTATGCTATACAGAGAAGCCAGACATAGGAATCTTCATGCGTGAATGGATAGCCCTTTACGAATCCCGCAGTGGAGAGAGGGGTATTTTCAATCGAGAGGCAGTTAAAAAGTTAATGCCAGAGAGAAGAGACCATGACCATGAGTTCGCTTGCAACCCTTGCAGTGAAATAAATTTGCGGAGCGCCGGTTGTTGTAACCTTACAGAATGTGTGCTTAGGCCCTCTGACAAAATAGAAGACATAGAAAGAAAGATAAGACAGGCTACGATCCTTGGCACCTTTCAGTCTATGCTGACTAACTTCAGGTATGTGCGTCCCATCTGGAAGAAGAACGCAGAAGAAGAAAGGCTGCTCGGTGTCAGCATGACGGGAGTATTTGATTGCCCTATTGTCCTTAATGCCTCTCCGGAACAATTAGAAAAGTGGAGAGACCTAGCCGTAAAAACAAACGAAAAGTGGGCTAAAAAACTGGGCATAAATCCGTCTGCGGCCATCACTTGCATCAAGCCGTCAGGCACTGTCTCCCAACTCACTGCCGTGGGTGGGTCGGGCTTGCATCCTTCGTACTCGAAGTGGTACATCAGAAGGATCAGACAAGACAAAAAAGACCCACTGAATCAGGCCATCATAGATGCAGGGGTTCCATTCGAGGAAGACCCATACAATAAAGAGGCTATAGTTTTCTCTTTCCCAATGGGGGCTCCGGGCAAGTCCAGAACTAGGAATGATGTGACTGCGATAGAACACCTTGAAATCTGGAAACGGTTTGCGTTATACTGGTGCGAGCACAAGCCTAGTGTTACAATCTATGTAGGTGAAGACGAGTGGATGGAGGTTGGCGCATGGTGCTACAAGAATTTCGATATACTGAGCGGCGTCAGTTTTCTGCCAAGGGCGGATGATAGCCACTCGTATGAAGTCGCTCCTTATGAAGAGATAACTAGAGAAGAGTTCTCTAAGGCCAAAAAGATTTCAAAGATCGACTGGGACTCAATCGAGGAGCACGAAGATAATACAACCAGTAGTCAGGAACTCGCATGTTCCGGGGACAAGTGTGAAATACTATGATTCCAGAAGAAAGTAGAACGCCCATTAACAGATCATTCTAGGGTGTTTCCAAGATAATAATGACTAAAGATCAAGCATTCCAAGTTATAGAAGAAGCCCCAGACATCTTGCGGGATGTAACCCCCCATATTGGTTGCTCGCTATTTACGAATGAAGATGGAATTTTTTCTATCCAGTTTGATTTTGGGCATTGGCATGGACAAACGGATGACTTCAAGACTGCCAAGAAATATATCAAGGCACTTCATAAGATGCGGGAGTTGAAATGGGAATGAGCGAGAGGTTTGAATCCAACGTAAAAGCGTTGGAACAATCTATTGAAGCCCGAGACAAAAGAATCTACGAATTGGAGAAAGAACTGGCGAAGTTGAATCATCAGTGGATCAGAGTCAAAGACAAGCTGCCGCCACCCGAAACTCAAGTCCTGTATTACATCCCGGCGGAAGATGGGTTTCCAGAGCACATCGACACTGGCGGTCGGTTGGGAAAATATTGGAGTGTCGGATCAGATGATGAAGAGGATAACTGGAACGGCGATCTAATTACTCACTGGATGCTGTTGCCAGAATCGCCTACCGCTAAATAGTTATGACGACTAAAGCATCTGCAAAGAAAAACACAGTATCCAACATAAGTCTGAATAAGATGGCGGCATCTATCGCTAAATCTCATGGTGACGAAGGGGCAATAGTGATTACTCACAAAAAAGATCATACCCGCATAGGTGTTGACGGGCTTTCATTTAAGCAGATTCAAGATGCCCTATGCCTGACCATTTATTACAACGAGGTAATGTCTGGTTCTTGTATTGGGGGAGAGGAATGAAATGGGAATGCATGGACTGCAATCATATCTTTTATGGTGTAGATGTAGCGTATTGTGATGAATGTGGTAGTTACGATATAGAGGAGGCAGAAGACGATGAAACTCATGATCATTCCTGATCCACATGCACATCCGGATTACAACAACGAAAGGTTCAGGGCGGCAGGTCGGTTACTCATGGAGGAGCAACCCGAGTGTGTGGTTTGCTTAGGGGATTTGGCTGACCTGCCGTCTCTGTCCTCTTACGACAGGGGAACCAAGGGGTTCGAGGGTAGAAGGTATAAGAAGGACGTAGAGGCGACAATCAACGCGCAGGAACTCCTGTTTGAGGAGATGAATAAGTACAACGCCAGAAAAAGAAGGAACGGCAAGAAGCAGTATAGGCCACGTCTAGTAATGTGCGTAGGCAATCATGAGGATAGAATTACTAGAGCCATAAATTCACAAGCGGAATTAGATGGCACGATAGGAATCTCAGACCTCCAGTACGAAGGGTTCGGTTGGGAAGTTGTTCCCTTCAAGCAGTGCATTACGATAGAGGGAATTACCTTTTCGCACTACTTTACTGCTGGAATCTCTGGGCGACCCATTTCTAGCATCCACATTGGGCATACGCTGATTACTAAACTTCACTGCTCCGCCGTTCAAGGTCATTCACATCTGTACAACCACGCAGAGCATACTCGCCCTGACGGGCAGAAAATCTTTGGGTTGTCTGCGGGTTGCTTCTCTCACCCTCT
>Ga0256380_1000094_pt1 | contig 9487 bp, 9 predicted proteins | sample LS1230viralmetaG_FD_189071 | JGI IMG/M metagenome (GOLD analysis project Ga0256380, IMG submission 189071) | Seawater viral communities from deep brine pools at the bottom of the Mediterranean Sea - LS1 2300m | ecosystem: Environmental > Aquatic > Marine > Bathypelagic | place: Mediterranean Sea... | reverse complement strand
AGCCATTTACGCTCCGACTGATACTGTCATATTACAGTACGAAAGCATGACAACGCAATACCTAATATATATAGATACATGCTCATAGGTTAGGGTAATCGACCAAACTACCAATATCAATGTAGCTAGTTTTAGGTCAAATGACCCAGGTTCGTTTAGGTCAAACAACCGAAGTAGGTCATATGCCCGAAAGAATCCAGGTCACATGCCCTAAAGCGTTTAGGTCAAATGCCCTAACGTCGAAACGAGCGCGTGCGTGCATAGGGGGGGGGAGGGGGGTTTTTACATTTACTATTACTGTTATATTCCCATTTACAAAATTGAGGACATCGGGATGACTGATTGATGATGTGCTACACTGACTTACATCATGCGGAGAGTTAGAATGTCAGTGTCGTCCCGTCGTTCTGCGGAGACGGGGAGTCCTGGGTCGAGGGTGTTGCGGTATCCGGTGTCGTCTGAGGGGTTTGGGGAGTTATTGGATGAGATGCGGATGCGAGCGGGGTTATCGGTCCATGAGATTGCGCGGTTATGGAATGTGAAGCCGAATGCGTTATATCAGTATTTCCATAAGAAGCGTGGGCGTGGGGGGACGGGGACATTGCGGTGGTTTTTGCGATTTGCGTCGTCGTGTGGGTGTGAGGTGACGGTGACGTTTCCGAGGACGAGTCGTGGGCAGGAGAAGGTGGTGTTGTCGTATGGAGAGGAAGCTGAACAAGCGGGAAGCGACGGAACTAGCGTCGATGATTCTGTCGGGCGCACCCATCGCGGAGGCGGTCAGGTATTTTTGGGACGAGGAGATGCCCGAAGAGGTGTTGATCGGGTGTGAGGAAACGTGGCCCATGCAACCGGAGGTCTTATCGGCGTTAGAGGAGCAATCTGGTGGGATGCCGTGGCATCGGTTGGGGGACGACCAGCGCATGGATGTCTCGCTCAGGAAGCATTACAACGAGATGGCGTATTTTTTGTGGACGACGAATTATACGGAGTGTGATGGGGCGGCGAAATTGAAAGCGGATACCTGTCGGCAGTCGATTGAGGCGAAAGTGGCGGGGATGGCGGGGAAAGAGTCTCCGTTGGCGTCGTTTTACCATGATTTACTGCAACGGTATGAGCAGCAGGGGAAAGCGAACTAATGGCGAATGACGAGTGTCAGTGTGCGGCGTGTCGGGCAGCGGAAGTGATTTTACGCGGTGGTCGATGACGAGGGGTATCGAAAATTAGCGTTGCATGTCGTGGCGAGGGCGGTGAAAGATTGCGAACGTCGTGTTTCTGTTGACCAGAAGTATGATTCAACGGGATCATTGACAGATCATACGCTGCACACGGCGCAAGCGTTTTTATTGGATGCACAGAATGAGCGATTGTCGCTCTGGTGTGCCTGGTTAGGAGTCGATCCGAGGCGTGTCTGTCGAATATACTCAGCAACCTTCGCTGTGGGGCGAAGACCCCCTCCGTCGAAAAACAAACAGGGCAAATGAGATTCTGCTAGATGGCCGATAGAGGGGTACCTCCTGCGCTTCGTGATCGCTTAATGACCGAATTTCGGTTGTTTTTGTGCGATAAAATCGACTTTGTGCCGTTCGAGCATCAGGCGGCATGGTGGGCGACCACCGATGGGTATGAGTTAACGGACGTGGAGGCTGATCCGCACGGCAAAGAACCGTGTGCGAAGATGCGTCTGCCTGATGGGACGATTACGTATCGCCTGTTGACGCCCCGTGAGCAGGGACGCGCCAAAGTGGTCGCAGAACTCGGAGCCTACAAGTCAGGCAAATCTGCCGGGGCAGGAATCTGGGCCGCAGCATTCGCGGCGGTCCCCCATGCGACGGTGTATCTGGTCGGGAACGAATACGATATGACGGCTCCTGAATTTGACTATCTGCTGGAGGCGATTTGCTCTGAACGCGGATTGAACCAGAAATATAAATCCCTCCAGAACCGTCCGAAGGATGGACGCCTCTGGCTGGAACTCGACAACGGATGCCGGTTCGAGGCACGGTCGTGGGAACGGTCTGAATCACTCAAGGGGAAGGAAGTGGACGCCTATATCTATTGTGAGGCGTATCAACTCCCTGGCATTGAGTGTTTTACCTCCATCGCACAGAATCTTCGGGTCAGGCAGGGGTATGCGGTCTTTCCGACCACCCCTGACCGCCCGTGGGTGCAGGTATTTCACGAACACGGGCATGGACACCCCGATTTTCCAGATTGGGTCTGCAAATGCGGGATTCCCGCGACGGTCAACCCGTATAGTTTCGATCAGGCGGCAATGGACCGTGATCGGCAACTGCTGACGCGGGAAAAGTTCTCGATTGCGTATCTTGGGAAACTCGGCAATTACGTCGGGCGTGTGTATAACTATCAGCGCGGAGATCGCCTGATTTCGTTGCAGGATCATCCACGCCTCTGGAAACGGCAGGAAGCGGGACTGACTCGTGAGAATTTCAGACTGCCGAATGACTGGCACATTGAAATCGGGGCCGATACCGGCACCTACTGTGCAGCGGTCGTCGTGGGCGTGTCTCCAGAGGGACAGGCGTATATTCTCGACGAATTAACCAATTATCGCTATGTGGCGAACACGACAGAGCTTGATCAGGAGAGTTCCATTGTCAGTTGGTGTCAGAGCCTTGAAAAAATGGCGGCATTGTGGAAAACGCGCCCGATAGCCTGGGTGGATAGCAATAGTCAGTTCAAACAGGAGTGTTTGCACCACGGTATCCATTTACTGGCAAATCGGCAGGGACGAGAGGTCAGAACCGAGGCCGCACGGCAATATTTCCAGCATGACCAGATTGCGCTGGCTCCGTGGCTCTCGATTGTGCCGTATGAGCTTGAATACGCGCAATGGCCTGATAAAACGAGTGCCGCAGGGAAATACGAGCGATTCAAGGTGAATGATCATGCGTTGGATTGCGTAGAGCATGTGTTATCTCGTCATCCCCGTGCGAAAGGGTCACTTGGTCCCCCGGCCATGCAGCCACCACCGGGAAGTGTGCAATGGATGGGATCACCGTTGAGAAAAAAGAAAAAACATCATGCCGCAGATAGTCATTTAGGAGGGTTATAAGCGTGACCACTGACGAACGATTAGACATAATAGAAAAGAAACTGTACTTCGTGATGCAAACCTTGTCGTTGACACAACAAACGCCTAATGGACAAACTGACTCTCGTTCCTTGACGGCGCTATTCGAGGAGATGCACAATCATGCTGGAACAGATCCGCAGACGTTTGCTGATGTGGCTAAACGTGCCTTCGGAAAGTCGGGAACCGGAAGTCAGCCACCACGACCTCAAAGCGCTGATGGACCGGATGGATTCCCTGGAGAGAATGGTGATGACACAGGTGCAACGGCCAGACGAGGGAACCGGGATAGTTCCATCATCATCGAAGGATGAGTTGTCCGTCTTGCCTGACGCCCATTTAGGAGCGCAATAAGATGCCTGAAGGATATGGATACGACAAAGAGGGAATCATTCAATTCCTGATTGATAAATTTGCTGGAGCGCCAGATGTTCAGGCTCCTCCAAGTCAGGTGCAGAATCCGTTGAATCGTTTTGGGGAACTACGTCGTCCTCAACGTGGACTCGGTGGTCCGAGAAATTCTGAAAATCTGCCGAATGACTGGCACCCAGAGGGGCAACGCAGCACCAGACGACGCACCCGTGGGACGATTGACCACTCGAAGCAGGGGTTGTCTGATATTCCGATTTCTCCTGAACGACAGCAAAAAAGGCGTAGACCTGTTGGATATGCGAATCCTCGTGATAGATAGCAATCATGGCCGACAAAGAGAAGAATCTCGCTGATTACACCGACGATTACGACCGTCTTCGCGCTCAGAAGGCCCGAAATGTCGGTTCTGTCGAATTACGGATTCTGACGAATCTATCCTTTGCGTCTGGTGAGCATTGGGTCGGCACGCAGAATCGGGTGCTATTTACGCGGAAACGCGATCCAAACAAGCTGTATCTGGTGTTTAATCTCGCCGCACAGATGCTCTACAAGATGATGGGGCGTCTGAGCAGCATTGCGCCGGTCTTCAAGGCCAGAGCCGACAAACAAGACCCGAAATCCATTGCGGCGTCCGATGTCGTGAACAAACTCGTTCGCGCTCTTGACGAAAAGCTGGATCAGCCTTCACGCACCTGGGAAATCCTCTGGTGGATGTCCATTGGCGGCGTGGCGTTTGAATATGTGCCGTGGGTCAAAGACGCCACGATGGAACCGATGCCGCAGTTCGATCCCGAAACCAATGAACTGCAATGGACTGATGCACTGACGGGTCAGGTCGTGCCTGAGTCTGAACGGCAACTGATGTTGTCGCAGGGGCGCAATCCAGAGGAATTTCAGGTCATTGAGGATATGGTGCTGGCTGGAGATGTGGGTAGCGAGATATTAAGTCCGTTACAAGTGTTTATTGATGCTTCTGTGCGGTCGATTGACGATCTGGCTCCTGATCAGGCGGTCTATATCGCCAAAATACGCACCTTGGGGTGGATTGAAGCCAATTACGATGTAAGTAAAGATTCTATTCAAAATATTAAAGATGCGACGGATGTGCGGATTCTCAGCACCGATATTAAGCAATTCGGTGATCCGACCGGATCGGTGCATCTCCAAGACCTGATTCCACGGATTCAGGGGAGTCGTACGCAGAATGACCCCGATATGGCGGTGGTGGTTGAGCGATTCCAGCCTATTTCCGAGAAAAACCCCCGTGGGAAATACAGCGCCTTTATTCCCGGTGAACAGATCCTTCACGATGGGGATAACCCCTACGAATCCATCCCACTGGTCGATTTCCACTGGAGTCCGACCACAACAAGTTTCTGGAACAATGATTACGTCAGTGACCTCATTGCTCCGCAACGCTTCCTCAATAAGCGACTGTCGCAGCTTGGGGAACAGGCCAATGCGTCAATTTATGCCGACGAACTGCTTGGACCGACCTTAAAGCGGGACGATATTCCGTCTGATTACCCTGCTCCGATTGAAGGGGGATTAACAGATGGTGGCGTCAAAATGGTGCAACGGCGTGATCCTCCGCAATTACCAGCGTGGTTTATGCAATCAGTGGAACTGACACTGAAATTGATGCGAGAAATCGCTGGTGGCGTGGATTTATTCTCGGAGTCGAAGTTTCCTGGTCAAATGCGTGGTCCGATGGCCGTCCCAATGCTTCAGGAGATTATTGATACCCAATGGGGCAATCTCTATCAGCATTTAGGTCAGCGACTCGGTAAAGTCAAGGAAATGCGGATTAACCGTGTGAAACAGTATTATCCTCCGTTTCGGACGCTGCATTACACCGATAACAGCATGAAAGATGAAGTGTTTATCTTTCAGACCTCAGATATTCTGCGTTCTGGCACGGATTACTCTATTACCGTTGAGCGAGGGAGTCTGATTCCAGAGCTTCGAGCTTTACGGGAAGCCCGTATTCGTGAGCATTTACAGTCACCATTGAGTGTGCTGTATATCGACGAGCGTACAGGGCGTATTGACAAGGAAAAGATTGCGGCTGACCTGAGTATGGGCGATATTGGTCGAGAAGATGAAGAATCTCGCTATCGGAAGCTCGCCATGCACCTTGTCGAGCGTCTGTGGCAGGGTGAACAGCTTCCAGAGCATATTCCCATGCCCTTCTGGAACCTGAAAGTCATTATGGATGAATTGGAGTCCGAAATGGCTACGACAGAATGGTTGTCAGCCAGTCCTCCGATTCAACAGGGATTTGTGCAATTCTGGAATAAATGTCGTCAATTCCTTGTCGATTCTGCGAAACAGCGACAGGAAGGGATGCAGGATCAGCAGATTCAGGGCGCGGTGGCACAGGCCGCACAACAAGCCGCAGCAAAAGCCGCAGCCGAAGCGATTGACATGGCAATGGATCAATTCAAAGCCAGTTCAGAGATTGCGCCTCAAGCCCCTCAAGCCTTAGCTCAGGCCATGTCAGAACAGAATCAGCAAGGACCGCAGTAATGGCGGTGAATCGGAAGCGTCTTCAGGGTAATATGAAGACGATGATGAAAGAATATAAAGACAATCCCAAAAAATTCAACGGTGGAAAAAAGCAAGCGATGGCGATTGCCTATTCCAAAACTCGTCGTCGTAAAACTTGACACTAGCAATTATTGATTCTTATACTGCAAAAGACTGCACGATTCGCCTAGAGCGAACAAGGCACGCGAACACGCGGTTTGGGACTCCCCGGCAGGGGAATAACCTATTCGGCACTCGCAGACCACTCGACTGAGGAGAGTTTGATGGCAGAAGATGATGTCAATGTCGCACCGGAACAAACAGAGTCTAGTGCGGCACCAGAAAACACTGAAACAGGAGGCGATACCTCATCATCCGGTTCCTGGCCCGCAGAGGCTCAAGCCGAATACACGAGGAAAACACAAGCTCTTGCCGACGAACGCAAACAGTGGGACTCTGAGCGTTCCCAACAAACGCAGCAGCTACAGCAATATGCACAGCAGTTGCAGCAGCAGCAATATGCGAGACAGGCACAGCAACAATCGCAACAGTCACAGCAATCAAACAACACGATGCTGGATCAGTTACGAACGATGCCGTATCTGGATGGGAACACCGCCGCCCAACTGATGGAGCGCATGGTCAATGAGGGAATTAACCCTCTGAATAATGCGCTCAAACAGCGTGATCAAGCACTGGCGGCGTTGTATAAGGATTACAAGTCCTTAAAAGACAGTGTTGGTGCTTCTCAAGGCAAGCAAGCGGAAAAAGACCTCGAACATCGGTTTACGAAAATCCGTGAGGAACAGGGACTCCCTGACAATGAGATAGTGAACGAACTGATGCGGGATGTGTATTACTCGCATGAGGGAGATACACTGGATCAGGAATACCCCGATATGCTGCGAAAGCGGTGGGAGGGGATTCAAAAAGCGGTCAGGGACGGAGATCGGGCTGCGGCAAAAAAGGCGAAGGAATCACCGTTTCCCTCACAAGGGGGACAGATTTCTCCGACGAGCGGCAAGACTGGTGGCTACAAGACGCCTGAAGAACGGGCGAATGAATTGTGGCCGATGATCAGTCCCGGTCAATCGGGTGAATAGATATCGACCTCAGAAGGAGTTGATTACTCATGGCGAGTACAACTGATGTCGTTGAAGCCTTGAAATACACCTATGGTGTGGATCAAGTCTCGTACTTGGTCAACCAGGAGGTTGTCTGCTGGAATATGTTCCAGAAGGCGAAAAAACCTGTTGGTGGTCGAGGGCAATTCTTGATGCCCATTATGGTGAAAAACCCCGGTTCGTGGACAGGTCTTGCGGAAGGTGGTTCGTTGCCGTCTAACCTCAATCCCGATACGACCGAGGCATCCTTCAGTCTGGAAGAATTTGCCGGACTGTACAACATGTCGTGGAAACTCCTCCAAGACGCACGGAACTCAAAGTTTGCGTTTCAGACGGCGTTGAAAATGATGGAGGCGGGTTTCCGTCGTCGTGTCCTCAAGCTCCTCAATGCCGACCTCTTGTCTGATGGTCTTGGCAAACTGGCCGTGATGCCAGCCGCCGATAACCAGACGACGATTACCGTCGATGCTCTACCGAGTCTCGATGTCGGCATGGTCGTTGACTTGATGGATGCGTCGGACAACAACGCGAAGTTAGCTGACTCTGCAACGGTCACAGCGATAGATGCGCCAAATCGTACTGTTACGATTAGCGGTTCTGCGCCAAGTGGCACCGCCGCAGGTGACTACTTCGTCATTCAAGACACGGTGTCGTCAAGCACCTCATACCATACCAATGGTTTGTTGGGCATTATTGACAACGATGATCCGCCAACACCGAAGGGTGACTTTGGTGGGATCGACCGTGGTACCGCAGGGAACGAATTTTGGGAATCTGTGGTCTTGGCTAATGGTGGCACTAACCGCGCACTGACAGAAGACCTGCTGATGCAGCTAGAAGATTCTGTCCGTGAAAAAGGTGGGGCCAAGTTGAACTCCTACATCTCCAACCTGCCGATTATTCGCCGGTATCACGAACTTCTCCGCGAAGATGCGTTCTTTGCGATGAGTTCACCGAAGGCGTTTGATGGTGGGTCTGGTGTGGGGCGTGATGGTGGGGCGCAGCAAAAAGGTAAAGATGGTGGCGATGGCCGCACGATTTACCGTTTTAGCGGCAATCCGTGGCACGCAGAGCCGTATTTTGCGGCGAATACGATTATCGGTCTGGATACCAAGCATTTCTTCATCGGTCACGGTGAAAATGCGGTGCCTCGTCCGGTATCGGAAATCTTCGATGGAACACCGTTCTTCCGTCAGACTTCCAACTCCACTTTTGAGGTGGCGTGGTACTGGCAGGGTGAGTTGCTGAGTGATAATCCAGCGGCAGGTGCGAAGATTGAAGACGTAGCAGAGTCGTAAACTGAGTAGGTGCGGGGGGATGGAGTCTTACTGGAGAGTCAACTCTGTCCCCCTGTTACTTCGCCAGAAAGTAGGTAACTATGGGTATTAAAGCAATCGCTCGACTTGCGCCGGTTCATGTGGTCTATACCATTTCAGCAGGAGAAGCTGCTGATACGGGGATCTTTGTCGCAGACCAGGATTACGAAATCATGGATGTGCGCGAGGTTCACAGCACGGCTGGAGCCAGTAGCACGACGTTAGATGTTGGTGTGGCTGCATCGGGGACGGCCCCGGCGAGTCTGACCACCGCAATAAGTTCAGCATTGGCGTTGGATAGTACGGCAAATACGCCAGTGCAATCGACCCTGACATCGACGCTTGCTAATCGCAAACTCGATAAAGGGGAACAACTGTCGTTGAATTACACCGGAACGGTGACAGCCTACGAAGGATCTGTGCATGTGGTGTTGAAGCCGGTCCGTACGAATACAACGTATTAAGGAGGCGTATGGAGGTCTTTGATCCTGTTCGGTACTCGCTAGAGGAAAACAAGTTTTTCCTGTCACATTTAGGTGAATCTCCTGTTTCGGCTCTTCAGGAAACACTCCCAAATGGGGTGAATCCAGTTGCGGTGCAAGAAGTTCTCGGCCAGTTATATGAACTGGAAGAACTGAACAAGCATCGTGGGATTGCATGGGCAGGAAAAGAGGCGATTTCTGACACCATTGGCAAGTATTTACATGAGCATGAGCGGTGGAGTGAAATGTCCACTCGTGGTGCGCCCCGGTTTCCAACGATGCACGCCTGGGATGGTCGTGGTCGTCCACATCGGGGTGGCATCACTTCTGATGCTGGTTCAGTCAGTACGTATTTTGATGAAAATGGTGAGCGAGTCTCGTTTCGGGTTTCCTTGAGAGATGCGGTGTCTGAAGTATTTCAGGCACCGTGGGCAAAAAAGGCAGAACCCGTACCGGATGCGTTGATTGAAGATACTGAGAATGGCTCATTAAAGTGTCCCGTCGATGGATGGGTGGCAAACTTTAAGCCAGAATCTCGCCAGTCCTACAACATGGCCCGTGCGCGTATGTATC
>Ga0256380_1000093_pt1 | contig 9517 bp, 9 predicted proteins | sample LS1230viralmetaG_FD_189071 | JGI IMG/M metagenome (GOLD analysis project Ga0256380, IMG submission 189071) | Seawater viral communities from deep brine pools at the bottom of the Mediterranean Sea - LS1 2300m | ecosystem: Environmental > Aquatic > Marine > Bathypelagic | place: Mediterranean Sea... | reverse complement strand
TCATCACCAAGCTTTTTAGCTGAATCCCAAATCGCGTGTTTAGCCGCGTAATGTATCTCATCTGACTCGCTGCGCTCTCGCTGCTCTTCAATGTACTGAATATCATCATACTGCTGGAGATACTTAGCAGCGCCCTCGCGCCAGAGGTCACATCGGCGAATGTATGTGACGAGACGGGGGTCTCTTATGTGCAGACCTGACCCGTCATCGTCTTCCCATACCTTCCAAATAAACGGCACCCTCTCTCTGGACGGGATTGTTTTAACACCAAACTGAATCTCAACGGTCGCATCAACTATACGCGCAAGCATCCATCGCTTCGCACGACCACACCACCCGACAATAAAGTTATCATCGTGTATCTGCTCACGAATGCGCTTGGATTCAGTCTTGTTCCACTGAACGCGCTTGATGTCATTCCATTGAGATTCAGTCAGTATCATTATGCGTCCGTTGGGTCTGCCTGGTTATTAGTCTGTGGGCTGGGTGTCAGCTTGGGCAAGTGCTTTAGCTCAATGCCAATCATGTTATATGTGCCAGCAGCAGCCGCATCCAACTCAACCACCAACGAAAGGAAGTCTTTTGTTGAGGTTATCACGGATGCCGCCAGTTCTGACCACGCCGTTGCAACAATGGCATGTTTCGTCGTGTTTGTCGCATCACTTAGGGTGAGTTCCTTTGTAAAGGTGTCTGAGTCAGTCGGATCGTCTGTCGCGGGTGCTGCGCCAAACGCATGGTGCGTCAGTCGGATTTTCCAAGTCACCGTTTCGCTGGTGGTCCCTTGGTTCGCATAGACAACGCGAAGAAAGATGTCGTTGTCCCAGTCAACGTGGCTAGGCATCGTGGATGACCACAGCAGCCGCTCCGCTGCGGCGTCAAAGTCTCCGGCTAAAATACCCGTTGAGCCAACCTCTTGGAGGTTGACAGTTTCAAGCGTACCGCCGCCACCGGATGGGGTTGCGAATGCAGCAGCCGGAAGGAAAAGGCTCTGATACTTATATTCAATATTCTTATCGCGAATCATAGTTTACCACTCCACAGTTTACCCCCCATTGCGGGGATACTAAGTAAAAACACCGGGGGGCTCCTGCCCCCCAGTGGTCTAGGGAATTTGCACGACCCTAGAAGATCAAGTTAGAAACCTCGATGTCGTCAAGCAACGTTTGCGAGAAACGACGCTCAAGACCCATGTTGCCATACCAACACATGAAAGCTTCCCAGCTATCAGAGTTGGACTTTCGGCTAAATGAGCTACCGTCACGGTCTGCCCAGGCCCAATCCTTCATCGTGTACAACTTAATGTCGTTTGTGTTGAGGAAGAAGAGCTTGTTATAAGGCGCCATGCGGTCGAACTCGATAGGCATCGGGTTCGTGCCACCAGCATAGGTCAGCTTCTGGAATCCACCCTTGAGCTGCTCTGGCGAATAGCGAACGTCGCTAGTCAACAGATTGATGTACTCACGGCGAATGCTGTGATGCCCCATGACCAGGTTAGGCTCTGCACCGGCAACCTCATCGGTGGTATCAATAGCAAGCTGCATCAGTTCCAGGGACAACGGACGGTTAGTTCCGCTGTTACTAAGAACGTTTGCCTTCCACTCAGGGTTGTCGCCAGTATCGACCTCTTGGAGGTCATCATCGCTATCAGAAACCATAAAGCCAAGGCCTGTAATCTCAGAATCAAATGAGTTGCCGTTCTCGTCACCACGGACCAGAAAGTCATCATTATCTAAGTCTACGGTGCCAGAGCTTGCTTGGCGCTGAACATTGATGCTTGTCGTGCTGTTGACCTTAGTTACCTTGATTGGCTTTACAGCCGCAATAAGATCACCGGTCGTTCCAGCGTTGAGCAACATGCCCTTTTTCAGGTATCTGGAGCCTGGGTTATCCACGGTAACTTCGACATCAGAGCCCGCCACGGTGTCAATTGCGACATCTGAGTCCTTAATCTGAGCCAAGATAGCGGTTTTCCCAGCCGCTCCAGAGAGGCTATTGCCCCAAACCTGGCGGTTCATATCAACGCGCAGATCACGTCGCATTCCCTCAACCTCAGTACGAAGTGCTGAAGCGAACGAACCTTTGTCGCCTTGAGATGCTGCAATGACAACACCCGTGAGCTCAATGCGTCCGTAGAGGAATTTCGACTTGATACGGCTTTCGACGTATTCTTGGCGACCTGCGGTGGGAAGCGTACCTGTCTCACCACGCGCACCAACACCGTGATTGCGGCGCAAATGAACGGGAAAGACAACACGACGACCGTTCCACTTTCGTTTGGACTTCTCGACGTATTTGAGGATAGGGATAGAATTATTTAGATGCTCGCGAACGGGACCTTCGTAATACTCTTTGAGTACCACATCAAAGTCACTACCGCCAGCGACGGTTCCTTGTTTTTGTGTAGCCACTTTTTACTCCATGAAGTTCTTATGAATTCAAGAACTCCACGGCGGCAGCTTCTGCACCCTCTAAATCATCACCAAAGTCTTTAGCAACGGGCATGGGCCCTTGACCTCGCGCCAGGGGCTTGGCTTTGGGGGTATAACCCTCTCGCCGCAACCGCTGTTGGTAGGCGCGTTCAGAACTCTCATGCGAGCGTTTTGCTAGAGCTGCAACGTTAGCGTTTGGGTTTCTGATGACCGCATTGACAACATCCATCTTACTCATTGATGGGAATCGTCTTTGCGCTGCATCCAACTCCTGCTTTAGCTCGCGTTGCTCCTGGGCCACAACGAGTTCTGTTTGTCGCTGCGCCAATTGCTCGTGCATTGTTCTCTGATTGCGCTCTAGCTCTGCAACTTTTTTCTCCATTGGATCGAGATATTCGTCTTCCTCTGGAGCCGTCTGCTGCTGTCGCTGCACTTCTTGCTGGTGATAATATTGATTATACTCGGCTTGCCGCCGTGAGTGCTCTTGCAACTCATTATATTGTTGTCGTAGACGCTCGTTTTCAGAACGAACGCCACTGAGTTGATCCCGGCTCTCCTTAAACCTTTCGTAAGGGATAGGCTGTGGATTACCGCTTTCATCGTACTCTGTACCTGGTTCACCTGTGTCGCCGGCTACCGCGAGTTCCGGGTCTTCATACAAAGAGGCCTGCGAGTCCCCTGCGGAGCCTGTGCTCGTATCGCCAAATTCATCAGTCATTATAACCCCACAGCTAGTTATCGTACCAGCGGACGCTTATTGTGGTGTTTGCATTCCTGCCTCAAAGTCAGCTACTCCCGGCCCTCTCGTGCCAATGGCCTGATTGAGCTCTGGAGTGCCTCCTCCTAGCATTCCTGCTGGTGACCCTGCTGGTGGACCAGTAGGAGCACCGCCTTCAGGTGGTCCCATGCCGGCAGGTGCTGATGTCGGCGGCATGTTTTGCATACCGGCATCAACATAAGATTGCCACCATGGTTGTCCCTGTTGGTTCTGTGATTCAGCATAATAGTGCCACGCCACATGCCGCAAGTAGTTTTCTTGGACATCTTGAGGCAAAAGCCGGTAGTCAATGGATTTCATAAACTCACTATGCTGATCTATATGCACCGCATGGTCGTCAAACGCATTGACATCCGGTTGCCGGCCTTTCTCAAGAAGTTCATTCTCTTCTCTGGCCAGATTGCGGTCTTTTGATTCGTCCCCGTAAACGTTCTCCATGAAGCCAAACTCCATGAGCTTACGAGCTTTCATCTGCGTGCGGGGGTCAGCGGGGTCGCCCAGGATCCCCGTCTGATACATTTGTATAATCTGCTCCCGTCTGAAAGACGGATGTTTTGGAAGCATTGAGTTCGGAAGTACGCGAACACGGGTGTTTTTAATTTGCTGCGCGTGAAACTGGAAGACTTCAACAATCTTGTTTCTACCCAGGGTCTGGACAGTCATCTCGATGGGCATGTATTCCCGCCACATCCAAAGTATCTGCTCACAGATGCCTTCAATCGCAGATTCCAACTCACGGACAGTGGGGCCAAGCTTGGTTGCGTCCAGGTCCGAAAGGAGTCCAATTGCCCTACCGGATGTTTGAGCAGGCGCCGAACCCCGGGTCACATCGGAAACACCGCTAATGTTCTGGATATGTTCAATTTGTTCTTTCTCAATCAACCGGTGTTCCGGCGACATCGGTGGTGGCGGCAACGGCTCCGGTGGTCGTGTGGCCGTTCGCGAGTAAAAGATGAGCTCACCAGGTTCATCGGTAAACTGCTGCTTTTCAACAGAACCCTTCTCCGCTCGCCACTTGGGTTGAGCATGAAGGTTTTTGTTCTCAATCCGCTGACTTACGCTCTTGTTCAATTCCTTTTGTGCTGGAATCAATGAGCGAACAACGCCCTCACCCGCCAGCTTACCCGGCACGGTGTTGTGGCGAATGCAGACGAACGGTAAGCGCCCGTAGGGCAGAGACTCTTCCTCTTCAAGGACGATGCTGCCTGCGATGATTGCGTAATACCCCTCCGGGTGTCGAGGTGAGGGACGCTCGAAGTACTCAAGAACGCTTACCCGATCTAAAGAGGTCTGGTCGGTATTTGATGAAGAGGACGCAAACTCACGCATTACCTGCTGGCTGTACTCATCAATTTCGTAACTTGTGTTTGGTTGAACGTATTTGCCCTTTTCCCACCGGGCGCGAACCTCGTCAATGTGGAGCATGTTCGTGTGAATGATCCAACGGCAGTTATCCATATCCTTAGCGCCGGGATCCCAGCCTACTTCCAGGGGGCTCAGCACATCAATCACCGGCAAACCGCTTTTTCGGCGAATGCGCTTTATGTCGCGCTCCTTGAATTCATCTAAACCCAACTCACCTTCGGCGTATTCGATGACATCAGAGATAACCTCTTCCTCGTCTTCGTACTCCTCGCCGGCCTCAATGTCCCAAAAGCACTTTATGAAGGCAGTCCCGGTGATCGATGCCCACTTCATGGCCTCGTATATCTTGTTCTGAACCTTGAGCTCATGCCATATATAGTCAAGCAGGCCTTCACATTGGCGCGCAGCATCAAGGTCGTCATCGTCACTGGTGGCGGGCATACACACAAAACCCGGTCGGTTCTCAACCAACTTACCCGCCAGGGTCTCCACGGTCGGCAGAATGTAGTTCAAGACCATGCGAACCCGCCACGGGGGTGGAGTGTCCTGGCTAAGTAATCTTGTGATGCGGTTATAGCGAGCCCATTGGCGACCTGTGAAAAATGCCAGAGAGAGCCATGTGTGCTCTACCAGGTTTTGCTTGGCGCTTTCGGAGATTCGCCACTGCTCATTTATATAGGCAGCGGTTTTCTGCTCGTCTTCGGTGGGGCTATATGTTTCAACGCCCTCTTCACTATAGGCATCTGTGATTGGTCCAGAATCCATCTAACTGCGTTGCCTCATCCAAGCCGGTTGGTGTTCGCCTTCTGATTGGTTGACCATCTGCCGACGCATCAGCTCAGCGGCGCGTAAACGCCAGTCCATTGACCTGCTCTGCATTGGTGCTGCTGCCTGCCCCTGGGCGGGTTGTGCCTGCTGCGGCGCCACGTCTGTTGGTAATCCAGCGGAACCCTGTTTGCTCAGCAGATCCATAATCTTCTGGTCCAACTCACCCCGGGGACGACCTGATGCAGTTCCACCCGCAAGTGCAGGATTTTGGATGTCAGGCATAGTCCCGTAGGCCATTGCTACAAACCTGCCCGAGCACTAGCCGCTTCACGCATGGCATCTGGGCTGGGTTCCTCACCGATGGGTGGGCCCAACTCTTCCTCGGGACCACCGGGCCCCTCGGCAAGGTGAGTTGTGAGCGCAGTGGATACGGCTTGAAGGACTTCGGCGGGAAGCGAGAGCAACATCTCAATGAGTTGATCCACCTCTTCAGGGCTTGGCCCTTCCATTCCAGCTTCGGGCCCTGGAGGAGGTCCCATTGGAGGAGGTCCCATTGGAGGAGGTCCCATTGGAGGTCCACCTGGACCTGGAGGTAGTGCTGACATTATGCTCTCCTTGTTTGTAATCGTCGTTTAATTCTTTCTGCTGCTGTGACCCTGGGTGGAGTTGACAGGCGAATGTTGCCTGTGTCAACCGGAAGCCTTGAACCACCACCCAACTGCCGGACACTGCTGGCGGCGGGTGCTGGTGTTACTTGTTTGGGGGTGAACTTTTTCCGCTGCGCCTCGGCCTGTGAAAAATCTGCTTGCTGCGATGCCGCCTTTCGTCTTTTCTCAACTTCCGCTGCTGCGGCATCTGTGCTCATTTTGTTTGTTACCAGGTTGCTAATAAAGCCAATTGTTGCCGTTACGGCGGCTGCTTCGAGACCTGTCATCTATTGCCTCTCCATTTCGTACTCAAACTGTTTCTTGTACTTGACGTCAAACTCTTCCCACGCGGAGTGGGAATTATCCATAATGGCAAGTTTGAGTCTTCGTTCTTCCAGGTCAATTCGATGCTTGAGGAAACTAGATAGGGTAATACACAGCAACCCAAAAGGTATGGCGGCTGACAGATAAAACAGATAGGTGATTAGTGTTGTTATTACCAAACCGTCCCCAGGTGTGGATCCCTGCCTTCATCGGGTTCCACGTTCAAAAAGTTAGCCACGGCATCCCTCGGCAACTCTTTCTTTTTTTTATACGGTTCTGAATATGACGCATCTCCCAACTCCGAGTCAAGATACAATCCAATAGCCATTGCCATTACCGCATCATCATGTGCCCCGGGCATCGCCTCGGCCCGTCCACGCATACTCTCTATAAAGGTTTTGCACTCACTCATCAACCTCAGTGAATTGAATGTCCAGCTCCGCAAACGAATGCCTTTTGCCAGTGCAGCGATTGCTGCCTCTCGCTGTCCTTTGGATTGGGTTCTGAATCCGAATCGCTGAGTCCAGTTGCCGGAAGTCGAACGGACATAGAGATTCGTGTATCCATCCCCTCTATCCACGTCGAGGAGTTCTCTAACGACTGCGAGCCCGGGGCCGTCGATTTCAGGAACAATGAGCGCGTTGTTATATGCTCTGCCTGCAATAATGGCTTGACGTGCAGTGATATCTGGTGGTTGGCGCGCATAATATTCAGCAACCTGCACTCGTTCGGTTCTATCCAGTACTTGAATACAAGAGAAGTCGCCATCCTCCACCCCGTGTGCTGAGTCTATAGTTATAAGGTACTCATGGGTAGGATCAGGCAGATGCCAGATTCGCCAATCATCTGTGCCTGGAACAAGCAGCATATCGTCTTGAAGCATCTCACCTTTTGAACAGGCCGGGGGGTTGTCCATCAGGTCGCGCGATATCTCCTCAACAGCAACCTGGTCGAACGGACTTCTTGCACTGGAGGTAAATGCGATTTGGGGAGAAAGGGGGTATTCCGTGTCAAAACGCACCAGATCTCCACCGAATTTCGTGCGAAGCGTCTGCAGCGCCCACCGAACCTGGCAGGGCTCCAGACCAAACTCAATCAACCTGTCTGCCCAAAACACATCCCAACCCTGCTGGGAGGCGAGCTCATAGAAAAACTCCTTCTCGTCAGCAGCGTGAGCTTTGATAAGACGCTCGTGCAGAGTCTTATCGCCATGCTGCGAAGGCAGGCGGTAATGGACGTGCTCCTGCCAACCAAAGAATAAGGCCTTGAATATGTTACCAGGCTCGTTCTTCCAGGCCTGCCAGAAGCGGTTGTAAAACGCACCCGCAGCGCCATGGGCCGTAGACTCGATTATACAAGTGGTTCCAAACTTGTCCTCCAGAGAACCCAACTGCGACTGCAACACATCCTCGTCACTACTGGCACGACGGTTCTTCCACCAAAGCGCCAACTCCGAAAGATGGAGAAAGTCAGGCGTCGAACCCCGAGCAGCATCCGTCGCACCCTGAGTCTGGATAGAAAAACGAGACCCATGCGTCCACTGGATAGAATGGCCAATGACCCGCGCCGGGGCTATCTCATCAAAAAAATCAGGAAGGTTCTGCTGGTAACGCTTGGCAATACCGAAAATCTCTTTGGTCGAATCCTTCAAATGTGCAATGCACTTGGCATCGGCATGCTTGGAGAACTGGCAATAATGCTGACCCAGTGCCTCTATTAAAGTAGAGCAACCCACCTTCCTTGACTTGAGGATAATCAAACGAACAGGTGACTTGCTTTGTTCCTGTTCCTCCAGGGCGTTTAGAATCTGCTCCTGCTCGTCGTTTAGAATCAACGGCATCAGCTTGTACTTGCCGTCCACCATCGTGCGAATACGCAAACAGTTCTGGAAATAAAACCGCCGGTCAGTGCGACAACGTTCCCAAAAGCCTTTGACCTTAGACATAAAAGCGCCGCCCACAGAAACAGAGGATGAACTGCAGACGGCGCAACAGGGGAACTTGTTCGCCATGCGGTACAGAGGAATGTGCCGCAGGAGCTACCCGCCACAGAGTAAAACCACTAACCCACAATTTCAAGTGTCTTCCTACGACGACGGACACCGGCTTTCTTTATTGCCTTCTCAACCTGCCGGCGAGATAAACCCGTCTTGTCAATAATCTCTTTGTAACTCAAACCCGCTTTGTACAACTCAACCGACGTATCCAAAGATGCCGATGCCTCAAACTCACCCTTGGCTGCACTGGCATCCAACTGGGCATCCAATACATCTGGAGCAAAAGGGTCCCAGGACGAATCCGTCGAAAAGGCATTGGACTTTTCCACCATCTCACCTATCGACTTGCGAATGTTCACATAGGTCTGGACAGAACGGAGCCCCTTGTTGAGAGATGCCAGATCCCCATCGGCCTCTTCAAACGCACGGGCGACCAACACCTCAGTACTAACCGCTGCCTTCAACCAGTAATCGGCAACATCAGACTGCTGCACCGGCTGGAGTAAGGATTGTTCTGTTGACGGAGTATCGCTCACAGCGTTATTCTGGTGCAATGTCATCTAAAAGTAAACCAAACACTCGCATCCCCGTTGACCATGCATGCCTTGAACTGCTGTCCCGTACCGCAGGAAAGTCAAACATCAACGCCAACACACTCGCTAACCTCTGCGTCGAAGCCTTCATCGGCTCACTAGAGAAATACGGCATGACCGCACCAGCCACTGAGCTCAAAGCAATCAAAGGTCACCCAGGCACAGGAACAGACGGCAGCGTCAACCTGTCCAAGAGAAACTTCGATGAGCTCAACAAAGTCGGCGCCTACCTGGGAACAACAATGTACAGCATGGTTAGAGATGCCATCATCGGGCAACGCTTCAACTTCCAACGACTGCAACCCGTCAATGCCAGGAGCATGCCTTCGGTGAGAAGAACACTGTTCAGAATGGAACAAGACGGGCCCCAAACGCCGGCCGCATAAAATTCCCCAGGAGTCCCAAAATTTTCCAGGAGTCCCGGGATTTTTTAGGAGTCCCTGGCTCCAGGGGACCGCTTTGGCCAAAATCGACTTTGCTGTAGATCGATGTCAGACCATATATGAGTTAGAACAGAGCGGAGGGTACCAAGGTACCCCGGGGTCTCATCTACGATGACCGGATAAATCCGGACATCGGAGGGGGGCATGCCCCCGGGGGGAAAATGCACAGAATTC
>Ga0256380_1000092_pt1 | contig 9582 bp, 17 predicted proteins | sample LS1230viralmetaG_FD_189071 | JGI IMG/M metagenome (GOLD analysis project Ga0256380, IMG submission 189071) | Seawater viral communities from deep brine pools at the bottom of the Mediterranean Sea - LS1 2300m | ecosystem: Environmental > Aquatic > Marine > Bathypelagic | place: Mediterranean Sea... | reverse complement strand
AGAGAGATGATCGAAGGCATCGGGGATCTAGTCAGGAAGCTCCGCCCGAACATATGCGTCGGGATGTTGTTCGTTGCTTCGTTGGGTGTCGGCATCTCTTTCCTGGGTTTCCTGATGGACAACGAGGGAATTATCTCAGCCGCCGGCGTGGGCGCCATAATCGGTATCACCAACCTATGTTCCAAGATATTGGAGCAAGAATAATAATCAAGCTGATCAAGCTGATCCTATGGGGGAAGAATGACCTGGTTATGCCGGCTCCGACATTCCTGGGTTCCCCGTGCGTGGTCATCCCGTTTGTGCAGAAGGTGCGGGATCGAGGAGATCTTGATATATCACGCCGACATCGGCGCCGTATGGGAACGGGTTGACGAAGCATCTTAATTTGATAGTGAGTGTAATCCCGGTGGTGGTCATAGCCATCGGGCTTGTTGCCTGGGTGATCCAACTCCGGGCGGACCTGGACGTGGTGAAGAGAGACATGGCAGCTCTGGACGCGGGAGTATTGGCCGAATCGGATGAGCAGGGGAGACTCCATTCGGAAGTCTCGACCGACCTGGCGGATATAACCAACGATATCAATGAGCGGATCAACCGGCTGGAGACAGCGTTGGCCGTTGCGGAAGACCAACAGAGGACGATCATGGCGGACCATGAGGGGTTCGGGGACGTGTTGTCCGAACTGGGCCAATCGGGAATCTTGCCTTCCGGGGAACGTAGGGTCTATGGATCATATGGGACGAGATAATGGCAGAGATCGACGAGCTGAGAGAGGATCTGGCGAAGTCCCGTGTGGAGATCGCCAACCTGAAACTCCGCACAACTACGGTACTCGGCCCGGATCACTTCCTCGCGCTAGTTTTTTGCGTACCTTTGATTGGGGCATTTACCATCCTCGGTATAATCCTCGTGTGGCGTACTACGTCAAGTCCACAGGAGACGGCGCCGTTCCTTCGGGATTGGCTTCTCGCGCTTTCCATATTCTCCAATCCGGTATCAGCAATCACCGGGGCGGTCGTTGCCAGATGGTCGGGCAAGGCGAAGGGGGAAGGTGAGGATTAAACTCGGCCCCAAGACTATAACTTTAAACACGATCCGCTTTCCTCGGACTATCCCAGGATTCCGGCCGATCTCGCCGTTCCGCATACCGTTGCCGAAGATCATAAAGATCGGCGGCTCCAAAGCGGCGTTTCTAAGTCTGGGTTTCGTCCTGGCCGGCTTCGGTCTGACCATGTTCCTTGTAGCGGTTACCGATAATACCGAATTGCTCTGGCCTACGCCTGGGGCGGAATATGAATTGCCGAGCATCATCGGTGAAGCCTTGGATCCTGATCCAGAGACTCCCCTGGAAGGGTCGATGACGCTACTCGCCGGATTCGCGGACGGGGCTCGTTTGGACAAGGTTGTTCTAAAGAATCTAGACCTGGGTAAAAGTGGGTTAACGGATGCCTTCGTCATCCAGCGAGGATCGGGGGTTACCGGGAGTAGTGCCTATGTCTGGGTGGGCGAGGTAACCATCACCAACTCATCCGCCCGGACGTTGAATTGGGGAAATATGGAACTGGGAACGGTTTCTCTTAGTCCTAAAACGGACGGCCACGCCCAGGAGATAACGGTGGATAATACCATCCCTGACCTGGTGATCGACTCCGATAGGGGCGCAGGAACGTATACCGCGGAAGACTCTCGCGTGGACCGAGTCATACTCCAGATAAATGGAAATAACGGGGTTTCCATCGGGGAATTGATCGTGGATGGCGTGACGGCGCACACTGGCGATTTCCAATGGGACTGGTTAAAGGCTGGAAAGCTGACGATGGATTCAAGTAATGAGATAGGATCAGGAAATGGCATAGACTTGTCTGACGCTAACTGGGCGAATACCATCAAGGCCCGATCTATAACAGACAGCATCGTTGACACGCCGATAAGCGTCCGATGATGAGATGGATTGGCATAGCATCACTCATCGGGATCACCGCGGTCTGGGTCGCGTTTGGGATGTCATTGTGGCTGGTGGTTGGCCCGTGGCGGTTGGGCAGATCCTTAGCTTGCCGGCTAGGATTACACGGCCGCATGGTTTCCCAGGTCAATCCGGACAATCGGAATACCGAGGGCCGATGTCTGGCGTGTTATAGATATAAAAGATTGACCCGCGTCCCATGCTGATCCATTGGGGACTACATCGGCCACGGGATCACTGGCGCGAGGCAACCTGTGCCGAGGTTGGTTGCATCAACTACTTCGGAGGATGGCGGACTATCCTTCACGCCGACGATATAGCAAATATCGAACTGATCCGCCGGTCGCGGATGGGCTTCAGGGAGGAGCGCGGAGATGGACTTATAACGTTCGTCTTCTCTCCGGGTCAACAGTGCTTCACCGGCCAGGGTGGAGGACATAGGGTAGCGGTGGGCCGTGATCCGATAATGACGAAGGACAAGCGGATCATGGAGCCGCTGGAGTTCATGGATAACTGGAACGACCATCAATATCGGAGGAGTATAAATGGCTAAAGAATCAGGTCTAGGAATGAGCGCGATCATCGACGATTCGGGCGGGTCGGCCCGGACCATCAGCAATGACATAACCAACCTGGACATCGCAACGCCGCGGGAAGAGCAAGACATCACCGGGTTGGATAAGTCCGCCAGGGAACGGTTATTACTTCTGGCCGACTTCACCGTCACCGTCAACGGCGTCTTCAACGACGCGTCAAATATGTCCCATGATGTCTTTAAAACCGTCCCGTCAACCTCGGTTGCAAGAACGACGACCCTTGCAGTATCCGGGCAGACATTGCCTGGGGAAATATTCTATACCGATTATGCTTTATCCAGGTCTTCTTCCGGAGAGTTGACGTGGACGGCACCGGGAGTCCTGGCCGGCGGAGTTGTGCCAACGTGGGCATGATGAACAAGACCAAGGGATACAGGATACCGGAGCAGACGGCCCATATCACCTTTGACGGGACCGATTACGACGGCGCCGAGATATGGGTCAAGTTGAACGTATCGTTCGCCCATTATCTATCTCTACGGGAAGCCGCCGAAGGTGACGACCAAGCGAAGATGGCGGAGCTATTCGGCGGGGAAGTTTTGATGCAGTGGAACCTGGAATACGCCACGGGCGAATCGGTTCCGGCGGACGGGAAGGGGATGCTGGACATCCCTCTGTCTCTAGCTATGTTGATCGTCTCTCATTGGATCGAGGCGGTGTCAGGAGTCCCGGCCCCTTTAGCCGAGACATCCGGCGATTTCAACACGTTGGCGGCGGCTTCGACCGCGATGGGCGAAGAATAGTCAAGCCGTTTGAACTGGAGCAAGCCGAGTTAATAGACGGGCTTTGCCAGAGATATTCATGTCTACCATCCCAATTGATGGCCGAGGACGTGACACTCCTTCGGCTGGTGGCGATAGTACAGGAAGGACAACCGGAGCAAGATGGCTAACCAGGTCGAGATACAGATCACGGCGGACCCGAAGAACGCCGAGGCGGGTTTCAAGAAAACCCAGTCGGCCTTCGGGCGGATGTCGGATAGCATCAAGAAACACCGGAAGGCCATCGGCGTCGGGTTGACGGCGGTCGGCGCCGGGATTACTGCCTTGGGCGCTTCCGCGGTCAGGTCCGCACAGGAAGAAGCCATCGGGATCACCCAGCTTGATCAGGCATTAAAGCTCGTCGGCACTTCTTATGATGCACAAGCCGGGGCCATCGAGCGAGTCATAGCGGCCCAACAGAATAAAACGAACTTCGGGGATGAGGTTCAGCGGGAAGCCCTGATGGGTTTGATCAGTGTCTCCGGAGACTACGAATCAGCGATGGCGGCACTTCCTGCAGTCCTTGACCTGGCGGCGGGGAAAGGCATGGATCTGGGCGCGGCGTCAACCCTGGTGGCGAGGGCCATCAACGGGGAGACATCCGCCCTCAAGCGTTACGGGATCGAGGTCGAGAAAGGGGCCGATTCAACCGAGGTGATAGCGGCGATCATGGGGAAATTCGGCGGACAGGCGGAAGCCGCGGCCGATCCTATGGTTCAATTGAAAAACCGGGTGGGAGACTTACAGCAAGAATTCGGCAAGGCGTTGTTGCCGGCGTTAACCATCCTCGCGACATTGTTGGAACAGGTGACGGCAAAACTGATCGCCTTCTCCACCGAGCATCCTTTATTAACCAAAGTCATCTTCGGGGTGGTTGCGGTACTGGGCGGGTTAGCTTTAGTCCTGGGGCCGTTGCTCCTCCTCCTGCCAACCATCGCGGCGTCCATCGGCATCATGTCCGGGGCTTTTGCCGTTCTCAGCGTTTCCATGCTGCCTATAACGGCTATCGTCCTGGGGATAACAGCGGCCATCGTTGCGGCCATCATTGTATATAAGAACTGGGACAAGATCATTTTGGCTTTGAAGAATACCTTCACGGCTTCTTTCAACAAGATTAAAGAAGTCTTCAATGTAGTGTCCAACGCCATCGGATCGGTCTATTCCTCCAAGTGGGCGTGGTTGATGCCTGGTGGCTCTTTAGTGATGGCGGTCCGGTTCATCAAGGATAACTGGGACACGATCTGGAGCGGGATCAAGACTACTTTTACCACCATCACCGACGCCATTATGGGAACGGCCGGCGCCTTCAAGGATATCTTTCTGGGGATATGGGACGGCATAGCTTCGGGCGTAAAATCGGCGGTGAATAATATCATCAACTCCATCAACGCGTTCATCCGGGCGGTTAACCGGATCAAGATCAGGGTGCCTTCGGTCTTCATTCCGCCATTCGGGCCGACTGTCGGCGGGTTCTCGGTCGGGATGCCTCAGATCCCAACCATCCCCAGCCTTGCCAAGGGCGGGATCGTAACCAAGCCCACGTTGGCGATGATCGGAGAGAAAGGCCCGGAGGCCGTCGTCCCATTGGGACGGACGGGAATGACCATCAACCTCACCATCAATGGGGACATAAACGGCATGGACGACTTTGAAGCAAAGGTGACCAGCGTCATCCGTGACGCCGTTCTCGGCGGTGGATTCTCCGGCGTACTGGCGAGGGCATAATGGTCGTTCCATCGTATAAGCTCCAGGTGGACTGGAATAATGACGGAGACTGGGGTGACACCGGGGAAGAGATCGATATGGGGAGGGTCCGCGGGATCACTTGCTCATTCGGCCGGGATAGGGCTTCCCAGTTAACAGGACGCTCAAAGGCCGGCAAGTTGACGGCAACCCTAGACAACCGATCCGGAGATTACAACCCGTTCAATTCTGACTCGCCCATCTACGGAAACATCCTTCCAGGCCGGCCAGTCAGGCTCCTGGGGACATCCACCACCCAATCCGATCAGGCGATATGGCAAGGATTCCTAACCCGGATAACTCCAAGGGTTTTCCTGGGCGGGGATGCGACGGCCATCCTTGAAGCTACCGGGCCTTTGGGGCAAGTCAACCTCGACCAGATCGAAGTCCCGATGGTTACCTCTCAGAGGACGGACCAGGTCGTTGACGATATATTGGACGCCGCCGGCTGGGGCGCCGGGAGTGGATATAGAACGCTTGATACCGGGAAGACAACCATCACCCGATACTGGAAATCGGCCACCTATACCGTCCAGGCATTGCAGGAGATTGAGTCAACGGAAGGCGGGTTTATCCGCGAAAGTAAGGACGGCAAGATAGTCTTTGATAACAGGCATCACAGGTTGGCCGGCGTTGGATTGACAAGTCAGGCCACCTATTCGGACGCCTCCGGGGCTGCGAGGGTATATTCCGGGCTGACCCAGGATGATTATCTCCCAGGCATATTTAATATTTTCGAGACTGAGGTCCAGACATACACAACTGCAAGCGTGGCCGTTCTCTGGACATTGTCGGAAAGCGGCGCCAGTTCGCCGGCCATATCTCCCGGCGTGGCTAGGACGTGGACGGCCCGTTATCCAACATCGGCGACGGCTAATAATGCCCGTGGAGTCAACGCCTGGACGACCACGGCTTCGACCACCGATATGCTGGCCAACACGGCCGCTGATGGATCAGGGACCAACGTAACCTCGGACGTAGGGATCGGGGTTAGCAAGTCCTCGGAAACGATGGCGATCACGCTGACCAATAACGGCTCGGTTCCGGCATATATCACCAAGCTCCAGGCGAGGGGGACGGGCATTACAGCGGACGATCCGGCGACCATCAACCAAGAGGACGCCACTTCCAAGACGGCATTTGGCAAGCGGACCTGGCCGGCGAGGACAAAATTTATCCCGGACACGGACGAGGCATTGGACTGGGCCACTTTCAATCTCGCGGTTTATAAAGATCCGACCGCGGTCCTCCGTATGTCCTACTTCGCCAATCGAGACACGAATGCTGTCAACGAGATGCTAGACAGGGACATCTCGGAACGCGTCACCGTAATCGCCGCTAATACCGCCGACCTTTCGATCAACCGGGATTTTTTCATCGAGGCCGTCCAGCATAAGATCGACGCCAACCGGCTCCATCAGGTAACCTATCTTCTCTCGGATGCGGTCCAGTTCTCCGACTTCTGGGTTCTGAACACCTCGGCTTTGGGGACATCAACGAGGTTGGCATATTGACCGATCGGATCATGCAGCACAACGATCTGCAACCGGAGCCCTATCTGGTGATGGTCCAACGGATGTATATGAATATGGGATTCGGCCAATTACCGGACCCGGTCGGTAATACCTCCGGGGAAGTCCCGGCCCGGATCAATCATGGGCGCTGGATGGCGTATTGTCCTGGGTGTAATAGCGCCTTGGTCATCGACCTGGAGCATCGGGTCTTCATGTGCGTGGAATGCGGGAATAACCACAATGGCGGGAAATGGTTGGCCGTTACTATTCCGGGCAATCGAACGATCATCGAGGCCGAGCTACTCAAGCGACCCTGGAACGGACGCAATCCGGCCGAGGCCATCAACCGGAACTGGGAACCTGGGGAAACCGTGGCAACGCTCAAACAAGAAAACACAGAGCACGGCATAGGGGTTTAGCATGGCTTGGACTACACCTAGAACGTGGGCCAGCGGTTACGTCGTTCTGGCCGCAGATTTGAATACCCACCTTCGTGATAACCTGAATGTGACCGCGCCGGCGGTTATGACAACGGCTGGGGATATAATCTATGCTAGTGGATCCAACACTCCCGCCAGGCTTGCCAAGGACACCAACTCGACAAGATCGTTAACGAATACAGGATCCAGCAATATACCGGCATGGGCGCAGGTGGCTTTAGCGACCGGAGTCAGCGGGACTCTCCCGGTGGGGAATGGTGGGACCGGGGCGACAACTTTCACGGCCAATGGAATCCTGGTTGGCAATTCTACATCAGCCGTCGCGGTGACGGCGACGATGGCGACCAAGGGTCATCTGATGATTGGGGATGGTTCAGGAGTGCCGACCATGTTAGGGCTGGGTGACGATGACCAGGTCTTGACCGCCGACTCCGGGGAGGCAACTGGAGTCAAGTGGGCCGACGCGGGCGGCGCCGAGGCTAATTCAGTAGACGTTATGACGGAGGCTTTGATTTATGGCTAGAGGAGATGTAGTTAACCAAATAGATGCTTCGGTCGGCGCAGGCTCCAGAGTGACCTACCAGCCATCTTCCGGGGTTGAAGTCATGTTTACGGCAGCGGGTCTGTCGGGTTCCAACGTGTTGATAAATGAGGCTGGGATCGGCGTATACAACGGGACAACCGAGTCGTTCATACATGCCAATCCGCCTGGTGAATCGACGGTGCAGGGTCCCGCCGAGCAGTTAAATATGAAGATATTCGTCAACAATAGCATCTACTTCATGGTTAGGAACGATGACGGCGCAACGAGACACACATTTATGACTGGAGTGACCACGAAATGACGAAGGTGAAAATTGACTCGTTTGATGCCTTCACCGGTATCACGGTCCAACGCAACTCGGTTAAAGAAAAAGGATTGGAGTCGGCCAGGACCGATCATCCTGGGCTTGCAATCGAAAATCTGGTGCTCAGGGTCGGTGCTCCTTCCGGCAAGATCTGTCCGTCATGCCAGGAACCCGAGTTCGAGTTGATGGACAAGGTGACTTTGGCCAAAGTGTCCTGCTGCCGTGGCTTGATAAATGCGGCCAGGATGGCCTCCCACTTGGAGAACTCCGGATCACCAAACCTAACTCTTCAAGCTACGGCCAAATATGACGACCTGGGTATGCTGGTAGGGATGTCGCGGGTGATTCACCCAGTGGAGGATGGCGAACGCATGGAAGACGGGGTCCCGAAAGTAGTACCAGGGATTAAGAGCCTCGTCGCAACCGGGCGAGTTTCCTTCGATGAAGCTACGGGTGTCATCACGATTGACGATATGGCCGCGGGTCCCTAGTGATTAACCGGTCTGACAAGGAACGCCTGGCCGCTCTGGAGGCCATCGTGCCGAGGATTGAGCAGGCCGTCGCTGATGTCGTGATCCGGGAATAATCGTGGAAGACCTCGCGGGACTGGCCGAGATCGTCGGACCCATCGGTGTCCTGGTAGTCGTCGTGGCCTGGGCTATCATCAGCCGGCGCCACGGCAACGGCAGCTCCGACCGATACCAGGTCGTTGTCGCCAAACTGGACGCCCTCCGGGACGATGTCGGAGAGATCAAGACCGATGTCCGGGAATTACAACGGCAGATGATCCATCACTTGGAAGACCACGCCAAGACCTAGTACTACTCCATCTCTTTCACCTCCTTGTAGCGGCCCCGGCGGATTCGGCACCTGCCGGGGTCGTTGCTTTTTGGCGTCATCCAATATCAACGAGTTTTGCGGATTGGTATACAAAACGCTTGACAGTTTATAGCGGTATCCCTTATAATATACATAGTACAGCAAGAGAGGAGGAAACGAGATGAAGAACACCAGCCAGACCACCAAGGAAACCACCAGGAACTGCCCACGTTGCACCGGCCCTATCCCGAATCATATGCCAGTCCCCTGCCTATGCATCTGGTGCTTCTACCGTATAGGCCAAAATTAACCCGGTGAGCCAGCCCTTCGGGGCCGTAACCCGCAAGGCCGGTGGCAAGCCCGGCCAAACAGAGGAGGAGGAAACGAGATGAATTACACCATGGCCATCCGAAGCGCAGGAATAGCAGCCCTAAATTCCACGGTCTGCAACCGGTGCTATGTGGACGGACACCGGGTCGCGTTCTTCGGAGTACCCTTGACCGGTGGCACGTTAATGGGCAACCGGTCTCAAGACTTGGAGTTTCAGAAGGCTGTCTGGAACGCCGCTAAGAAGCATGTAAGAGAGGTCCACGGTTTGAAAGTCGTCCGCAACGGGATGGGCGGTTGGAAGACCGAGCGCATCGACTCCAAAGACCCAGCCGCCGCCGGACGCCGAGCCGCCAAGGCCAACAACGAATAACCCGCCCTGACGAGGCCCGGTGGCTCCGGGCCGAAACTCCCTCCGGGGAGTAGGCGATAAGCCAAGGAGGAGATGAGATGGCACAGTATACAGTAACAGCAGGTTGTGGCCACACCACCAACATCAACCTGGTCGGCCCCATAACGGAGCGGAATAGGCGATTGTGCTGGATGCAATCTACGGACGGCAAATGCAATC
>Ga0256380_1000091_pt1 | contig 9625 bp, 12 predicted proteins | sample LS1230viralmetaG_FD_189071 | JGI IMG/M metagenome (GOLD analysis project Ga0256380, IMG submission 189071) | Seawater viral communities from deep brine pools at the bottom of the Mediterranean Sea - LS1 2300m | ecosystem: Environmental > Aquatic > Marine > Bathypelagic | place: Mediterranean Sea... | reverse complement strand
GGCATCCAGATTTGAAATGGCCTGACAAGGATGGAATAACGGCAAAACCTTCCACTGATCCAATGTTTTACCATAGAACGCATAAACGCTTGCAAAATCCGTTTTTTATCCTGCACCCTGATAGTATGAATGGCGATCCAGTTAAATGGATAAGAACAAATGGATTGTACCCAGAAGAATTAAAACCAAAAATCAAATAAGACTATATGAATTGTGGACATCACATTACTGAAAAGGAGATCACATGGCAGTAGTAACGAAACAACGTCCGTCGCAGAAAAAATCAAACACCAGTACGATGCGTCGATCTGCAGAAGAATTTGAATTGCCGACAGAAAAATCAGTCCCTAAGGAAGACATTGGTGAATTTATTGTTCTGTTGTTTGGCGAGAAAAAAATTGGAAAGACAATGTTGTCGGCTCAATTTCCTGATGCTTTTCACATGATGTTTGAGCCAGGAGGAAAAGCCTTAGAAATCTATCAATCTGAATTTACAGATTGGGGAATATTTAAAAAAGCGGTTACAAAATTAAGGGCAGATAAACGATTTAATACTGTCGTAATCGATACCGTTGATTTAGCATTTAAAGCAGCAGAAAGATATGCTTGTGCAAAGCTAGCGATTGATGATCCTGCCGATGAAGAATGGGGAAAAGGTTGGAGAGCTATCCGGAAGGAATTTGAACAGCAAATCCATCGACTTATTTCTGCCGGCAAGGGAGTCATTTTTATCTCCCATGCAATGGAACGAGAAATCAAAACCCGACGAGGGTCCAGTAGCCATCGTGTTGTTAGCACCATGCCACGTCAGGCTGCAGAAATCATTGAAGGGTTAGTCGATATCTGGGCGTGTTTCACTTACGACGGAGAGAAACGAACCTTGATAATCGGTGGCGATGAAGACGTATCGGCAGGACATCGTTTGGATGATCGATTTAAATGGAGAGGGGAAGAAATTAGAAAAATCCCGATGGGGTCTTCTGCAGAAGAGGGGTATGAAAATTTTGTAGATGCTTTTAACAATAAATTCAATCCCAATCCTGTGGTGAAAAAGAAAACATTGAAAAGGAAGGTATGAAAATCAAAAAAGATTTACCTCCTGATGCTTATACGTTGATGATTCCAACTAAAGGAAGACCGGATCGAATTATAAAAGGATTTAGGAAAATGCGTTTCCTTAATAATGATTCAACGATTGTTGGAATAGAGCATAGGGAGAAAAATCAATATCAAGAGTTTATAGAAGAAAATCCTGGCTGTAATTATGTGTTCTATCACAACCCAATGGGGTCGGTATCTTTAGCTCGGCAACAATTGAAATGCCATGCAGATATGGATTACGGAGTTAAACGGTACGTCTTTACTGATGATAATGCTGTTTTTACTAAAACATCTTTATATACTCTGATACAAGCACATAGTGATTTTATTGCAAAAAATAAGCGTCCATGTGTTATGGCTGGAGCGCATCCAACTTCCGAACATTTTGACCGGCACAGCAGAAAGAAAATGGGAAAGCATAAATCAACTAAATCGTATGCTCAACCAGCAATGATTTTCTATTGTGTATCTGCAAAAGATTGTAAGGATTATGTCTTTCCTCACGATTCATATGGATTAGATGATCGGCATTTTTTCTTATGGTTGATGAAAAAAGGGATGCGGGATTTTCGAGTTTGTCCTGATGCACCGTATTCTAAATCACGTTACCAGAAAGGAGGACAAGGAACTATTGAAGAACGTATGGGGAAATGCGGGATAGCCATTGAAAAAATATCTCGAGATTTTCCAGAGTGGGCAGGTTCCACCGGAACCCTGCGTCTGCCGTGGAAACTGATTCTTGATTCCATTGACGGCAAAACACCTGATCGTTTGGCTGGTGGAGCGATGCGATCAGAAACTAAACTATTCTCTACAGGAGACACTGATGGATAATGCATTAAAGAAAAAATTACAAAAAGCGCAAAACAATTGGCAAGGTGCGAGAGAAAGAGCTAAAGAGACTTCAGGATTTACGGAAGTACCTGATGGTCGATACCTTGCCCATTTAACAAATGCTCAAATCGGAGAATCCCGATCATCGGGTCGTTTACAGATCCAGTGGACATGGACAATCAGTGATGGGGAATTTGAGAAAGATACCAAATTAGATTTTGATGGGTTAGAAACTGAAGATAATTTGGTTTTTCTGGGAAGAAAATTAGCCCGATTTGGATATGAACTCCCAGAAGATATTACAGCTATCAATGACATTCTTGAAGAATTGATTGATAAACAGCCATTGGCAAGAATTCGATTGAAAACAAAAGGTGAATTTCAGAATGTCTATGTCGATAAGTTGATGCGATCTGTATCAGATGACGGTGACGATGAATCTGAAGTCAATACATTTGGATCGGAAGACGATGATGCTGAAATTGAGGCTGATGATGGAGCCGGTGATGAAGTCGATGATCAATCTGATGAAGAGCTGGACGATGAATCAGATGTCGATGAAAATGAAGATGGCAACGATGATGAAGAAGAACAAGTAGAAATCGGAATGCGTGTTGTTGCGACTACACGAAAAGGCGAAGAACCTGGAGAAATAATTGAAATTATGGAATCCGAAGGTAAATGCCGTGTGAAGTTAGACACAGGACGCACGATCAGAATTGCCGTTGATAAATTAGAAACGGAACCGATTCAAGAACCACCGAAAAAAGCACGACGATCCCCTAAGAAACGTTCTTAGGGTTTTGTTGGGTCGGGGGGTATTTGGATATGCCCCCCGTATCCATTGTGGCTAAGAACGGTCCTTAGAACGTTTAAATCATTCTTTTATGGGGGTGCGTATGTCGAAACCTGGTCACGGCGGGGAATGCCCACACTGTTTGCAATTGCAAAGGGAATTCCCCCGCAGCGATTCCAGCGGAGTTGTTAGCGGATACCCTGGATATCCAGAGAATTGGTCAGCACAAGATTGGAAGTATCGTCCTATTTCATATCGCGTGTACGACGGGGATACTATTCTGGATTTGGTGTTGGATCTAGGATTCAACGTTCGAGTTGAAATTAAAACTCGATTAATGGGAATCAATGCTCCAGAAGTTAGAGGAGACGAAAAAGAAAAAGGATTTCAAACAAAAAGTTGGTTAGTTCAAAAAATGGAAGAAGCTCAAATAGAAAATAAATTATTTATTCAAAGCCACACGGAACAAGGGAAATTTGGAAGATGGTTAATTACTGTATGGTCTGGTAACACTGACCTTAATAAATTGATGGTGGAGGAAGGGTATGCTGAATTCAAACAATACTGATTCGTTGCAAGAAATTAATTCCAACTGGGTTCCGTTTGTGGATTTAAGTGAGTGTGATGGGAATGCATTCGGTGTCTTGGGAATGGTTAAACGTTCTTTACAAGGAGAAGGTGCGACCAAAGAATATATAGATAAATTTTTAGAAGAAGCTAAATCAGGCAACTATGACCATTTAATCCAAACAGTAATGAGATATTGCGAGGTCGAATAATGACAGACGCAGATTTAACGGATGAAGAATTTGAGAAAGCTTCAAAACAAATTAATAGGACAATAGACCTTCTGGGAATGGAGTTAAAAACTTCTGGAATACCTATGGGGATGTTCATGGTAGGAATGGCTCGGTTCATGGGACATGCTATTCAGGAGGCGACCTCAGCGTTACCTGTAGACAGGCGTGAAGAGCAAATAGAAGGGTTTTTCAAAATCATTAGACTTCATGCTTATGAAACTGGAGGCATTGATGAAACCAAGAAGGAAGAATGATTTCTATGAAACACCTCCTGTGTTTATGAATATTCTTTTGGAAGATATTGGAAATTATGTAAAAGGAAAAATTTTAGAATGCTGTAATGGGGATGGAGCGATATCTAATGTTTTAAAGAAAAAAGGATACGATGTCGTAACTAACGATATCGAAAGAGATGCTGATACTGATTACGATGCAACACAAGATGCGCTGTGGAGGTGGTATAGCGGCAATGTATCTTGGGTAATATCTAATCCCCCGTTTAAGTCTGCACCAACTATTGTTAAAAAAGCTTACCATACTGCTCAACATGGTGTTGCTATGTTGCTACGGTTGTCATTTCTTGAACCGTGTCAAAATAGAGGAGATTTTCTTTCCCATCATCCCCCGAATCTTATCGTATTACCTCGCCACTCATTCACTGGGGATGGGGGAGTCGATTCAGTTACCTGTGCTTGGTTTTATTGGATCAAAAGTCAAGATGATTTATTGATCGCTAACAGGTTCATAACAAAAGACCAACTGAAAAATAAAGGAATCAATTAATGCTAGTTGAAGACCAGATAATACATAATGAAGAATTTTTTGAAAAATGTATTCACTTAATGAAACCCAAAGCAAAAGATTATGCATCACATGATGTAGTTTTTGTTGAATTGTTGCGTCAAGCATGGGAAACAAAAGTCCCACCCGCTGTCGTATTGTGGATACTCCTTAGAAAACATATTTCAGCAATAAGAAATTATGTTGTACTGAATAAAACGGAATCAGAGAGCATTGATTCTCGTTTAATGGATGTCGCTAATATGATGTCCTTACTCTATATGTGGGAAAAGTTTCCTAAAAATATATATGTCGATGTGACAGACTACATTCTGGAACATGAGGATTGCGAGCGACCGAATGCCGAAGAATCCTGCCTTATGATTTCAGACGAGGATAAATGTGACCGATGCGAATTCCTAAAATGGCTAGTAGACCAGCAAGACAACTCGGACTTGAGGGACGCATCATCGCAGTCGATTCAGAAACAACTGGACTTTTCCCGTGGGCCATCAGAAACGTTGAATTGAATTTTGGGACAGAACGAAAACCTGATATAGAAAAACGGGACGTTCATCCAGCAAAAGCATTTGCGTGGTCGTTTTGTGACCTCGACGGAAATACTGCGTACGTTCGTCATAAAGTAAATCCAGTCAATAGGGAAATTATCTATAAAGACGATCCGAATCACGATTTGGTAAGGGATTTCTGGGCTGATGAATCTATCATCAAAGTCGGACATAACTTAGCATTCGATGTCTTAATGGCAAGAATGGCGGGGTATGAAATCAAAGGGACATTGATTGATACGTTAATTCTAGCGCACATAGTATCGGCTGGTTCTGAGATGACGTACGCTTTAAAACCGTTGTGCAAAAAATGGTTCGAGTTTGACGATGACGATAAAAAGGATTTACAGAAATCAGTTGCATCGGGGCGTCGTGAAGCAAAGAAAAATCGATGGGCATTTGGCAACCATATTATTGCAGGACGTACGCCTGCGGAAGCAGATTATTGGCTGGGTGATCCTGTCTTGTGCAAACGATACGCCATACAAGACGTTGAGCGTACGATGCTGCTGTATCATTTTTTGTGGCCCAAGCTGATGGATGACGAGGGTCTGTGGAAGGTGTTTCAGCGCGAAATGAAACTTTTCCATGTTGTCGCCAGAATGTCGGAAAAAGGGATACGGGTCTATAAACGTCGATTCAATCAATTACGTAAATTCTATCTTAAGTATATCGATGAACAAACAGAATTAGCGAATAAACACGGAGGGGAAGGCGTCAACCTTGGTAGTCCTATTCAATTATGCAAGATATTCTATGATGAACGAGGGTTGGCACCCATGTATACGGAAAAGGGTAACTACTCCCTCCCAGGGACACATTTAACTGAATTAGCGAAGACAGATAAATTAGCAGAATGTGTCTTGGAGTTACGAACCGCTAAAGGGATGGTGTCGTTAATTGATTCCTACGAACGATATTGGTTTGAGGAATCTCCCGATGTATGGGTAGTACGCCCGACATGGCGTCAGTTGGCTGCAAAAACGGGACGGTTGTCCAGTTCAGATCCCAGCGTTATGAATGTAGCTGACGCTGAAACGGGACTCCGAAAATCACGAGTTCGGATGCGTCCCCGTGAAGCATTTGGACCTCGACCTGGACATATTTTATATTTCCCCGATTTCAAACAAATGGAGGTTTGGGTGTTTGCGTCTTTGGCGAAGGAACAGGCGATGATGAAAGCCCTATTGTCTGGAAAAGATTATCACGGAGAGATATCACGAAGTGTATTTGGGAAACGACCTGATTATGAAGAACAATTTGAATATTACCGGAAATGCGCCAAGCTATTAATGTTTTGTAAATTATACGGAGGAGGGGTTAAACGTATTGCCTCTTTGTTGTTTAGGGATAAACGGTTTTTGACAGAAGAAGATAAAAGACGATCACCGGAATCTTTAGCTCAAGAATTCCTTGATGATTACGAAAGTGAACTCCCAGGGGTTCGTACATTTTCTGAAGAGATGACGCGCAAAGCAGATCGTGATGGATATATCAGAAATCCATTCGGTCGGCTTTATCATTTTGATAAAGGGCATGGATATAAATCAGTTAATTATTTGATACAGGGAACATCGGCAGAAATTATGAAGAACGCCATGATCATTGTTGACGAAGAAATATGCCAACGAGATTGGCCAGGGATTCATATGATTCTGACTGTTCACGATGAGATTGTATTGGAAGTGCCTTATGAATATCACTCCCTGGAACTAATGAAACAAGTTGTTGAATGTATGCAACGGGATAGTCCGATATTAAAAATGCCTATTCCATTCCCTATTGATGTAGCTGTATCAAATTCATCTTGGAGTGAAGAAACAAAAATTGCTCCATCATTACTGGAGTAGCCTATGCGAATGGATCGTTTAACGCTGTGCAATGAAATTTGTAAAAAAATACAAATTGCAAGAATTGATAATCAAAAAAAGTTTTTAACAAAACGAGAATTGTTGTGCGTATTCAGCCATCTAAGTGCTGTTGAAGAAAATAAGACTGATAAATAAATGACCACATATAAGGGACGGTGACATGAAGAAATTCAGGGTATTTGAAACCCACGGTGTTATCTTCAATTCTATACGTGGAGATGAACATTATGGGTTATGCCCGTTTACAGGAAAGGAAGATAAATTCTATGTGAATGAGAAAACGATGTTATGGGATTCAAAAACTGCAGGCATTGGTGGAAATATTCCTAAATTTTTATATGAAATATCAAAACAAAATGTAGAACAATCTACTGCAGCCATTAAACGTCGATTATCGTCACATAGAAACTTACCTGTAGAGGCATTTAAATTTTGGCATACTGGATGGGATGGACATCGATATACTTGGCCCGTACGAAATGTAAAGGGAGTAGTTCAAGATATTCGCCATTACCAATTGGGCAAACAGATGATGAGTACATCTGGATGTTCCACTGGTTTAATGGGCGCAGAATGGCTGACCAAAAAACCTAAAGAACCGGTGTATCTTTGTGAAGGGGAATGGGATGCTATCGCAATGCGATGGTTATTGACTAAACTGAAAAGGCCGGGAGTTGCTATATGTGTTCCTGGAGTCGGAACGTTTAAACAAGAATGGGTACCGTGGTTCAACGGAAGGACAATACATGTTTTATACGACGCAGACGAAGCAGGGGAAAACGGAGACCTTCTTATTCAGAAACGGTTGGGCGAAGTTTCCAAAAAAATCACATACACCCATTGGCCGAGTTCAGTGGATCGTGGTTTTGATGTTAGAGACTGGATTATCTATGGGGCTGTGGACCGCGATACTGCTGGCGAGTGCTTTGTCGCCCTTACCAAATTATTTGAATCGAAACCGAGAAAAAGAGATCTTCCTCCTCATGGGAGCGATGATGATTCGTCCCAAGAATCAGAAGAAGAAAGAGCATCCGAATGGGAAGAACCTCCATCGCTAGATGAATTAAAAGATGTATTTAAGAAATGGTTATTCTTAAATGATACGGATGCTATTGAAACCATCATGGCAGTCCATTTATCTCAAATCATTGATGGGCCTCCTATCTGGATGTTTTTGGTTGCTCCTCCTGGGGGTGCTAAAACCGAGATGATCATGTCATTGTCCTTATGTGACCAGACTTACATGACCAGTAGTTTAACGCCACACGCTTTGATCTCTGGAGCCAATTTCAAAAACATGCCTGACCCGTCATTGATTCCACGCCTCGATGGGCGAGTAATGATTGTAAAAGATTTCACATCTATTTTGTCGATGCGTGATGCAGATAAAGATGAGATATTTGGAATCCTGAGAGATGCATATGATGGGAAGTGCGGAAAGGTATTTGGGACTGGCGTTGAACGCAATTACAAAAGTCGATTTACTGTATTGGCTGCAGTAACACCGCGCATCTATGATTTGTCCAGTCAACATCAAAGTCTGGGTGAACGATTTTTGAAATTTTCATCTGGACATAATCTTAAACATATTAGTGAACGAGATATTATTCGACGAGCAATCGATAATATTAATCGTGAAACAGAAATGAAATGGCAGTTGGCTGATGTTGTTCGATCTTTTATGAGCGAACGATTGGAGTGGGCTGGGAAATTAAATCTAGAATTATATCCTTCGATTGATAAATCTTTTAAAGATAAATTGATATACCTCGGCATGTTTGGAGCCAGACTACGGGGAACGGTCTCTCGAGATACGTATCGACACGATATTATGACCAGCCGACCCAGCGCAGAAATAGGATCAAGGTTGGGAATTCAATTAGCTAAATTTGTTAAATCGTTAGCTATCATACATGGGCAAAAAAAGTGTGGTAAAAATCAGTACCGTATTGTAAAAAAGGTGGTATTGGACACTATTCCTCAACGTGTAGAAGACATGGTAAGGACTATCGTAATTAATTGCCATAAACCAGACAGCGCAATCACTACTCAAGAATTGGCGCGGATAACACGGTATCCTCTTGCAACGGTTTCTCGTCTTCTTCAAGATCTACATGTATTGGATATTGTGAAACGCGAAGGATCATCGTATCGACATTATTGGCAGATATCGCCTTATGTTCGTGAATGTATAGACAAATCTGGCCTATACAAATCGGATGAAGAAATAAAACGTCCGACTCAAATGTTTATTAAAACTAAAAAAAGAAAGAAATAGATGGGATTTAAATCAAACATTGCAGCGTGGGCAATCGGAAAAGGCGTTTCAGAATATCTGAAAAAACTGGGCGTCGAAAAAAACAAACGGATTCGTATCGTGGAGGCAGTGAAAAAAATGGTGAAACCTAGAAGAGAACCCGTTCTCTATGGCGGGGCTATCGGCGTTGCTGTAGCAATTGCAGGCGCATTTGGATTGGACCTGACAACAGAACAACTGGCCGTGACAATCAGTACTGTAATCGCTGTCGTGTCGTTCGTTCAACGGAGATTCGTCTCCCCTACAGAATAGGAGTCAATCATGGGATGGTTAGCAATTGGAATGAAGCTGTTACCGTTTATTGTAGAAGCAGTCGGCTGGGTAGAAAAGTTTATTACAGCCAAGGGTAAATACAAACAAGATGCTGCCGTCTATATGGTGAAAAGCATTTTAGGAATAGCAGAGCAAGGCACAAATCGTGACCTACTGAATGATGATGAAGTAGAAGAAGCAACCCGCAAGGTTATCGATGCCGTGGTGTCTTTGAACAACATTATAGCATCGAAACAATCGTAACAGATAAATTACGGGTTCGCCCCGATATTGGGATGCCGTTT
>Ga0256380_1000090_pt1 | contig 9631 bp, 20 predicted proteins | sample LS1230viralmetaG_FD_189071 | JGI IMG/M metagenome (GOLD analysis project Ga0256380, IMG submission 189071) | Seawater viral communities from deep brine pools at the bottom of the Mediterranean Sea - LS1 2300m | ecosystem: Environmental > Aquatic > Marine > Bathypelagic | place: Mediterranean Sea... | reverse complement strand
GGAGGACACGCAGCGGCCAACGGGATCTCAGCCCCATGCGATCCTGACCCCCTGGGTGGGGGGGGCATCATCCGAACAGCCTGAGTTGCCCCCGACACGCTCGCCTGCTTCTGCGAGTTGCAAGACAGGTGTGGGTTTCTTTCTCGGCACGGTTCCCGCTCTTCCAGCCTCACTCAGCTGCGATGTCCAGTACCCTGTAGCCACCCAGTCATCGCATCACTCACCCCTCGCTGTCCGCACCGCATGGCATCTCTTGCACAGCCCCATTACGTTGGTAGGCTCCAGTCGCAGGTGTGGCGCGGTCTTGATCTTGACCACGTGGTGCACATCCACCGCTGGCTCTGAGCGGCCCGTCAGCAGGCAGTCCTGGCACAGTGGGTTGACTCCCAGGTACCAGTGACGAAACCGTCGCCATACCCGATCGTAGCCACGCTGGGCGCTGCTCTTGCCGTGCTCACCGCGCGTCTTGGTGGCTGGTACGTAGGGCATACGTTCACGACCTGCACTCGTTGGTCGTCATGAACCCCTTCTCGGCCGCTTTCGCCATCTCCTTGTACCGCTCATTGAGCCTGGCTATTGCCGCATCTGGGTTGGCTCGTGCCCGCCTTTGCTTCCACGGGATCAGAAACGCCAACAGTCCGCCGAACAGCCCTCTACGCGTGATCATCCGCAGCCCTCCTCAGTCAAACAGGATTCGCAAGTCCCGAACAAACGTCCTGGCCACCGTCGAGTCCGATACCGTGGTTACCCGCACCTCGTACAGTTTGCCCGTCGAATTGCTCGACCCCGTCACGCTGAACTGCACCGCTTGGCCGATCGAGACCGTACTGCCCAGGATCGTTAGGGCGGCCGTCGAAACCACCTTATTCCCCAGCGTCAGGTCCGTGCTGCCCTGCTCCAGGATCGTTGGCGTGCCCGTCAACAGCTCGCCCGCGTCCAGGTGATCCTGGTAGTCGATGGCGGCCATCTCGGTGTCGCCCACCGACATCCGTTGTATCTGGTCCAGTTTGAGAACCATTACGCCTGATCCTCGTCGGAAACGTGATAGTGCAGCCTTGTGTCCTCGACCTTGTAGTGCAGCCGCGTGTCTTTGAGCTTGTATTCCAGTCCCGGCACGCCGGGCACAAGCACGACAGACGCCGTTCCGCCACCCATCCCTACGCCGCGAAGTAGCAGGAAAAAGCCCACGCTTACACCTCCACGTAGGTCACCTGCACACCCACCGTCGAGCCCGCGCCGGTGGTCATCGACAGCCCCTCGCCGCTGGTCGTCTCAAAATGCCCTAGCACCGCTTCACCGCTCGATAGCCCACCATTGGCCGCGCAAGCGTGGAGCATGCTGATCGCCGATCCGGCCCCGCCCGGCTTGCTCGTAAACGTTACGTCGGTCGCCGTGCCGCCCGCCATGATCTTGTACGTAATCACGCGGATTTTCTTGCCACCGACCGCCGCTACCACGGCCCCGTCAGTCGTCGACGCCGCGATGTTCGCCAAGGCAAACTTGGGTGTTAGCGATGTCGTGCCGTCCATCAACTGGTTGGTCTGATGGGCCGCACCAATGTTATCTGTCGTCGCTACACGGGCAGGCAACGTCAGCACGTCCACCTGCATCTCGGTACCGCTGATAGCGTTGTCGATCAGCTGAACGGCTGTCAGAATCGCCGCGCTGTTTGTCTCGGTGATCGTGCCATCAACCGTTAGGCTTCCACCGCCATCATCGATCGATACCACGCCTGTTGAGTCGGTGGCAATCGTTACCCGCAAGGCTGCCGCTTCAGTGCCAGCACCAATAGGCGGAACTGTTCCAGCCCAATCCACCGACAGGTTAGCCCCGCCATCGTCGACGCTGACAAGTCCCGTTGAATCAGTGGCCAGCGTGACGCGAAGGGCGGCCGCCTCCGTTCCCGCCCCGATCGGCGGGGCAGTGCCAGCCCAGTCGACTGATATATCACCACCGCCGTCGTCAATCGAAACCAATCCCGTCGAGTCGTTGGCAATCGTGACCCTGAGTGCCCCAGATTCGACACCGCCACCCGTCACCGATAGGGCCGCATTGTCGACGGTCAGCGATCCGCCGTTGTCGTCAATCGACAAGAGGCCCGTTGAATCCGTGGCGATTGTCACCAGCAGGGCCGTGGCCTCGGTACCGGCACCGATGGGTGGAGCAGTGCCGGCCCAGTCGACCGTGATCACGTTTCCGCCATCGTCGATGTGCACGGCCCCATCAGCAGCCAAGGCGATCGCTCCAGCGTCTCCCGTGTCAAGTGTTCGTGCGACTGAATCAAACCTACCGCCAACCAGCAACGGATTACCGCTGACCGCTGCATCCTCGGCCGCCCCGCCCTCAACCGGCAGAAAGATCCCGGCATCTCCGATTACCGACTCCGTGGTACCGCTGCCGCCTACGTCGATAAGGCTGATCGGGATCTTCGATGTACCTTTCTCATGTGTACGAATCGTGTCGCCACCGGAACCGGCATCAAGGACTGTGTCATCGGCCATCGTCTAAGCTCCAACGCCTAGTAGTGTCAGTTGAGGTGATAACGATACTGCCGGTGGCAACTCATGAGCCCCGCGGTCCCACGTATCCCCTTCCGCGTCCCGGTCCCGGCCAATGATGTCGTCGTTGATGTGCGTAGGCGTCGTTCCCAGGTCCGCCGCGTCGTCCTCGGATGGCGCGCCGGCCTTCTGCTTCAGATCCTCGCTTCCGCTGGTCAGGCTGACGAAGTAATCGCTGGCTGTGGCACTCGTGACTGAATCACTGCCCGGGGCCGTCAGGTCGCTCGATGTATTGTCCGTCGAGTCCGCGTGAAAGGTGCCGGTGAAGTCGCTAGTCGTGCAATCAAACGACAGGTTCGCCAGCGCCAACGAATCCGTCGCTACATCGACTCCCTGAATCCCAATCCGGCAGTTGTACACCGTGTTATGTCGGTAATCCACCTCCGCGTAAACGTTGACCATCCCCCGGCCGCCAGTCGCGCCGGTCAGATTCAAAATGATATTGTTGTGGAAGTTTTTATTCGGCCGGTCGTCAATAAAGCCACTGGCCGTGGCGTGTGGGCTGGTACCGCCGTCCACCACGCAGCCGTGGATGATGTCCTCGCCGCCCGTGTTCTGCCCCAGCCGTACCGCGAACTTTTCACCGGATCCTCCGCCGTGGTCCTTGAATATCCACCACTCAATTACTTTGAGAATGTTGTTGGAAGCGGTAACCAGCGTATTGCCGCCAGTCCAGTTTGCTCCTGTCGAGGCCGTGCCGTCGTGCCGCTCGCCCGAAGCCACCGATAAGTGCATTTCGGCCAAGCCAACCGTCGCGCCCCCGTTCCAGGTCAGGATGTTCGTAAACGCCTCGTTGTATCCCTCGCCAACGGCAATGTCCGATGCCGAGTAGATTCCCGTATCGTCCAGGTCGGCCTCCCAGCCTATCGGGTCGGCGTAGTCCTTGCCCGTGCCGATGCTCTTGGTTACCGTCGCAATCTGTCCGGCTCCTCTAAGCCTTGCCTCTCGCGAATCACCAGTTTCTCGGCATCGCTCAGCGCCAACTTGTGGCCCACTAGGCCCGCTATAATTGGCGAGTCACGCATGTCAACCTCCACGTCGCGGTTGAGTACGTCAGCTACTCTGCGCCCGGCAATCGCTCGCCAGTCGGGCACCGAGCATCGGCATCGACAATACTCAACATCGTGCGATACACCGTGGCGGTCAATCCATCCTTCCTCCCGGTCTGGCGTGTTGATGTCATCCACGTCGACCTCGGACAAGTCGGAATCTAGCCTGACGCAGAGGAAGCTCTTTTTATCCTGCGTGCCGAACGGGTAGTCCGCATGGTCCGCGTCCCGCCAATCGCTGTTGGCCTCTAGCATGGCCGAGACCGCCAGAAGAGTGTCACCCGACCAGTCGCGTCGTCCGCCGTACCAGACTTCAGAGCCCCGCGAGCCGAACAGCATATGGTTTTCATGGGCCAGCTTCGTCGACAGGTAAGCCGGCAGGCCTTGGTCGCGTTCCTCTCGTACATCGTTCGTCCAGAGGTTCGTGATCCGCTGCATGAACGGTGCAATTCGTTCGAACTTCAGCTCCAGGATTGTCTCGCAGTACCGCGCCAACAATCCATCAGCTGGCCGAAAGACGCCTGACGAATGCTCCGGCTTAACTGCCATCCAAGTGTGCCGGCGACGTATCTCGCGGCGGTTGGCCACGTAGAGCACGTCATTCTCTTGCGGCCTATCGACCGCTCCGGGCCGTACGATGATTCGAGCGTCCGTGTGCGTCACTGCCCTGCTTCCGCATCATCATCTTCGTCGTCCAGGTCAGCCTCCAACTCCTCGACCGTCGTGCCTTGATCGTCGAGGTCTCTTTCCCAGTTGGCAGGCGTCTGCCAACCCGGATTACAGTTCCCGAAGTTCTTGGTAACCGTCGCCATTCCATCTCTCCTCACTTAATGGCCTGTCTGGCAAACACCTCAGACGCTCCGCTGGCTCCCAGGGCTGCCAGAACAACGTACAGCTCGCTGTCAAACTTCGACGTGATGCTCAGCACCGCAATCAGGACCGAGGCGTTGACAACCACCAGCCGCAACAGTGACCAGATCGGGTGCTTGGCGTCAGGTAGCATCTACAGCCCCTCCCGCTGGTTCACTCGCAACCGCTTCCGTTCGGCCAATTCTACGTCGAAATTCGAGAACGTCGCAACCATTTCCGGGCTCACGACTTGCCGTAGCATACCATTGGCCGACGAATCCCGGAAAGTCTGACGCCAGGATTCGCCCTCCCAGACGGGCGCCGGCAGCCAACCTTGCTGGTTATTGCTGGCCCACCGCCAAGCCACCACCTCGTGGTAATTCGACGAGAAATCCCAGCGACGGTAGACCCACACGTCAAACCGCCACTGCCGGCCGAAAGCGTCATAGACGTGGTTGTGCTCGATCAGGTCGACGCGGGCCACATCGGCTACCGTGGCCAGTGGTCGGGCGGCAGCGGGCCCCGCCACTCCGAGACCCACCAGTGGCAGAGCCAACCAGCAAAGAAGGTTGCGGCGGTTCAGATGATCAACCACACATCAAGTCTCATAAGATGGCCCGCCCCGGCGGTGAGAGCATTTCCGGGGCAGCCGGGACGGGCCAGGGCCTATTCCTCAAGTTTCGCAAGCCTATTTTCGTGCTGCCCCATCCGCTCGAACATTAGGATGCGCTCCTGGTCGCAGTGCTTGGCATGGTCGGTCAGGTCCTGACTGATAGCGTCGAGTTTCTTGCCATTGGCGCGGGCCTGGTGGCTGGTGGCGCGTACCTCCTGGCTGGCCGCCCCGAGCCGCCAGAACAGTGCAGAGGCACAGCTGACTATCGTGAGCACCACGGCAATGGCCGGCCACAGATTTTCCATTACCGCCGCCTCCGTGTTGGCCAGTTTAGTCGCTTGCTTGTCCAGTCGTGAAACCAAAACGTAAACCGGCATGGTGCCACCAACATGCCGTGAGCCAAAGCGTTGTGGACAATCCACCAAAACCAATGGCGGAACTTGGGAAACACCTTCCCGGACTGGACAAAACGGCGTTCTCGCTCGCGAAACCGTCCAGCACTCCCAAGATTCTTCGCCACTTGGTCGTCAAATCCGTCCATCACCGCCCCACCATCAGGTTTGTGCACCGACCGGCAAACCACTCGACCAATTTCAACGCGTCGGCAATTTTTCCGTCCCGTTCGTCCTGTTCTGGCGGCTCCCACCGCAGCCAGTGGATATCGAGCGGCGTGACGAATTCGATCTCCAGATACCGCCGCTGGTCGGGCCAGTGCCACTCTAGCTGTATGCCGGCGTTGCGTGTCGGAACTGCCATTGGACCAGGCAGATGATCCGGTAGCGACTCGACGAAACGACGTGCGGCGGTCAGGATCTCATGGTCCACGGGATCCTGCCCGCCCCAGCCCTTGGCAATCGCCTTCCAGTCAGTCGCCATTCGTCCAATCCCCCCGCCAAGAGAGCCCCGTGCCCTCTATTCTACGCCAGACGAGCTTTTCGATCAGTTCGATCGTCCGCTCCGTCACGTTCGGGCTCTCCATCAATTCCTCGGGCCGCGCGAAAGCCAGGTGCCTGACATCGCTGTATCCGGCCTTCTCCAGCAGATTCAGCGTTCTCACGTCATCTCCGAAAAACGCACCCAGTCCCAGTTCAAGTGCCTGGTCGCGGGTAAGGTGCTCGTTTGTGCTCACCAAGTGTTGCTGCTCCATCTGATTGACGAGCACGCGACACCGCGAGAATTCGGCCCGCTTTCCGTGCAGGGCGATCCGGTCGGTGAACGACTTGGCTTGAGCGGCCCACGTGCTGCCCATGGATTGCTCGTCGAGGCGGGAATGTTACTGCGATTCTATCGGACGGATTCGAGAGCAATTGTCTTGCAATCTGTAGGCGGCGCACAGGTCGCAATAGTACCGCTCGCTGTAGCCACACTCGCCCATGTTCACGCCCTGCTTTGCGGGGTCCGGCACGGAATCCACATGGGTAGCTGGTTTTCCGCAGGAACACTTCATCGCGCTTGGCATCACTAAGGCGGGATACAAAAAGTGGCGGGGGCCGCCATGCCCCCACTAGGGCCGCAATCCACGTGCGGCCCCACTAATGTAATCGTATTCGGGCAGGCAATGCGTGCGTGAAAAAATGCCTGACTTAGGATCCGGCCGAAACGGGCATGGCCGTTTCCAGCCACCACTAACCAACCCTCTCCATATCAGGCGAAAAGATTCCGCCGACGGCAGGGGGAGCAGCCGGGTGGATGGTCTAACCCCGCTCCCACGCATGCCGCCAACGGTGGTTTGAGTTTAAGGATTGTCCGGGCGTTTGAACTCAGCTTCGGACGGCACGTGAATCGGGTTGCCGTCAGCGTCGAAGAACCTTATTTCATACTCGCTGTCGACCGGACCGGGCAGCGGGACAACCGGTGCCGGGGCCTTTCCGGCACTGCTCCACAATGCCGTCCCGCCCAACAGCATGGCTCCGATCACGGCCAGTTCTTTCCAGCCCATGCCGCTGCTCTGGCGAAGGTTCTGGTTGAAGCCCATTTCTTCAGGCAGATCCAAGCCTTTGCGCATGGCCTCTTCGTACAGCTTGTCATCTCGTTCGTAGCGAGCCTTGGTGCGAGGAAAGTATTTGTTGTGGTCCTCGTGCTCTTGCCGTGGCATCAGGAAAACTCCTCGGCCAACTTCTGATCATGCTGGGCCTCGCTGTCTTGCTGGTCCTTGATGAACTGGGCGCCACCCCGCACAAGTTCCAAATCCATGAGGTTGCGTTCCTTGGCCCAGTCGATTGGCTCGTCCTTCTCGACCTTGGCGATCCAGGAATCGATACGGCTAAGGATGCGGTCCACGGATTACCCCGCTGCCTGTGCAACCTTGGCGGCAATCACATCCCATAGACGAGTGCGGGACTCTTGCGCGGCAATGAAGCCACGACCCGCCTGGGTGAACGTGGAGGCTTGTTCGCGAGCCACGACCGAATTCATGTTCACGTCGGTCGGCGCGTCGTTGCTCATCGTGTGCTGACCCTGACGGCTACTGTCAGCGTCCTCGGCCGGACCGAATCCCTCGCTGTGGTGTGGGGCTGGGCTGGTTGCTGGATCTGGCATCTACTTGTTCCTCGGAATGAGTTTGAAATAAGCCGGGCCCGCCGCCTTGAGTCTCGCGGCTACCTTCTTGGCTAGCTCGTCTATATCGATCGGCTCGGCCGGCGTTCCGTCCTGGCCGTTCTCTCCGTTTGTTCCGTCTTCGCCGTCCTTGCCTTTAACCGTCGACCTGAATTCTTCGTCCGCCTTCAGATATTCGGCAATGGCGGCGGCGATGGCCGTTTTGTCTTCTTGCGTGAGTTGACCTTGCTTGCCTTGAGGGCCTTCAGGTCCCTTAGGTCCTTGGGGTCCGGCAACTCCTGGCTCACCTTGTTTCGGCCGCTCAGATAGGAGCTTACGAATCTCGTCAAGCTGCTTTTGGATGTCATCGATTCTGCTGTCTCGTGGCGGGTCTTGCGGGGGATTAACGGGGGGAACTGGCGTAGGCGGAGTTGATGCCCCTGGTGCTGGGCGACCGGCAGAGGGAGCACAGTTAAACCCCGGGGCACATCCGCGTCCACCGCCGTCATAATAAGCATGCCAGGCCGCAAGTCGAGAGTTCCACGGAAACAGGAAACGGTGTACCCTTCCGCAATTCAGGGCAGTCGTCGTCCCCCGAGCACTGCCCCATAGGTTTCCAACTAGCAGACCGCGCGCATTGAACACTGGCCCGCCTGAATCACCACCGTAGGAAGGATTGCCGATCTCGATCCAATCCCCCGGCCCTCCTCCATTAGCTGTCGCGGTCCGCAGAAACCTGCCAGTCCGCAGCACAAGTCTGCCGGACGAATACCCGCCGCTAGTCAGGATGTCACCTTGGCCTGGATTGCGGCGGGCCAACTTTACTCCAGCCAATCCCTTGGGAACGTGGTCCAGTTGAACAGCCGCGATATCCCACTGCCGGTCCGCCTTAACGACCTTTCCCGGCAGCGTGCCGTGTCCAGGAAACGACACTGATGCCACGCTCGTTGACTCACCCGCTGGCACATGGGCCGCTGTCAGCACAAGTCCGCCGCCAAGGTAAGTTCCGCTTCCCATGCTGCTGCCAACGCGCACGCGAACCACTGACGACCTGACCTCCCGCGGGGCCTCTTCAATAGCGGGAGCCACCTGAGTCCATGACCCTGGATAGTGTGCCACTGACCTGGCGTAAAGGCCCTCGGACGCTGGCTGTGTCTCGACGCCCTGGCCGATCAATGCCAATGCGAGTATTAGTGCGTGCATGAGTTTTCCTCGATCGTGACGGATTGTGAAAAACCCTTGCTGCAACAGCAGACGGGGAACTCTTCCGGCATTTCCCCTACGCGATATCCGATCGGCTCCAGGGTGACACTAAATCCCATCGCGTCAGCAACTTTCTCGGAATCCTGGGCATGATCCACACACACCAGATCAGGCTGCTTGCCAGGCCAGTGCCTTCTGATTGTGGCCATGTTTTCACAGCGTTCGTCCATCAGTCATCCCCCTCGACGCTCCACAAAAAAACGGCGCCCACCATCCCGTCAAGGCTGGCGACGCCGCGAAACCCCGTGAGGGGAATACTCGGTTGTCACTGACGGGATGGCTTATCGGTAGTGTCTACGCTCTATCTCCGAGTGTCAAGTAAAAACCGCCCCACCATTGGTTGTCGGTCCACCGCCCGGGACGATAGCGGCTGCTCGGCGCAACGTAGAAGGCCGAGCCCTGGGATAGCTTGGAGTCTGGACCAGATACGGCACTCATGGCATCACCGCCCCCGCCGCCAAGATGAATCGACTCGGCGACTTCGCCACACTTGCAAAGGCAGGCCTCGGGGAAGGCCGTCGTCATTCGTCTATCTCCGTACTGATGATTTCGCAGTCCGGCGTCAAATCCCAGCCACTTAAGTCGCCGGATTCCAAGTCCACGCAGGCCTGCTCTCCGGCCATGATCGTCGCATGTAAACCGCCCTCATCGTTTGTCGGCACGTCGTACTCGTACACTTTGACCAGCTCGGCGCGGGCTATGACTCGTACGCGACACTTCATGGCATCCGCTCCAGTTCCGGGACGTTCAGCCGCAATTCCATC
>Ga0256380_1000089_pt1 | contig 9640 bp, 11 predicted proteins | sample LS1230viralmetaG_FD_189071 | JGI IMG/M metagenome (GOLD analysis project Ga0256380, IMG submission 189071) | Seawater viral communities from deep brine pools at the bottom of the Mediterranean Sea - LS1 2300m | ecosystem: Environmental > Aquatic > Marine > Bathypelagic | place: Mediterranean Sea... | reverse complement strand
TGGGAATCTGCGATTGTGTCGTCATAGATGCTCCTTTATGTAGCCGCCGTAAATGTTGGCGTGGACGGTTTTGCCGCCTGTACTAATTGTTTTTCCGCGGCATGGATAATTCCATTAGCTGCTGAGTTAGCAAGATGTACTGAGTAAGTAGCATCAGTTAAATCTACCTCTCTTCCTGCTTCTGCTCTATTCATCCACGCAAGAGCGTTAATCCTTGTCGCTGAAGGAATCGTTGCAGTCTTTGCAATACCGCCCTCTACTGTTACTACAATTGTTATATCTCCTGTAGCCACTTTTAGCCTCCCAGTGCTGTTACTTGTTTCTCTAATGTTTCAATTTTGTCATTCAATGCCTGTATTGATAACACTGTATAGCCCAAAGTATTTACAGGATTTACAATTTTTCCTTTGTAATGCATTGCCCATGGTGCATCATCAGCCATCACCCCAACGTATTCAGTATTAGAATCTCCTGTTCCCATCTTCTCTTTATATTTAAAGTGATAAGCCTTACTATCAAGCATTGCCTGTAAAGCATTGTTCGGGTCAGCCTTTTCACCAATATATTTGTGTTCTCTTAGTGAACTTGCAGCAGTCCAATCACAGGCAGCGTCATCTCCACCAGAGGTAAGTTGTTGCCCATCATCACCGTGGTCAGTACCAAGTGAGATAGCACCGTCAAACCTACTTGCTCCAGAGTCTACCCATAGGGCATAATCGCTAGTGGCTTCGGAAGCTCCTGCTTCAATATATAAGGTTGCAGAATAGTCAATCGTATGACCACCAGTATTATCAATATCAGGTTCTGTAAGGTATAAACTGGCAATAACACCGGGAGTTCCATTTACGTTTCCTTCGGTGGTAATCGAGCCTCCTGCTCCTGTACCTATTAATGCATGAGCAAGAAAGGCATCATCTCCAGAGTGTCCTGTAAGGTCACTCCCAACCGAAAGAGTTGCTGCCCTGTTATAACCTCCTCCACTTGTCCAGTCCCCCCTGATTAATACCTGATAATAATCGAGAGGAGCAACTTCAGCAGGATGCCCTAAAACGATATTGCTATTAAGCATAGCTAACATCCTAGTTCCCCCTGCCCCAATAGCTGTGCCTGTACCAATAACAAAAGCGTTGTCCCCTGCATCAAATCCCATATGGTAATCGACATTTGAACTGCCATCATGCCCTGCGAATATTAATCCAGTATCTTCATCTGCATTGTCTCCTATAGTCAGAAGGGGGGTTGTGCCCGTAATAGTTACATCTTCCTTGATTTCCACACCACCAGACCCTGTGGTCTGAAGAACAATACCGTCATCACCGTCTATGGTAAGAATTCCTGCTGCGGTAGACCAAGTGGCTGCTGCTGCGGATGTAATCGTTAATGCACCAGCGGATGTGGTTATTGTCCCCGCATCTGTCATGGTGATATTACCTTCAAGATACAAGTTTCTCCAAGCAAAACCAGAACTGCCTAAGTCGTAAGTGTCATCTGCCTGTGGCTTTAGATTGTCTTGTATATACACATTTGATGATGCATTAATAGTTAAATCACCATCAGCAGTTATCGTGTCTCCATTAACTGCTATGTCACCATCAAATGTCGTGTCCTGAGCAAACGTCACACCCCCACCATCTGCAATCGTCATGGCTAGGTCACCATCAGAATAGTCAATGGTTCTTATCTGCATACTTCCTGTTGAAGTCAGTGTGTTAGAGCCAAGGTCAACAGCCGTTGCAAATGTCGCCAGATTTCCAGCCAGCTTTAGAGTTTCGACCGCATTGTCGGCGGTGAAGAAACTCATTAATTGCGTGTTAGCGGTTGCGTGATGGTTGTATTCGATTCTACCTCTGGCAGTTCCGCCAGACTCAAAAATAATCTCGCTGTCCTGACCCTCATCAGTATCGGAATTAAGAATTAAATATGCATCATTTGTCGTTGATATAACCTCAATCTGGGAGGCTCCCGATTGGGAAATCGTAAGGTCAGCGGTTAGCGTTCCCAAGTCTTTGCTATCCGTTCCGGTATGGGAATGTCCTGATGATGTATCGAGGACATCAATTCTCAGATTGTTATACTGTGCCGCTGTTGCGACATCACCTGTTGAAACTGTCGATGAACTAGCCATTTTCTAACTCCATTTGAACATTCCCCAACGAGCCGATCCCCATTTCCCTGGCGATGCTGTAACCTCTGCCATTGTCACATGAAGGGTCTGATCCACTACCGTATTGCCCTGTGAGAATTTTATACTATAGCCTTCTATATATGCCGAGAAGCTCATCCCCATGCCTGTTTCTATAACATGCACCCGATCGCTGATCCTACGATGAACAATATCCAGCAGGGTCGCTTTGTCGTAATTTATGAGATCCAGCCTCATTCTTACTATGGGGTCTTTTACCCTTGCAAGGCGATGTTCTGCCGCTAATGCGGCATAGGTACTGTTGTCAAAAAGGGTCTTGTCCCTCGTTAATCTCCGATGCCCGTGAGTGGTCATCGAGGTAGAATCCTCAACCCTCTTAATGCCCTCATTTACATTATAAAGAACACCTGACATTCCGATCCCCACCTTGGTGATATATCCATCAAGAGAGGCGTGATTATTCTTGACTCCAATACGTCCCCAGAATCCCGAATAAACATTATCAATTTGATCAGGACCCTCACTCGTAAAATATTTATATGGTGTTAGCTGAGTCCCTGTTCCGTCCGCATTTGTCCATATCTGAATGACATCAGAAGACGAAAGACTTCCGGGCGCACCGCCGCCTCCGGGCGGAGCTGGAGATGAGGGAACCTGATTAGTTCCAAAGTTGGTGTTATCCCTGTATTTACCAATGAAATAAATTGTCTCTTCCGACTCGATTGCGATGGCTCCCGCACTACTTTCAACACTTGGATCAGTCCACATTAAATCTGTTGTTGCCGTAAAGGAATTAGTTTTACTTGTCGTTCCTTCCGCTCTGGACGTTCCAAATTCCACAATATTATAAACACCATCAATGCCATCATCGTAAGCATATTGCATATAACCCGCATTGGTTCCATCATAAGACCCCTGGTAGACAGTAACGGTCTGTTGATGAATATCACTCACCCTGTGGTCATGGGATTCAAAATGGAACATTCCATGACCGTCCACATAGATGAAGCCGTCCTCTGAATCCTGGATGATATACAACATTGCGAGGAGATTATCGCCATCAAAATGTCTTTCTGATAGTGCCGCCGTGCGGGTCGCCAGGTAATACGTTGACTCAGTATCCTCTATTGCCTCCGATGATTCTGAGGTGGTCACCGTGGCTTTCCCTCCCATTATGAGAGTCTGCCGGAAAGGAAAGTTCTCCCTTTTATCAGCAGAGCCAAGAAGATAGGTGTGGCTCTGCATCAATTTCATATCCTCAAACGAGTCAAAACACCTCAGATAGCAATACTGGTTCCCTTTTGCCGGGCGCGGACGTATTTCCTTCACCTTCCCTTTGAACAGCGGGCGGAATCCGCCGAAGTGATGGAACTTCGCGGCGGTCGCACTGCTCTTAGCCCGGAAACCGTGCTTTGTAGCGTAATCAATATCCGCCGTTCCTGTTGACCCGATTGAATATGTCGCAACCTTTGCATCGTCGACATAAACCCGAACCTTATCCCCGTGGACCCTAGCCATCAGGGTTCTTTTCGTATTACTTCCCCAGGTATAAGCAGTTGTGCCGAGAACCGATGCACTTCCTGAAATCGTCTTACTACAGGTAATGTTATTGGCGGAAACATTGGCGGTAACTTCAATATAATTATCCGTATCTATATATCTGAGGATAAGCCCGACATCAAAATCCGCCGTTGAACTGGATGGGGCGGTTGTGATTTCAGAGGATATTTCCGTGTCGTATTCCAGCGTGTCCATGATCGCAAAAGATGCCGCGCCAGTGGTTAATTCCGCATACCCGTCCTCATGGCATTTAAACGCCCCGACCGGAGTTGTCCAAGTAAATGCTGAATCATAGGGAACCGTATGACTTGTCAATGCTGTTCCTGTCGTATCCTCAAAATTATCGTAGGGATACCACATTCTCAGAACGCAATTCTTCCCGGAAACCAACTTCCCATATAAATCACCTGATTCTTTCGGAGGGCTGTACAGATTGTCGTTATTATTTAACTGCACATTGAGGACAGCACCATTCATATAATCGGTGGTGCTACTCCTGGTATGGGAAAAGGACATCGACCGGATGTTCCCGGTTACATCGTCATATGTCCCCGTGTAATTACCGTCAGCGTCCCAGTCGACCAGCATCCTTACATATGGACTCGGCATCAGAAGGCTCCCTGGGTTCTGAGAACCTGACGCACCTGATCAGATATGAAATCTCCGAATCTCTGGGCGGTCGATTCGTCGTCAAGAATTACTGTCCCCCCTGCGGGCATCATTACATTTACAGTAACGTTTCCACCAAGCCCTCCCCCTGCCCTATTTAGAGGCACAACGGCTTCCGGACCAGCCTCACCCACCATCGCAAGAGTCGGGCGCTTAACGATTCCACCCTGGGCAAGAGTGGGAATCGTAGCAATATCAAATCCGAAACCTTTCCCACCGAGTCCCGGAACCCAGGAGGGAACATCAAACTGGATCTTGTTCATTCCCTTGATGAGCATATTGAATGCTCCGATCCACAGGTTAATATAAAATTTAATGGCACCCCAGATGCCTTCCAGAACGCCCGTTATAGCGCTTTTTAATCCTTCCCATATCTTTTTACTGCCTTCGACGATTGTGTCCCAGTTCTTCCAGATAAGGATTGCGACTCCAATTGCGGCGGCTATTGCTACCACAGCGATAAGAATCGGACCCATTGAGATACTCAATGCCCCCATTGCCGCAGACATTCCCGTCACGGCAGTTGTCATACCCGGAATTAAAATAACAAGCGGTCCGATTGCTCCAGCCATATCGCCAACAGGGGCTAACGCCCCCTTCATTTTGTTTTTCAGAATATCCATCTTGTCTGATGTCGTTAAGGTCGATTCTCCCAGGGCATCAACCTTTCCCTCAGAATCTTCCATCGCGGCTAGTAATGGTTCAAATTCCATGGCGCCGGATCGGATTGCATCCTTGAACCTGACCCCGGCACCGGCTCCGAAAGCATCGGTTGCAAGTGCCATCGCCTCGGTTTCGGATGTTGCGTTTTTGATCTTATCAAATAGATCAGTAAGCCCCGCCCCCATGTCCTCGATCCCTTCTTTGCTCATCTTCTGCATGGCTGTGGATAATCCCGGCATGATGGCTTTGGTCTCTATTCCAGCCGCCGCCATATTCGCAAATAACGCGGTCGATTCATCCAGGGACAACCCCATTTCTTTTAACTGGGGTCCAAACTTTACGACCTGTTCGGATAATTTAGTCATCGGAACGCCGACAGCCTGAGATGCTGTGACAAGTTTATCCAGTTGAGACTCAACCTCTGATGCTGGAACCCCGAAGGCAACCATTGAATCAGAAACGGCTTTGATCATGGGGGCGGTTTCCTCACCCATGACCCGGGACATGTCGAGGAATGCCTTGGACGCATTCTGGAGTTCATCGCCCTGGAGACCCAGTTCCGTATTCAGGTCGGCAATTACGCTTGAGACTGCGGCGGCATCCTGGGGAACATCTGCAAAAACTTCTTCGAAATCCGTTTTCAGAGCTTCAAGAGCTTCCCCGGTTGCCCCGGTTCCAGCGGCAATAGTATTCTCTGCCGCCTTGAATTCATCTCCGAGTTTCACAGCCGCCATAGCAAATCCCGTCGCCGCCGCAGATCCTATGGCGATTGGCTTCGCGAGTCCCTTGACCTTATTGCCAAGACCCCCGAGATTCTTCTCGGCTTTTTTTGTATCCGCCGAAACCTCGACTGTAACCGTATTCGCCAATTTACTTCTCCGTTTCCGGTTGGTTTAATCCGACAATATGCAACAACCGCATGAGGCTGACATCTTCCCCGTACAACTCCGACGGCAGACAGGAATACCTCTGGCATATCCCGTCCACTATTTCCGCCTGATAGAGTTCCAGGGGCTTCTCTATCACGTTCCCGTCCTTATCAGTTCCGCCCTTAACGTGTTTCCACCTGACGATGTCAGCCTCTAGTTTTCCCCCGAGGTTCCCGCCGCCTCCGCCCATGCCCCGATTATCGCAATACAGACCGCCGGGGGAAGCGAAAGGAATCCGTCAGCATCGGGAGTTATATTCTCACCGTCATCGTCGCAGAGATTCCATGACTTGACGATTTCATTCCCGAATCTTTCAAAAGCTGTTTTCGTTTCCCCGGCAGTCGAATCTTCCCCGATATTCTGAAGTTCGAAAAAGGTACGGACATCAACATCCAGACGGGCGTTGATCTCAGCACCTTCGTAATCATGCCCGTCCGGAAACGTCAGGATTGCCTGGCGCCTCGGAACTATGAACGGCTGGGAATGCCGGGATAATGATGTTGGTCGACTGCGTTTCTCAACTACCATCAGGGAACCGTATCCCAGTCTGGAACAGTTCCATCCTGAAGAGACAGGTCACAGGACCAGGTTGCCGATCCATCAGTTCCCCTGTCGAAGTTATAAGCCCCGATAACCATCTCCATCTGAAGTCTCGGATTGCTCGAACTATTTCCCCCGATCCGATAGTCGAATGTTCTCGTCGCGGATCGACCTTCTGCGAGGACAGCATGTTCCTTATTTGCCGCCGCATCAAAGGTTCCGCCCAGACTCACTGATCCGTCACTCAATGCGACAAGCCTCTCGACTGCGCTCTTATCAAGTGCGGTAACCTCCAGCAAGTTCTGGCTGTTCCCAATGGACAGGGAACTGACATTAGAACTTATGTCGCGGGCGTTGCCGCCGGAATCGTCTATCGCTATGTAATCCCCCAAACCAGTCTGCTTCGCCATAATAGCCTCCTGAAAAAATTCCTATATTTTATAAAACTTTAATTAATCCCTGACATAACCAATCGCAAATGTTATTGATCCGGATGACGCGTCCAGCACCACCCTGTTCTTAACCTCCTATAGTCTGCATAGTGCTACTGCTATTTTTGCGTTACTGAAAGTGCCTGTTGTTACTACTTTTATATACCTTTGAACTGTTCCTTCCATCGTCTGCCTTACTGCTGTCGGGGCGCCTGCCGCCGCTACGGTTGAGAAAGTCATAAAGTTCGCGTAGGAGCCGCCGCTAGAGGTTGATTCCTGTAAATTTACTGTGACACTGCCAGAGTCAAGGCTTAACAGTTGAAGATAAGCAGATGCTCCATTCGAAGAAGATGCTCCACTATCAACAACGGTTCCCGATCCCGCTGAAGAATGAGTGTCATCATGAGCGGTTAACATTTCGCCAAATTCCAGCGGCGCTCCACCGGTTGAGGAATAATTGACAACACCCGATATAGCAGAACCCGGAGCCGAATCCACAGAATAGTCTGCCTGCTTGGCAACTATTCCCGCGCTCTTAGCCCCGACCGCGCTCCCCATTGGGACTAATACTGTCTGATCCGCTGTCGGCTGTTTGCCGCTGAGAGATGTGAAGACCGAATGGGATTTGTTTGATGCGGCATCAAACCAGACATTTACTGTCATTTGTCCGGAAGCCTCACCAACAATCCTTTTAATTGCTGAGGAGTCCAGCGTCGTAACATCGAGAAGATTCTGGCTCCATCCCGCCGAGCCAAGTGAATTCGCATCCCCCGAGAGATCATATCCCTCAACATAAAGCCTTGTATCTAACCCGGTCGTCTTTGCCATTGATTGCTCCTATGGGGTAATTGTTACTTCCCCGAGGATCTCGACCTCGAAGGGAATGTCCATTGTCCTGTATGCCACCCCGCCGATATCCGTGTAACCTGTCGCCATTGTTCCGACATTTGAATCAGAACAATTCCCCGCCAGATTCGCATCACTTCTCAATGCCGTGTCGATATTGACAGCGGCATCCCACAGATCCTCTTCAATTGATTCCCGAACGTCCTGAGATGCCTGCATCCTGAAATATGATCGAATTGTAAAAGTGGTCATTGTCGAAACATCAGTAAAGGTTTCGAACATTGTTGACCGTGAGACTATCCAGAAGGCGCATAGAGGCGTCCCCGGGATAGAAAGGGGTTCTCCCCTTAGAATCGCCGTGAATGTCGGGTCTGAGACCGTCCCAAGCAATGCGTCTATTCTGTTAATTGCTCCTGACCGGCTCATTTGAACTCCTCAAGCAATGCCTGTTCAAACAGATCATCAACTTCCTTTGGTCCCCTGGACAACCAGTCTTTCACATTCTCAAACATGTGATAACCACCAAACCGGGTTGTCTTATTTCGGGATGAAGTCCCTTCTACCCATGACGCATAAACAAGATTCGCCCCGTACCTGGCTTCTCCGGCATCGATCTGGGCATGGAGGGTTTTCACCAGGTTCCCCCCGACATGATTTCGGAGGTTTGCCGTGATTCTTCCATGTCCCGGGTAAAGTTGTTCTTTCACCTTGTTGCTACCCATAACGGCAATATCTCTCAAGGCGAGATTCGCGGCTTTAATCAAATGACCCACGGGGTCATCAAAAAGCGGTCCATTTGCATAAACACTCTGCCTAGCCATTAAAAATAAATCTCCGAATAAGCCGTCACAGAACGGAATTCGTCAAGGGTTGAAAGAACTGAACTTGCGTCGGCATCGGATCTCGTGATTCCTTCCGCACCGCTTCCGATTGTCAGGGTTGTTCCCATGTCCCTATCCCGGAAAAAGATCTTCCCCAGATCGAGACACGCCTGGACGACGATGGGATTATATTCATAGCTGTAAAGCGAAGCCCCGCCGGAATGAGTGGCGGCGGTTGTCCCGTTGACGCCTCTTTCCACCGTGAGGGTATTTCCGCTGATTCCTGTTATATACAACTGTTCAGAATCAATCAGAATTGTCTGGGCAATACTCAGGCTACTTGCGCTCGACACACTTGCCGATGTCGTCGTGGTCGATCCTATTGCGTCGGCAGTCGTTTCGCTTATGGTGTCATTCGCATAACCCCATGTTGCGGCAACTGCAAGGGTTTGTTGCCCGGCGTGGAAAGACTTTGACGAATCCTCATTGAGCTTGAGCCGGGTCTTCGGGGTCGTGTTATAAGGTTCCAGCCAGTAATCGGCGTTATAGCCTTCTGTAAGGGTCTCAGAGGAGTCCCTGTCCGTCGCCTTATAGGATGTAACGGAAGTCACAGAAACAAGCCACGAATCGAGAGGAATCGCGGAAAGATAAAAATCCTTCATCCCGATCTTAGTCGGGGACGATCCAGAAATTATGACCTGGGGGGTATCCCTTAACGTCCCGGACCCGATATCAAAATAATGGGTCTCAAGACGCGGACCAAAACTCTGCATCCCCACATAGTTATCAATCCGGCTCGATGCAGACTCGACGATCCTTCTCAGGATTGTCGTGTCGCTTGTCCAGCCGCTCGAATATGCCGTCCCTGCAAGGTAATCTCGCAGATCATCAATACTCGCATAAGAATGCCGAGTCACCATTTACTTATTTTCCTCAGTTTTCATTTTCTTTGTTCTTGGCTTTGGAGCGAGTCGCTCGAAATATTCAGCGTAATCGGTTGCCACCGCCACAGGCATTTCGTATTCCTCCCCGTCTTCG
>Ga0256380_1000087_pt1 | contig 9752 bp, 20 predicted proteins | sample LS1230viralmetaG_FD_189071 | JGI IMG/M metagenome (GOLD analysis project Ga0256380, IMG submission 189071) | Seawater viral communities from deep brine pools at the bottom of the Mediterranean Sea - LS1 2300m | ecosystem: Environmental > Aquatic > Marine > Bathypelagic | place: Mediterranean Sea... | reverse complement strand
CGGAGCGGGTAGAAGCTGCGGGTGTAGCACAAACCGCCCGGCAGCGCGCAGGTTTCGTCGACGAGCTGGTGTTGCAGAAGCAAACGGCGAAGGTGAAGACCGAACAGGTCGCGAGAACGACTGAAGAGGGTCTGCTGACCACGAAAAAAGTGGGGCTTTCGACGTCCGAGAGAAGGATGGCGGAGGAGGTTGATAAGGTTGCAGGAGTGAGTTCGGAAAAGACGCTTCAAGGTAACTACAACGCGATTGCCAAAGAAGTAAACGAAGAGGCGGGGTGGTTAAAAACCACGCTAGATATTCGGCCAGTACTCATTCCGAGAAAAGAAACGGCGGCTGAATTGGCCCGAGCGTCGGAACGATTAGCAAAAAACCCCACCCTTGTTGGTGACGCCGAAAAGTCCGCCGCCAAGATAGTTGGAAAAATGCAGGAGCTTGTTGCAAAGCACCCCGGATCAGCGTCCGGGCTATTAGCCGCCAGGAAAGAACTGGACTCTTGGATCGGCAGCCAACGCCCCAAAGTCTTTGATCCGGCGCAAGAAGGCGCGCTATCAATCGCCGTTCGTGAGATTCGACAGTCGATGAATAATCTCATCGACGCGCGGGCCACAAATGTCGCAGTAAAAGACTCTTTTCGCAAGCAGTCCACACTACTAAGCGCAATGGAGAACATTGCACCAAAGGCGGCAGCCGAGGCGGGTAATGTATTAACAAGGGCGTGGCAGAACGCAAGCAAAGCCTTGGGCGTAAGAACCGCAGGTATTCAGGTGTTGGCAGCGGCTTTCGGTATCGGGGGGTTGGGCGCCGCCGCAGCCTTTGCCCCAGTTGCCTCCGCCGCAGCGGCGGGGATCGGTCTCACGTATGTGGCTGGCAGAGCCGTCCTGTCTGCGCGCGGAAAAAAGCATCTAGCCCTGCTGCTTCGCACAACGGACAGGGCCATTCGAAAGACGAAGGACAAGGCGCTCATAGCTCAATTGCGGGCTGATCGAGGTGCAATCGTGGCACTAATGAAACAGACTCAAGACGATACGCAGCAGCGGAGAAAGTAAATGGCGACCAGATACACAAACCCAATTGTCCACGTCATTAACGACGATGCGTCGGACGTGGGCGCCGGGTGGAAGCTGAACTTCTATTCAACCGGCACGACAACGCGCAAAAACACGTTCTCGGACAGTGAACTGACCACGTCCAACGCAAACCCCGTAGTCGCAGACAGCGCGGGGCGTTTCTCCGATATCTTCCTAGAGAGCGGCACCTACAAGGTCGTCCTCACCGACGCCGACGACGTTGAGATTTGGACCGCTGACCCGGTATCTGGCAGTCTCGGTTCAGGCGGTGGTGTGTTGGCCAAAACATCCTCCTACACCATCGTCGCCGACGACCAGTCCAAAATCATCACCGGCGACTCCTCGGGCGGGGCAGTCACCATCACCCTGCTCGCCGCCGCTACGGCGGGTGACGGCTTCGAGATCGGTGTCAAGAAGATCGACTCGTCCACGACCGCCGTCACCGTTGACGCCAACGGGTCCGAGACCATCGACGGCGCGGCCACGTTCGTCCTGGGCGCGCAGTATCACGAGGTGCTGCTGCGCTGCGACGGCACCACTTGGCACGTCATCGCCGACGCCTACGCCGATAAGCACACGCGCACCCAGGTGTGGGCGAAAGGCGCAGACATCGCCAGCGCGACGACGCTAGTGCTGGGCACGGACGGCAACTTCTTCGACGTTACCGGCAGCACCGGCCCCATTGGCGCGATCACTGTCGCGGCAGGAACCTTCTTCTGTCTTCAGTTCGACAGTACACCAACACTGACCCACAGCGCGACGCTCGACCTCCCCGGTGAGGCCAACATCGTCGCGGCGGCGGGCGACCGGGCGATCTGCTGGGCACAAGCCGCGAACGACGTTCAGGTGTTGTCGTTCACCCGCGCGGGTCAGTCGGCTGAAACTGTCGGCGTCTGGCAGCACGTCTCAACGACGGCGTTGACCGCCATCGCCAACATTGACACGGCAGATTTTGTGGCGGGATACGACTACAATCTTGAACTAGAGAACTTTGCGCCTACGGACGACGCCGAAGGGTTGTGGATGCGCATATCCGACGACAGCGGCGCGTCATATGAGGCCGACGCTTCTGACTACAAATACGAAGCAATCGAGAGTGGGACCGCTAACAGTTCGACGGGCGACTCAAAAATTGTCATGTCTAACTCAGCCAGCGGCAATGACGCTGACCACGTAGGTCACTACTCTGTATATGTCAATAACCCAAACAACAGCTCGCTGAAGACTCTCATCCGATGGGACGGGGGTTTTCTGAATTCTGATGCAACATCTACTCTCGAAAAAATTGATGGAATTGCCTCGGTGGAATCCACCGCCGTGGTGACTAACATCCGCTTCTTATGGAGCGGCGGCTCCACATTCAAAGCGCAAGGCAACATCGTAGTACATCGTAGATTAAGAGGTTAATATGTCAGCTACAAAAATAGACACAGGAGTCGGCACAGTCGCAGCAGCGGTTGGTTCGGCGGGCATCACGGTCCAATTGGTTACAGAGGTGTTGAGCTTGACAGTGGTGGTGGTCAACCTTCTTCTGGCTCTGGGCGGCATATATCTCCTTTGGTGGCGACTGAATAAAATCCACGTCGGCGAAAAAAGACGCCGCGACGACTCGGTGTGACCCTTGGGAGCCCATAAGGTGTTCACGCCGGATCATAAAGACGTAGTGACGGCGAGACGATTACAAAAAGACTTAAATAATAAAGCCCTTGTCGCGCAGCGCATGGGCGTCAGTGTCTCTAAAGTGCACCGTCTTCTGGCTGTGCCGGACACGCAGGAGCCGGAGCAGGAAAGACCCAACCTCCCCGTCTTTCCCAACGCCGACATCCCGGCTGAAGATATCCTCGACCACATGGAGACGCGGTTTAAACAACGCCTCAAGCACGACGAGGCGAGAAAGTGGTTCAAGATCAAGATGCCGACCGACAAGCCGATGGCCCTGGCGTTCGTCGGCGACCCCCACATCGGCGATAACGGATGCAACGTCACCCTCCTCCGCGAAGACTGTGCAACGATGGCGTCCACCGAAGGTTTACACGCCATTAACCTCGGCGACACCACCAACAACTGGGGCGGCTACCTCGTCAAACTCTACGCCGAGCAGGACAGCTCGCGGATGACCGAGCGCCGGCTGGCGCGCTGGTTCTTACAGGAGAGCGGTGTGCCGTGGCTCGCGTGGCTCCAAGGCAACCACGACATGATGGATGGCGAATTCAGCACGTACCTTCGCACGTTGAATGCACATGAGATTCCCATGCTCGACTGGCGCGCGCAGTTTAAACTGTGCTTCCCCAACGGCAAAGAGGCGCGAATCGACGCGGCTCATAACCATAAGGGGACCTCGATATACAATAAACTCCACGGCCAAAAACGTGCTGCGCTGTGGGAAGAGGACGCGGACGTTTATGTCGCCGGCCACCATCACAACTCCGCGATCACCCAAGAGGAGTTGGACGATGGGCGCTGGGTGACAATGATGCGCGCAAGAGGTTACAAGTGGCTCGATCATTGGGCCAATCTCCATCAGTTCCGCAATAACCGTCACGGCGCCACAGTGGTGATCGTGGTTGATCCCGAAGCGGAAAGCCCGACAGAGTTTATTCACCCTTTCGCCGATTTGAAAACTGGTGCAAGATACCTTACCCAACTCAGGAACGACAGGAGGGCGTAATGAAAGCTGTAATCCTCACGACACTGTTAACCCTAGCGGCTTGTGTATCATCTCCTGCTCCCCCCGCCGTCACGACCAGCCCCACGGCCACCCCCGTCCGGGGTTGCGCCGGCCCGACGTTGGCCGCGACATTGAACAGGATCGCGCTGATTTTTAAGATTCGCCCAAAACCACTGGGGGCGGTCCAGGCACAATTATTCGTGTCGGCGCTTAATCGTTCGCCACCTGTAACCGGTTACAAAGCAAACACGGTCTATCTTATTGGTTCGGCAGATGGGCGCGCGATGGTGATACTGGGGTATCGCGGCTGCGTAACACAGGTTTTGCAGACCACCATCCCAACCGCGCTCTTGTGGTTGAAAGGTTCAGTACCTGGGGGATCGGAGACATGAGCAAACACTTCAGCGAGAAAGAATTAACCTGCCGCTGCGGGTGCGGTGATGTCGGCATGGACGAGACCTTCATGGCGCTGCTGGAGCGCATCCGGGTAGCCTATGGCCGACCCATGAACCTGTCCTCGGCCAAGCGTTGCAAAGCGCATAACAAAGCCGAAGGCGGCGGCGAATTATCCGCTCATTTAGAGGGTCGCGCAGTGGACGTGTATGTGATGGGTGCCGACGCTATGGCGCTGGTCAACGTTGCGCTCTACTGCGGGGCCACAGGTCTGGGCATAGATCAACGGGGCGATCATAGGTTCATTCACATTGACAACGCCCAACCGGTCATCGATGGGGGTAACGTGCTACGGCCTCGCCCCTGGCTCTGGAGCTATTAATATGAACATTTTTATAGACGGCACATGGAAGACGCCAAAGGACCGGTCAAACATCGTGCGACTGCATGAGAAGCTGGGCGGGCATTATTTCTCCGGCCCCGGCACCAAGGCCTTCTTTCTCGACAGAATCCTTGGGGGTGCTTTCGGTCTCGGCACCGATGAGATTGTGGATAAGGCCTACGCGGTCTATCAGGCCCGACCGCCACGGGCCTCAGTCAGGGTCTTCGGGTTTAGCCGTGGCGCCGCCGCCGCTCGTATGCTGGCTGCCAGGATATGCAAAGAGGGCGGGCGGGTGGCATTCTTGGGCTGCTTCGATACGGTCGGGGCGTTTGGTATCCCGGTTAATATCCTGGGCATACCCTTTCAAAAGATAAACCTCTTCACTGATATGAAAGTCAGCAGCCGGGTTGGTTATGCCGCCCACGCCCAGGCATTGAAGGAAGAGCGCGCAGCCTTCCAAGGAACGCCCATGATCGAGCGCGCGGGTGTGATGCAGAAAGGCTTCGACGGGGACCATTGGCATGTAGGTGCCTCGGACGAAACTCTGGAATGGATGGAATCAGTAATGAATCAAATTCGGTAGGTGTCCAGCGCCACGGCCAGAGACACCGCCCTGTAGACTAGTCCCTCGGACCTCGTGAGCCGGGGGCTTTTTTATGCACCCATCATTTGGTCCTTTCCACGCTCGTTATTGATCCACATCATCGAAGATGCTTCGGTTGCCCTGATCGTCCAACCTCATGCCATCATCGTTAAACATCGGCGCACCGTTCGAATGGGTTTGCTTTTGTCTTTCGTACTGCTCTTGGGCCTCTATCGAGTGCATCCAAGGGGCGCATGAACTCCGTCCGCATATTTCACACATTGGCTATCTCCTAAATTAGCTCGGTTACGCGGCAGCCGTTTCGGCATCGCCGTTTTCAATCTCGGCCCAACAGTCCGGGCAGTAGCAACAAGCGGTGTACGGGTCAAAAGCAACCCAGCCCTCCGGTGCCACACTTTCAATCGGGTCTGTTTTCCATGACCCAAAACCGTAGCTTTGGCCGTTTACACCATGAAACCGCCGCCGCAAAAAGGTGGTGCCTTTGGCCTCCTTGAAACACCCGCCGCAACTGAAATTGATCGTAATCATTTTTGATGTCTCCTTTTCGCAAGGCATTTCAGTTGGCCGATTTTTTCGGCACAATATTTTTGATGTGCCCGGCGTCCAGACAGGCTCGAAACTTATAGGCGTCAGCTATTTCAACGCTGATACCCTTCGTAAGGGCACTCAGCATTAGCACCGATAAAAGTATTGTGCCGCATGTTATGGCTATCTTGTTCATGTCCGATGGCCCTCGAATTAGGACTCGGACGCGAAGGCTATCAGCCCGCGAACGCAGTCCTCAGTGTCGAGTTGTTCATTAATGGCGTCCCGAATTTCACGGGTCCGTTTTTCCATGTTAGGCAATATCTCTTGCGCCAGTAAGTCAGCAAATTGCTGTCTTACCTTGGGAGGCATCTTCATTGCGACTTCGCGCATTCGGTCACGGTCAAACACGGAAATGCCCCGCCCGTTCGCATCGCGCTTTTCAAATTCGATTGACCACTTGAATGTCAGTCCGGCAGCATGGGCAATAACGTAACAGCCTGTCGGAATATCAAGGCGATACCCACAGCCCTTTTCAACGCTGTCCGCCTTATCCCAAGGCGGCGTATCTTCACGATCCAGAAAAACAAGGTCTTGCCCGACGGCTAGCAAATGTTCCGCCTTGTCTATCGCATCTTGGTAACTCATGTCGCGCGTATCATTCTCCTGTGTAAAAATTGCTCGTTTTAGTTCCAAACCCATTGGGCATATTCACCGATCCACATTCCAGCCCAAGGCGCGGCCAAAAGTGTGACGGCAACGATACCCGCTATGGCAAATAGTACTTTCATCAAAATACCCTGGTTATTGGTTGATCCGAAGCCCTATAGGGCCAATTTGAAAATCGTAGCGCCATCGTTGCGGTATGCACTCCCAATAAAGCCACCAATCAAATGGCTTGATAATCAAGGAAATTGTTAAATACCGCATTGTCGCGTTCTCCGCTCGTGATCGTTCATTCAGTGCGGGCCTTCCACCCGCCCGCCCCTAGTAAGGCCGGGGTCTCCAAACGGCTAACGCGCCGCTTCTGTCGGTAGGCAATACCCGTTTTGATTAAAATGACCTCTCGCCCCGATCTCTCGGGCCGCTCTGCCTACGGAACCCGCCTTGAGGTGCATTTGGTAATTCATAAAATCGCTCGTTAGTAAAGCCCAATTGCTAGGCCGACGCCAAAACCTACGCCGACAAGAAACCCAAGAAAGAAATCGTATCGACGGAATTTTTCCGCCTCGGTCAAATATTCATCTGGCAAAAACCATTTCATAGCCGATAGCCCTGGTTATCATAAAGCGCCACGTAATCGCCTATCCGATCTCGCTTTGGCGCGGTTTCGGATGTATGTTTGGGATGCTCCCAATCCGGCGGGACTCGCCTAATTTTTCTGCCCATATTCCGTTTCCTTTCGGTGTAGAAATTGCTCCATTAAGTACCGGGTGTTATTGACGCGCCCGCCGTGCAACCTCGCGGGCATCGAGTTCGGCTCGGCCAGTGGTACAAATAGACGCGGCCACATTTTGGGCACCTAACCCGGAATGGATATTCCATCAATCTCACCTTTGCTCTATTTTGGCTCAAAATGAATGCAGCCGAAGTTCGGTCCGACATACCACGCCCACCCCTCATCATCTTCTATCCAAGCCGCATCATCAGGCGCGGTGTCATATCCGTAGCCGATGGCAAATTTTGGATTGGTACAGTCTAGGTTCCCCGGCAAGCCCGCCTCGGTGCTGAATTTACAGTCCTTGCAATACATGTCGCGTTCTCCGCTCGTTTCGCTATTGCCCAAATGGGCGGGTGTCGATGCCCATGGAAACCATGATCCGGTAATCCATAAGCCGTTTTGCATTAACCACCGGCTTGATATATTCCCGGCAAAGCCAAACCATATCTATGTCCTATTCTCCAACCGTGTTTCCGGACTTCTGATGCACGGGTTTTGAGACAACAAGGCGCGGCTGTTTCACTATCGTTTGGGATTTCGTGCGCATTAGCTTTCGGACTCGCTAGAATCGGAGATTTTTTCGCGCTCCCAATCCATGCGTTCCCGCAAGGCCGCTTGGGCTTCGACTGGATCGGTAGGCCGGGCGTCGGCGCATCGCTCTTTGCATCGCCCGCCGAAACGGCACCCAAAGTAATAATGGCAGCGCATCAATCTTTCCCTTCACAAACGGACGTATTAGCCGCCCGCTCATCGAGCACCATCGCCATACAGCGTGCATAGCCACCGATGTCATTTATGCTATCGATATGAGACGGCGTCTCGACCAGCCGCGCCATCTTAATGCAGCACATCTCCAGCGCTTCGCGGATAGCTGGGTCGGGGCAGTCTCTTACAGCGGCTTTCAGCGCCTGGATGCGTTCAAAGTTTGTGACCGGTGGCCCGTAGACTCGGCCACGCTGGTCGGTCAGCCCCTTGAGGGTCTGATCAAACTCTTCGGCGGCACTACCCATGCTGCACAATGAACCGTTCAGCGAGGCTGATCTGGCTCTCCGTAAACAGGGGCCGGTTGGCCAGGATGAGATAGGCGTGCCGGCGCCAGCGTTTTAACAGTTCAGTCATCGAGACTTCTCCACGCGAGGTTAAACCTCATACCTTGGGCCATGAGCCAGCACAAAGCCTCAACGCGGCTGATCTCGCCGCCGGCGATGCGTTCTTTTAAGATGTCAGGGTAAAGCATTCTGTCCTCCGTGAAAATACTGCTTGCATTCATGTTGGTATCATCATACATTCAGCCCGTCAACAATTATTTTTACGGAGCCGACGATGGGAACGAAAGAAATGATACTGGGGGAGCTTGAGGCGCTGATCAAAGAACTCGACCTCGCCCCCACCACCGTGGGGCGGGAGATCGCAAATGACCCCAACCTGCTGGATCGGTTGCGTGACCCTAAAAAGACCATCACCACAAAGACGGTTGACGCGGCGTGGCGCTATGTGTTAAAGATGCGACATCAAATTGAAATGAAGCTTTGAAACTGAAACTGAAACTGAAACTGAAACTGAAACTGAAGAGGAAAAACGAAATGCCCACCCTCCATCTGCCTTACGGCACCTCCACCGCTTCACGTACCCTAGCCTGTCCCGGCTGGCTTGAAAAGAGCGAGGCCGTCCCGCCCCGCCCGGCTGGCGAGGCTGCGATGGTCGGCTCCATGCACCACCTTGTGCAAGAGGTCTGCCAGCGCGACGGCAAGACACCGGAGCAGTGCCTTGGAATGAACTACGCCGAGGCCGGTCTGGTCTTCTCTTTCGGTGGCCGCGATGACGATCTTGAAATCTCCGAGCGGGCGTACAACGCGACGAACGAACTGCTGGATGAACTCGACATCGACGAGGTCATGTACGAGATGTTCGTGGAACTGGTGCCCGGCGTCGCCGGCGGCACAATCGATGTCCTCGGCCTGTCGGCAGACCGCAAGACACTACTCGACCTCGATTATAAGTTTGGCCGTGTCAAGGTGCCGGTCGAAGAGAGCGCACAGCACAGCATGGGTCTGATCTCGGCAGCGGCGGACGAGCAGACCATCGACCTGTTCTCGAACGTGGAGCGCGTTATCTACGCAGTGATCCAACCTTACGCCAAAGGTGCGGTGTTCACTTGGGAGACCACGCCAGACTATCTGGATAAATTCCACACCCGATTCAAAGCGGCGATGAAGTCACGGGTCATCTCGCCCGGTCCACACTGCAAGTGGTGCCCGGCGGAGCCGTACTGTGACGCCAAACGCGCTATCGTCCTAGCTACCAACCTCCTCGGTACTGACGCCTTAAAAAATCTCCAAGCCGGGATGGATTTGTTACCTGAATTAGAGTCGTTAGTGAGTTCACTAAAAGAAGAGGCCTACCTCCAGATGTGTCGTGGAGTCCCGCTCAAGGGTTGGAAGATTGTGGCCAAACGGGCGATCACCAAGTGGGCCGATGAAGAGGCGGCGGCTGCCTTGCTAAAGAGCAAGCGCATTGCGGCCCGCGACGTGGTCAACCCCGCGAAACTCCGCACACCTAAACAGGTGGCGGCCACGCTTAAGAAAAAAGGCAGGTCCATTGACTTGTCAGAGTTCACGGTGTCGGCGAGTTCTGGCACAACCCTGGCGGCGGAGGACGACGACCGTGATGTC
>Ga0256380_1000086_pt1 | contig 9803 bp, 21 predicted proteins | sample LS1230viralmetaG_FD_189071 | JGI IMG/M metagenome (GOLD analysis project Ga0256380, IMG submission 189071) | Seawater viral communities from deep brine pools at the bottom of the Mediterranean Sea - LS1 2300m | ecosystem: Environmental > Aquatic > Marine > Bathypelagic | place: Mediterranean Sea... | reverse complement strand
AGGGAGGACGCACGCACGTTTCCGCTCTTACGAAGTGCATCAATAAAGGTGGGTTTCCATCCATTCAGCCTAGCCATTTTGTGTCAATTGTGTCAACCGTTGTTCCGGGCGAACACCATCCTAGCAGCCGGGAAATATGGATAATCTTCCACGTCGGGTACTGGCTGATGCCATACCTCGAACCCTACATGGCGCAAGCTGTCCATTCGCTTGTGAAAATGCGCCACTTTTCTGTCCACGTCGAAGTGATACTCCATGCACAGTTTCTTTATTAGCCCCAACCACTCCCCAGCATTGTCTAGCATCGCCATCTCAGACCCCTCAATATCCATCTTAACCCCATCTGGCGCATGCTCGTTCAACTCATCTGCAAGAGTCACGGCCTGTACATCCATCTGGCCTCTGCCTCTCACAGATCGCAACGTATGTCTATATTTGTTTGCCTCCCCATTGCACACATAGAGCGGCATCGTTTTCGTATCGCTGTAAGTGACGGCAGAAGCTTTTACCACCACCTCGCCATTGTGCCATCCGTTGTGCCGTAGATTCCGCCTCAGCAGACTGACATTGTCGGGGTGTGGCTCATAAGCATGAATCCGCTTCACCCCTAGGCCTAACGCCCACACCGAAAACGCGCCTATATTAGCTCCTAAATCGAACCACACTTCCCCCGCTTCGGGGGAAAGAAACCCTGTTTTGCGGTAATTGTTTTTCCCCACAACTTCCGGGATAACTTTCTCGTCAGTCGTATCCGGGCGCACCTCAAAATTGAAGCCTTTTAGTTGCATCAATTTAGTTGGTTGTAGTGATCTAATCTTCATACAACCTTTCACCCATTTTGCGCTTTTTCGCTCGCTCTAATTCTTCTTCCGCGCTTCCGCACTTGTGCATATTGGAGCGGTAATAAAACACACACGCAATCCTCTCGTATCTTCCCGGTGTACCCTTGAATGGTGTATTGCCATGCCACTCGTGAACATTCGCTAAAAGTACATCACCTGTCCTCATGCTCACGGCCAACCGATACGCAGGAAACACAAAGTAACAACCATCGCCCTTTCCGCGCCACATAGCAGACATAACACCCATTCCCTCCGCATAGTCGCCCTTATCAGTATGCACCGCCGTCTGCCAGTTTCTGTTCACTGTGACGGTGGTAAATACTGTATCGTGAATGGTAAAGTCGGGGTGTGTCTGACGGATTATTGCTTGCTGTGCCGCGAATCGCTCTGGTGCTACCGCTCGGAATGTGTCACTTACACTCTGAATAAATGGGATGGCCTGTTTAAATCGCTCAGGCTGCTGGAGGGAGTAAGCGGTGGTTCGGCAATACGGCATCTTTGCCATTTTGTCCATATATCCCATTATCCCAGACTGCACCATATTAGCCCTTCTATAACCATTTGCTGCCTGATAGCCCAACCGTGCGGTATTCTTGCTTGCGGTCTTCTCCCCTGTGTCCCACAACTGCGTCGCCGTCTTGTCTACGTCCACATAGCCGCCCGCTGTACCGCGCTGGTCGCTAATGGTTGCAGCGTCCATAATGTTTCCGTATGCTGAAATTAGCACATTCTGCGGTATGACACTCTTACGGAAATGGAACAGGGGTTCTCCATCGTTGCATATAGCATCGCAATTTTCTGTCACCAGCCTGTCAAAACTACCCTCATCAAGTAGAGATCCGGCAAGCGCCTTTGTGTCCTCAGCGCTCAAATGTCGCTCAGCCTGTATCGTCAACATCCTGCAGCGCCCTCCACACCGTGTCCGTAATATTATCTGTGCCGTACTTCTTCGCGAGTCGTTGCAGTAGTGCCATTGCGTTGTCGTAAGTAGGTGTGTCAAAAAACAACTGGATAAGCCTCACGGCGTTGTTACTCACGTAGACGTCTTCTTTGCTGTTACTGTTATCGTTGTCCGGTGCGCCTGTGTCCTCCAGAGCTAAACCGCTGGTGTCGAGCATTCGGTCAAGCTCTATACTATTCCAAAACTCATCGAGTGCCACACCCTCATCCGCTAAGAGCTGTAAACCGTCTAAATCCCACTGAAGGTTCGTCTCAGCCACCCTGTTGTCAGCAAGTGCCAACTCACGCCCCTCTTTACTATCCAGCTCGAGATCGGTTCGCTGGACGACCACAAGCTCCTTGCCGTCAGTCTGCACCACGCGAATCGGTAAATCGATCTCTGCCGCAATCTCCACCGTCTTATTCCCGGCGATCAGGTTTCCACCCCGATCTGTTAACACGCTACGCCCTGCACCATATTGGCGCAAGGACTTTTCCAGCAGACCGCGCCCGCGCTGCGTTCCCCGGTTGGCGTTCTGCTGGTCTGGTGCTAGGTCGGCAATGCTCTTGATGCGTTTAGCGTTTCCGTTGGCACTCATCATCAAGTGCCGCCCGGAGCCACTCGCCAACCCATAATGTTAACGCGATCATGCCAGTGCAAAGCACCAACATCAACACGTCTATGGTAGCCATAGACTATAAGATTATCTTGACACACACCTCACCCTGATTTACTTAGTCCGCTTTCGATTCCCGTACCTACTGAATATGCCGCACCTGCTGCGACTGCTGCCTGTATAGCCTGCCATTCGTCAATACTACCGGTAGAAAACGCTGCGGCAATTGCCACCAACGCTGATATAAATGTCCAGAATTTCCGGGATTTCACGATCTGTTTTATTTTAGCCATGTGATTATCTCCCATAAAAAAACGGCGTACACCTTGCCGATGTACGCCGCGTGGATTGCGACTCGTTATGTTATGCCCACTCCTGAGCATATAGTATCAAATTTAGACTACTGTGTCAATACGCACCCGATACCGACCTCCTCATTTGCCTGTAAGACCGCCCCGATATATTGCTCGTTGTGCTTGCGATTCATCTCTGCGAGATCAGCCACGTAATACTGATCCCAAAGCTCATAGCCCAACCCTCTGCAGACGTGCTTGACAATGTTGATCATGTTGTCGCCATCCTTCACTGTGTAGTTCGCTCCCTTGGGTCTAGCTGTCGGCTCTGGTGTGGCCGTGGCTTGTGGCAGTGGTGGCGGAAGCGTAGGCTCTATCGCTGCCACCGCTGTCGGCACTTGCACCGTAACTTCTACGGCTGTCGGGTGTTGTATAAGTGACGGCTCAGTGGGTAAGTGTCTCATCACCCAAAACGTGCTAGTCGCCCCGAACAGTATACCTAGTAGAATCCCCAGCGGAGTAAACGCCACAGCCTCAGCTAGACGATTGAGTCGTTGCATTATCTGTCTCCTCTAAACGCCTCATGGCCTCTTTATGTCGCAGCCGTGTGAAGGCTTTGACCTCAATCTGTCTCACCCTTTCGCGCGTAAAGCCCATCTTTCTCCCAACCTCTTCAAATGTGCGAATTTCGCCATCTAGCAGACCGTATCGCAATTGGAGAATCAGTATCTCTCGCGGTGTAAGCATAGCAAGCGCATCGCGCCCCTGAGCGCGGAGCCAGTTCTGAGTAGCTAACCGTCGCCCTGTATAATCGAACTTACGTGGTTTTGTTGTCATTGTGTCACCCATGCCTCGACCAGATACGCTCCTGATGGCGAATGCTGGTCACGTACCACTGTTCCATTATGCACGTATGGAATATCCGGTTGCAGTAGATCAACAAACGCGCTCCTATGCTGATCGTCCAGACGCTGAATTGCTCCCCCACGATCCACACAGATAAACGTCTTACCCAATGCCGGGATATGCCACTCGGTTCCCAACGGCCATTCCATAGGACAAGCTAACCCAACACCCACCCATTCTTGCCACTCCTTGCCGTATAGACTAGCGTGGCACTGACCATTATGAACATTTGCACGATGGCAATTAACCCCAAGAAGTGGAGGCCAATAGTGACTGAGCCGAACTTGCACACGCTGTCCCTCATGCTCTGCTGTAGCGGTAACTGTCGGCTCTGGCTCCGCTGTTGCTGTCGGTAGTGCTGTACTGGTAGGCTTGATGATGACTATCTCACTGTCGGGCAGGATCAGGTAGTAATCCCCATTACCATTTGTACTCTTTGCAATCATCATCTCCTCAACCAAGACACTCGGCCCCGGCAACCGTGCTGCTGCTTTTGCCCTAATTGCTGCCACAGCCCCAACCATGCCAGCCACCAGTAGAAAGCTTACCGCTAACAATCTGACTATATACCTACCTCTTGTCCGCATAACCTTTTCTCCTTTTCAATGCCTTTTCAACTAGCACCAGAGCATCCCCTCTGTGGACATGCTCGGCACAAAAACGCAATACACACCAGCTTCTTCCCGACTCGTCGGGCATACACGCGGCGTTATATTTCTCGCAGTCAGAAATGAACCCCTGCGGCCTGACATGCCTTCCCCGACTATATATTCCACCTTCCACTTCTACGGCCACCATCTCGTCAGGCCATGCGAAATCAAACCGCCATCGCCGGGGTCTGGCAAACACGTACTCCCGCTCTGCTTTCTTCACTTTTGCGGCCTTAAGATGAAAGGCGAACTCCTCTTCCAGAGCTGATTTACTCATAGCGTTTCATGACATAACTGCCACGCCTCCAGCGCAGGTCACGCTCTACCAGCCGAAAGCTTTCGGCGTGTACCAGGCGCTCTTGGGCAGTCGCCTCCCTGATAGTGTATCTTTTGAATTCTTCCTCTTCTTTCTCGCATATTAACCTGGTTTGCCCACTGCCAAATTCCACAAAACAATCCCCCTCCCTGAACCCCCCTGGGAGCTTGTTGCTCTGGTTATATCGAGCGCCAATCACCTCGACTCGCTTGAATGTGTTACCCACTCGCGGCCACTCTCTCGTATCCCCCAAGACATTACAGACAAACACATAATCATTTGTGCCTGTGATGTAACTGCGCCGCCGGTCATCCCATTCTCGCTCCACCTGCCCGGCGTGTTTAGCCTTGTTGGCTCGTTTTCGTTTAGGCATCTATCGCTCCTCACCTCACCTTGCCTCACCGCACCCCACCCGACCCTACCTTACCGCACCTCACCAAACCTCACCACACCTTACCCTACCTCACAAATACTCCTATGAGTGCAACCTCCTCACCTTACCTCACCTAACCTCACCCCACCTGACCTCACCGCACCCCACCTAACCTCACCGCACCAGACCTCACAAATACTTCTATGAGTGCAAGACTTACCCTACCTCACCCTACCTGACCCTACCCGACCTAACCTCACCACACCAGACCCTACCTGACCCTACCCGACCATACCAGACCCCACCTGACCCCACCTTACCAGACCTCAAACATCACACAAACAGCAGATGATCTTATTGTTAGTTGTCGCTTTCTTCTTCAGCCTGAGCTACGCGATATTGCCCAGTGCTGGTGTCGCGCCAAGCAACCTTATCATTGTCGCTTACTTCTTCAAACCGAACTACGCGAAAACGCCCAAACCTCGGGCGGTAGTCTCCTATACCAACACGCAGTCCAGCCTCTGTCATTATCTGCTGCATTGTGTCTATAGGTATCCCGTCGTCAGCAACCTGTAAACCAAACTGTGCTCGCCATCCAGTATTGACGGCTAGGCGGTTGCGTATAATGCGGCTCCGCTGTACTACTGCATCACGTTCATCCACATAAACCGGAGCGTCACAGCCTTCTCCATTCTCAATCACAGGGGGCTCTTTGGGTAGTTTTAGCGTCCCCCCATTGCCGTCACTATATGGGATTGTCGCAGGATCAACAAACACAGCAGCCCGGCACAAGTCCTTAAACGTCTTGCCTCGCTTGCCTTTGATCTTGAACTGCACGGCTGCTTTTACCAGCGCGCCTTCAAGATGAGCGCTGGGAATATACACTTCCTGTAAGTTGTTCACATAACAGGTGGAGCGCCATTCTTCCGAATAATCAACCTCTCCTGCTATGGCCTTCGAGTTCTTCTTTTTACTAGTGGAATTGTTTCCGTTCCCTGCGAAACGGTGTTGTAACAAGGGACTAATTCCCTCAAGCCTAACCAATACCTCATACATGATGTAATGCCTCCTTTTCGATTGTTTTCATCTGCTGCTTGTGTGATGCTTGATGATTAGATGTTCCCACTCCTCATACTTACGCTTTTTGTTCTCTTTCTGTACCTCCTTTAACCTGCTATCGTTATACTTCCGTGGTGGAATATCCAGCTGGTTATTATGCGCTTCGTCATGGTGCGCCCGGCAAAGCACTTGTAGATCAGCCATCAACTCATTGCCCCCAAACCGATCATAAGTCAGGTGGTGTACATTCAGCTCACCATCACACCACTCCTCTCCATATAGATCACCAGCCTCACAAACATTGCCCACTTCGGTTAGCTTCATTTGCCTTATGTCTGCCCATTCATTCGATCCAATGAAACTTTTATAATATTCATCTGCCATCTATTACCATCCCTTGATAATATTTAGCCGCTGTTATGCGGTTTACCTTCTTGAATTGATTAGCCAGTTGTTTCCATTCGCTAGGTTTTACGGCTCTCAAAGCCCTGGCATCTTCTAAGGCCACCGCCTCAGCTCTCAGGCTGTCGAACTTACCGCGCCAACGTGGTCGCCGCTGACCCTTCTCTAGTACTCCCTGCGTTTTCTTCCAGCGCTCCCACCACAGCAAGCAATGTTCGGCAAATGCTAACGGTTGTGTCGATCCTGTCTCACCCTTGCGTCCTCGCCAGTCGTGTTGCTCCCATGATGTAGTCGCCATTGATAGGTGTTCGTCATCTATCGGAAACTCCCCGGCCACTAACAGTTCTGCCGCTTTATTCAAGTCGCGTATTTCCCGGCGGTCTGTTGAAGCCCAATGACTAGCAAGCGCCATACTGATATTCAAGGCTTTACACAACGCCTTAAAGGTAGTGCCTGTTTCTTTAGTCATTTTATGTACCTATCAGGAGCCGTGGAGGATGGTTGTTTCTTCTCTCCTCTTTTCTTTCTCTTTAGTATATTGTCTTCTCTTGTCTGTGAAACGTTTCGTTTCGCGGTTTTAGATATTGGCGAAACGTTTCGTTTCACATTCGTTTCAAGTGCGTGTCGTCTAGCTGCCACCAGGCGATCCTTACCAGAAACGGCAGATTGGCGTTTATGAAACGCTGTGACTCGCCATCCAGTCTTTAGGCGGCGCACAATTCCAGTGCTCGCCAGCTCGTCCATTATCCGCTCTAGCTCAGTTGCGTCACGGCGCAACCTCCAAGCTAGCGCCGCGGTTGTTGGTAGCTTGCCCTCGTTTGCTTGCTCGCCAGCCACCAGGAAACACTCGATCATTACACGCCACTGATGGTCGTCTAATGATCCGCATTTTGAGTCATCTAGAACCGATAACCAGAGCTTGATCCAGTGCCGATTCACAGCAACTCCAGCTGTTCGGGTACATCATCATAAAGGGCCAGACCTGCCGCGAGTCTCTGTTTCCTGATACGGTTCCACATCTCCAAACATCGACTCTCGTCTTGGCTCAAGTAACGATCCAACTCTCCCCGGTGATTAGCCATCCAATAGCCGCCGCCGTTAGCGGTGGTACTGCATATCAACGCGCCCTCCGGGGTACTACGAGCCGTTTCGATGGCGGCTCTCATTTCCCTGTCGCTAACCCTTACAGTCCAATTAAAGTATGTGTTAATTTTACGCATCAAGTCCACTCGCTTGATGCGCTTGCCTTCCCCAGGGTGTTTGTTTAGTAAAAAGATAACCGCATGTATAAGCATCTTGTCAGTTGGTTTCTTCATGACAAGCCTCGCACAGATCGTCTACCAATTGCCACGCCAGATAATCACGGTGACAACCTTCGCACTCCTTGGTTTTAATATCACCGTCGCCTTCGTGGGCGACATACTGCCAGAACCCCGCCATATCCTTTAAGCTATAAGCATTTTGTGTCATCGTTGCTCTCCTATAAACAACAGGGGCGCTAAAAGCGCCCCATTACTAACGCATATATAACATGACCAGCCAAGTACAACCCGGCAAGACCCACAGCCATAACCGCGAACTTATCTGCGGCAGTCATCAGGAGCCTTCCGGGTTCTCAACCGCATTGAGTAATGTGCGGTTGTGCATACCTGCTTCCATAATCTCGTCGTCAGTGCTGTCGGGTGCTATTGTCTCAAGCTCTCGCGGATCAATACCAGCCTTCAAGCATCTACTCCACAGCGCCTTATATTGTTCTCTTAACTTGGTGTTGGGTTCTCTGGCTGCGGCCTTAGTTGCTGGTTTAGAAGCTGCTGCACCGTCATCGTCTGATGCGGATATACCCAACATTCCCATCATCCCATAACGCCTCGCGTAGGATAGACTGCTCCCCAACGATTGGGGATCAGCTTTTACCGGGCGCACCAGAAGCTCGCCGCTGATCCATTCACCAGACGTATGTAACAATGTCGTGACCAGAACATTCTCGCCCTGCTCAGTAACATAAGTGGTTTGTATTAGTGCCAGCCCGGCGTCAGCCATCGGCTGTCTAACGCTGTCCCAGCAACTAGCAAGGTCAGCGAACTTGTAGTTGTATCCTTCGCTAGACCTTGAGACAGCTGTGAGCTGCCCCTGGACTTGGTGCAACGCGCTTGCAATCTTTGCTACCGAACCACTGCTTGTTTTCTCGTTTCTCATCGTTGCCTCCCTTTACAGCTTATTTCGCCATCTTTATGACCAGCAATCAGCCAAGCATCCGCCGCGCCAGATGTCATAAAATGGCGGCCAGTCCCACGGCATGAGCAATACACCCATGCCCCGCTATTATTCTGTGGTGGTTTGCCTGTGGTGGTTTTTGATATAGTGCTCATCGTCTTCCCCACATCTCCTTTCCGCATCCGTAAAAGTCTCACCGAAGTATTCCCGGCCTGTCAGATCGGATACCGCTACCCATTCCTCTATCTCTGTGTCGAAATATATCCTCATTCCGAACCGTCCTTCCAGTTGTCGTAGTCGACCTGAAACTGGTATCGCTTTATCGCTTGCCGAATGATGCTCGCGATAGACCGATCTTCATCTTGTGCTCGCTTCTCTAACCATTGGATGGTGGGAACGTCTAGCTGTGTCCCGACCATCCGCTTAACCTCTACAGTCATTTCTTCCATTGGTTTCTCACCTCCTTGTCTTTTATAGTTCAAGCTCACCACAATATGACACTGTTGCGTCTATGTAATTGTCATAAGTTAGCGGTAATCTGGAAACGCTTATTTTTCCTATTTCTTGCTCGCCTCTTTCCTCCTCACAAAAGGCCCACTCCTGCTCTGCGATCTCCTCCGCTTCGAGCGCTGATGTCGCTGATGTTGTCCATGTATACTTCACTATTCGCTTGACTTTATACATCCTCTTTATATGTTTATTCATTACCCACTCTCTCCCTTGTCTAATGCCCGGCATAGGGTCCGGTCTGATATTGGGGTGTGCCATACCAAGGAAAAGCATAACCCTGTGACCAGATGCGGAAACAAGGCTCATCACCTGCATTCCCGATTCTCTTGGTAAATGTTTCGCCGATAAAATTGTCTATTTCTGGTGCTACCATCTCGTAACCTTCATCCTCTTCCACTATCACCTGCGCTACCGCCTTTAATCGCGCAGACTTACCAGACGGTGTTAGCTCCACCACTTGGTAATAATCAACGTTGGTCTGTTCATAACCGCCAGTCATAACATATACGTCTCCAACTTTTACTTCTACTGCTTCGCTTGTCTTAGTCATATCCCTTTCTCCTTTTCTATGTCTGCCCCCAGCTAACTACATTATACCATAGTGTATAGTATATTGCAAGATACTGGAATAGGGTTGATGGGGTGTTAAAGACTGCGCCCGGCTAGTCGAGGTAGCCGGGCC
>Ga0256380_1000085_pt1 | contig 9884 bp, 21 predicted proteins | sample LS1230viralmetaG_FD_189071 | JGI IMG/M metagenome (GOLD analysis project Ga0256380, IMG submission 189071) | Seawater viral communities from deep brine pools at the bottom of the Mediterranean Sea - LS1 2300m | ecosystem: Environmental > Aquatic > Marine > Bathypelagic | place: Mediterranean Sea... | reverse complement strand
TGCAGGGACAGGTTATCCAATAAGAACTTGGGGCTTAACAGATACTCGACCTTTTAATGGGGCAGACATTACAACCTTAAATCAAACTCTTTATTTATTGGCTACTGCTGATGGTGCGGATGTAACTTTGCAGGTAGTTAATACTGCTCAAGCACCATTAGAAGCTGTTTTTGTAAATGCAACAAGAACTATTAATGGTGTAGAAACCTTGTTAGGTAGTGGATTTACGGGGGCAGATGGAGGAATAACTATGTTTTTACACCCCGATTTTACAACTAAATTCACTTTTGAAAAATCTGGATTTCCCTTAGTGGTTAAAAGTTTTCAACCAAAAGATACCACAATTACATTAGGTTCTGAACTTGGAGGTAATCAAACTTATGATTTTGTTAGAGGAATGACTTGGAGAACTTCACCAAATAATAATGTTTTAAATAATAATACTTTTCAGGTATTTACTTTTGATTTAAATTCTACATATCACACCTTAGATGATTGGGGATTTTATATGATTAATGTTTCATCAGGGGGAGTTTTAGCGAGTAACACCTCTACCACAGGGGCAGGAGGAAACCTAAGTGTAAATGTGAGTGTAGGAAATAATAGGTCTATTACTATGAATTATTACTGGAATGTGGGTGGAAATTACTCTAATGCAACTAGGAGTTGGGCAGTATTAAATAATGATAATTTTGGATATGGACTAAAAACTTTCTTTGATGATTTAAAAAGTTATACTAGTTATGATGGGACAGGAATATTTGGCTTAACCCCTATGGGATTATTTTTAATAATATTTACACTTATATTTTTAATAGTTGGAGGTATTGCTATGACAACGGGATTATATTCTCCTATGGCATTAATACTTCAAACTTGGTTCTGGGTATTTATATTTGATGTAGTATTTGGAATATTTCCTAGCCCTAACCCCGACTTGATGGCTTCAGGTATTCCAACTATAATAATAGGTATTATAGCTCTAGCTATATTATTTAGGGAGAATATGAGATAATGGCAAAAATATATACATACTTATTTTTAGCAGTGGGTTTTTCTGCTCTATTTGGTATATTAGGTATTGGAGAGTCATTAGGAAATTTTATGGAAGTAATTAACCCCAACACAATAGCCCAATGGTATAGTTCTGGATTTTTCTTAAAAATAGTTGCAACCATATCGGCATTTATAGGACTTGGTATTGTAACCATTGGTTTTTTTGGACGACAGGTAGTTACTATCGCAGTTACAGCAGGTTTAGCTTCGGCGAGTTTAGTTGCTTTAATGGGAGATTGGATTAGTATAGTTCAACTTGCAAATAATTCGGGAGGAGTTTGGCAGGGGTGGTTAGTTAGTATAGTTCTTGCACCTTTTATCGCAGGGTATATGTTTGCCCTATGGGATTGGGTTAGAAGTGGAGGAGATACATAAAAAATGGGAATACCTGTTCAACCATTAGATTTAGAAACAATATTCATAAACTATTTTGCAGGAAGCACAATAGTTTTTGTAGCTTTGGCTATGGTTTTTTTTGCATATCTAGGAGCAAAATTTAGAATGACTAATGGGGTATTTGGAATGTTTATGGCTTTGTTTGTAATATTACTAGCAGGTTTTAGTATAAACACATTACTAGTTCCTCTAGTATTGATAATAGTATTGGGAGGATATTGGATACTCAGTAAAATAATAAAGTATTAAAGTTAGAGGCACTTAAAGATATTAACAAAAATGGGATTAATACAAGATAAAATAGCAGAGTTTATTGGAAAGAGAAAGAACTCAAAAGAAATGAGAGATGATTATCATAGGCAGAGGGCTATCGAACAGGGCTTTGAAAGAACTCATTTAAGCCATTATGAGCGAGAATTAAGAGATTATGAAGAAGAAAAGAGGCAAAAATGGATTAAAGAAAGGGTTAAGAGGATAAGGAAACAAAGAGATAGAAGATTTTGGAGTGGAAAGGATAGGAATTTAGCTAATGCACCCAATGTATTTCAAAATCATAAGAAAATATTTAGTGGTAAAAATATGTTTGCCAATCAACAAAATGTTTTCAAGGGACAAAAGAATTTTTTTAAGGGGCATAAAAGAATATTTTGTGATGCCCCAAAATTATTTAAGATGGAGAGAAAGAAATGATAACTAAAAAAACAAAGGGAAAAAAGAAAAAAAAATCAAAACAAAATCTGTTTGAGAGGATACACCCTGTCAAGGGAGTAAAACAAATTTGGTTTTATGATTAACAATAATTAAGGGAGTTGAAAATATATTATGGCAAAAAAGAAAAGAAAAAAAGAAAATGGAAAAGGCATTCAAAAACCTCTTTGGAAAGTAAAGGTTAAAAGAAAAAAAGTTCGAACAGGACAGAAAATTACAGGATATAAGGAAAGAGTAGCTTATGATGAAAGTGGTTGGTATGTTAAAAAAGTCCCTATAAAAACCCCTACCTATAAAACAGAAACAGAAGTTAGAATTACTAGTCCTGCTTTAAGAGAAGCTTCAAAAAGAAAATTAAAGTTACCTAAATTGAAGAAGTATGGGAAATATCTAGTTTCGGGGAAAAGACATACAATAAGGATAGGGAGGTAAGAAAGTTATGGCGAATAAATGGATAGTGCATCTAAAAAAAGTTCATAAGAAGCACCCTAAAAAAACATTAAGAGAAGTTATGAAAATAGCTAAAAAATCTTATAAGAAAAAGTAATAAAAAAGAATAAGGTAAAAGAATTATTTAAAGATTTCTAACCCTCGTTATTTATAACCTGAAAACCTTGAGGGATTTGAGGAGTATCTGTATTAACAATAGTTGGGTCAAATTGACAATATTCACAAGGATTTTTTATAACTTCATAGCAAGTTCCAACATCTTTTTTGTAAGCATAAACACTCCCAATGATTATTAAAACTATAAGGATAGTAACTATAAGTTTTCCATAAGAACCACCTGTGGTTAAGTTAAACCAATTAATACTTCCATCACGATTTTTATAAGGATAGACGACACTATATCCAAATAATTTATCGTTTTTTATGTAGCTTCCGTCGTCGTTATAATCTTTTTCCATTAACTAGAACTTACAGCCATAGGTATAAAATATCCTGCCAATCCACAACAAATAGTAGTAATAAATTTAATTATAAGTCCTCCGTCCATACTACCTGAAATAGTATAGCCCATAATAGCCCCTACAACTGCAAAAAGAATTCCGAATATCTGTGCCTGTCCTAAATTATTCATTTAAACCTCCTTTCATTGTTAGTTCAAGCTGTTTCATCTCATCATCTAACTTTTTTAATGAAAAATATCTTTGGAAAGTCCCAATCAAATTCACTACGGATAAGAACAAACTTCCTAATAATATTATGACTAACCACCAAGTTTTTGTTATAATTGTTGAGATTAACCCTATGATAACCCCTACAAACACCAATACTACTCCATTTAAAGATATTCTCGTTTGTTCTAATGGAGTTATTTTTTGGATACCCTCTTTCCATCTACTAAAAAATTCTTTTGTTGTTAAATAGTTTCCATCTTTATCTTTCATTTATAATAACCCTCATTATCTAAATTATTTCTAAAATAATGTTTGCCTGTTAGGTTATAGTATCTTTTAGCATAGGTTTCTATAATGGGTTCTAACCTATCAACTCTGTCCTTACTTTTCTCATATTCCTTTAAGAATATTTCCAACTTTCTTTCTATTATTTTTTTATCTTTCATTTTTCTCACATTCCCTTTAAAGTATCCCTTTTGTTTTTTTCATATTTCTTATAGCTACTTTTTGTCTAACTTTTCTACATTCTTCACATAATTTGTTTGAACGAGAAACGGGTTGGAATATTTTATCGCAAATTTTACAAGGTTTTGTAAATACCATTCTGAAGTGTCTATAATAATAAAGAGTATAAACCCTCGAGGTTTTCCTCGAGGGAAAAAGAGGTGATAATAATAATAAATACTCCTTATTAATAAATATTTACACTATAGGTATAACCTGATATTTTGTAGCCATTCCTTGCCCTGTTTTATTTACTTTAAAATTTTTTAAATCAGGGTTGGTTTCTAATATAGCTTTTAGTTGTTCTAGTGCAATATTTGGAACTCTATATTCTTTTCCATCTACGACGATAAAACTGACCTGATATTCTTTATTATCCATATCTAAACGGACTTCGGTTTGAATATCTACATCGGTATTAACTACTTCTAAGTCGGCTATATTATTCATTCTTTTTTTCTCGTATGCTTCTGCAAATTGTTTTATTGATACCATTTTAATTTTAGTTACCTCCTTTCAGTTCTTTTAAATCTAATCTTTTCCTATATCCACCCTCTCTAGTGTCATCATAATTTTTCCACCTACCCGACCTTAAGGTTCTGCAATTTTTACAATACTTTGAATATTTCATATTAGTTTTATATGCTTTTGAACAATCCCAACATACTCGGTGTCTCATTTTCTATATCTCTAACTGATTTTAATTTTGGATTTCTATCTATCCTACAACAATAACAATATTTAGTATGTTTTCTTGTAGTTTTAAAATAACCCTCACAATCATAGCAATACCTTAATTTTGTAGTTTTTTTAACCATTTTTAAGATACTCCTTAGTAATACCCTATACTATTTAAATGTATTGGTTTTTTTGGAGATTTTTTGGGGATTTTTTAGCTCTTAGAGGGTATAGCCCCACGATTGACTATGGGGATAGTGTTGTTTGTATAATATTTAAAAAAAATATCTATTTTTTAGGAAAAATGACAAAAAAACACTTATTTTGTCTAAAAATAAACACTATAGTCTATATTATGTCCAGCATTCTTAAAATTTTAAAAGAGTATTGGTAGATAATTACACTATAAACTTTTGAGAAATATATAAAAAGCTGGACAAACACATTTTACTAAAAAAAAATAGAGTATAGTATTTAACAAATTAAGATATCATAAGAACACATACAAAGGGGTGTAGAGAAAGTGAGAGATTAATTATATTCCGAATTTTTCTTAAATCCAATACCTTCCCATATCCTGTCTCTTGTATCATAACTATCTCTTGTTTCAGTTGCACCAAACTCCTCTTGCAATATTACTTTTATTGCTTTATCGGAAGCACCTGAGATTTTATGTTTTCTACAATATAAACTATAACTTCTCCTGAGTATTTTCTTAGAGATTTTAGAATTATAATTCTCCTCAATATTATCTAAAATAAAAGATATAAAGGAACTACTCTTTCTAATCCATCTCTTTTTTAATTCCTCAGTCCCCTCAGACTTTGAAAAGTCTTTATTTTTAAACAATCTATCCAATCCATCTAAAGCTTTATTTAATAATCCACTTAACTCATTAGGCGAACTTATTTGCTCTATCACAAAGGGGTCTCTAATCTTATGATTTTTTTTATCATCATCACTTAACCCTTGATACTCTCTTTCATCAACAAATGTGTAAGGAAAATCAAATAATACCCATCTATCCCAAAAACCCTTAGTCATATCATAAATCATTGGTAATTCGTTACAGGCAAAAATATGAACTGCATAATTAGTGAATTCAAGGTCTGAGAGATACTTTCTTTTAGAAGTAATGGTATCCCTCCCAGTCGTCTCTTTAAAGCACCCTGTATCCTTTAATGCAGTTCTGGAGAGGTCTCCTGCAAGGTTTGCATACTTCCCAAAGAGATTTGAAACAGAAGTAGAGTTAGAATGTAATTGTGATAGAGGAACTGATGAACAATTATTAGCACCACAAAACCTTTTTATCAGTTCAATAGTTTTTCCTTTTCCATTTCTCCCTCCCCCATTAAACATCAATGCCTTTTCTATAAAATAGTCTTTATACAAAATAAAACCTATAACTTCATACATTGTAATAACATCTTCTTCATTTTTCAATACTTCCTTAAAAAATTTGTCAATGTTTGGACATTTTGTCTCAGGATTATATTTTATACATATTTTAGAAAAAAATATTTTTTTAGGAGTAAAGGGGGTAATTTCACGAGTTTTGACATTTAAAATACCATTTTCTAAAGGAATTTCGTCAATATAATTATTATTAAAAAATTCTTTCTCATCTATATAAGTATCTGTCTCTATTTTATTTACTACCTCATTAAATATTCTCATAGTAAAATATTTTTTTAATATAATTCTACAAAATTCCTTTACTTCACTTTTACCTTGTGGAAGATATATCCCCTTATGATATATCCACATTTCTGTTCTAAGGTCATTTTTAGTAGTATAAATATTGTTTTCTTTTTCAAAAAAATTTGTCAATAATTCACTAACATCTTCTCGCCTTCTTGATAATAGTGCTTCAAAAACTTTAGTTTGTAATTCCATTATTCCCCCCTCAATTTTTGAACTCTCTTTCATTTTAGGTTTTTCTAAACCATATTTATCTTGAGCAATTTTCAATACCTCTAAAAATTGAGAGCGAGATAATTTATCACTACAATTTAAAATTATTCCCTCCGTTAATCCAATAGCTTGTGCAACATTTATCCCACAATTACATCTAAAACAATATGCAACATTTTTAGAATTATTAATCCAGGTATTCATTCCTGTAGAACTTCCGTGAAAAGGACTACTTCCATAATATTCTCCATTAGTCCCTTTCTTAAAACCTGTAGTATTAATTATAGATGAAATATTTATTGAGTTTATATCTGAATTTCCATAGTCCCTTAAATTAAATAAAACTTTAGTTTCTTCGGTTTCAACTTCTTTGGTAAATGGTTTAATACATTTCATTAAATCGTCCTTAGATATTTCTTTTAAAGAAACATCTCTCAAAACTTTGTATTTTTTCCCGTTGGGGTGTAAGCTCCCTACACCTACAACTTGAGTGCCTTTGGCTTGAATTTCTCCATAATGTTTATTATTTTTAGTTAGAACAATTTTTTTATTTAAGTCATTACAAATATAATAATCGTGTATCCCTCCAGACCCCGTTTCAACTCTAAAACTAGGAGGTAATAATTTAGAAACTGCTTCGGCTAATTCTGGAACATCTGCATCAATAACGATTAGATTTTCATAACCACAAAGAACTCCATAATTTTCACCTTTTTTTATATACCTCTCAATTTCTTCATAAGAATAAGGTTTATTTACCCAATTTTTTTCAAAGGGTTTTTTTGTTGATTTTAATACCCTACAAAATTTTAAATTAGATAATTTTTTTGGAATTAATCCCATTTTTATTCTCCTCTTTAATCCAATTTGATGTAAATTTTATTACCTCTTTGATACATTTTTCTTTATTTGTATGGCTAACATGATATTTCCAAATCCAAGAATAGTTCTTATTTTTTCTATTCAATAAATTAGAATACTTAATGATTATTTCGGTAATTAAGGGGTGCAATTTTAAAATATGACAATCCCTACATAATGGGATTAATTCTCCCAAACCTTTTGGGTTATCCATAAATGAGGGGTGTAGGTGATGATTTTCAATTCTATATAAATCTGTATATTCTTTAGGCATTATCTCTAAACTACACTTAGAACATTTCATAAACCCCTCTCCGTATATTCTCTAATAGTTTTTATATCATTTACAAATAAAAATATATTTCCTAACTTTCTTTCATTCAACCAATAAATGCCCTCTCTTGATTTTTTCAATATATGTCCGTTTAGAAATGTCCCATCATTAAGGTCTATATGCACCTTAACCTTAGATTGCATAAAAAAATCAACTTTTTTTTGTATCACTTCACTATCACCTCTTATCATCACCCCTTTAATTTAATATTTTATTTAAATGTTTGTATGATTAATACAGGATTTAGATAATTGATGTATTTTTGTGTTAAACTCTATCTGAGTTTTACTTGTTCCTTTCATTTTTTTCCCACATCTTGAACAGGTTGCAATATACATATTTCTTTCAACTACTTTCTTAATGATTTCCATTCATACACTATATACAATAGAGTATATAAACTTTATGGTTAAAATTTAGTTTAACCATAAATTATATAAATTCCTTAACATTATAATAAATGATTAAAATGAAATTATTACTTAAGTCAAAATCAAAAGGATTAGGAAAAGAAAGGGGGACAACCATTAAAGAACTTCCTCAAATTAAAGTTTCTAAATCTGGAAAAGAATATCTTAAATCCCTTATTAGAGATAAAGGAAGATTAGCATTGCCCTCTGGAAAGAGAATATCTAAGACAGGGAAAGTATATTGGGAAACAAGAATAAATAGAAGTGATGCAATTGGTTCTCGTGTTTAAATTCATAAAATAGGTATTATATGAAAAAACATATTGTTTTAACCCTCATTATTCTATAATTCATTTCCGATAATCATAACATTTATATATTCTTATTCCTATAATATTTTATTACCTCTTTGGTTTCATTCTAATAGAGGTAATTGATGGACAGGATTATCTACACCAAAGCATAGAAATACCCTTTTCTACTTTTTTCATTCCTGTCCATCTAATAAGCATAATAAAATGAAACAAGCAATAATACCTATCACTAGAGAACAAATGGATAAACTTTTAGAAGTGTCTATGGTAGATGATTTTTATTATATGTTATTTCTAACTGCAAAAACCACGGGGAGAAGATTAGGAGAATTTTACGGAGTAGAGGGAAAAGAAGAAACAGGTAGAAAATTAATCGGCAAAAAAAAGGTTTATGACAAGGACGGAAATATCTTATACATAGATAAGACAATTCCAATATATAAAAGAACTAATATTTGGAATTATGGAATAAAGGTTAAAGATATTGATATTGATAGAGCTACAATGAAAGTTTGGGTTTTAAAAAGGAAACGATTTCTCCAAGACGAAACAATCTTAACTCCAGAGGTAGTTAGAGTTATAAGACAATACATAGTCCGTAATAATCTCAAGGACGAAGATTATTTATTTAGAAAAGTTACTTACAGGCAGATACAATATAAAACCAAATACTTTGCAAAGAAGTCAGGCATTAAAAATAATTTCAGTTTTCATAATTTTAGACATTATTTTATAAGTGAGTTATCTCGGCAAGGTTGGACTTATCAAAAAATAGCTAAACTTACAGGGCATAAATCTCTAGGCACTCTAAGTATTTACGACCACATTATCGCCGACGATTTAAGGGAGGAGGCATTGAACTCTATCAAAAATTTATGACAAGGCATTGAATTTATTTTAAAAATAAATTTCTTCATCATAAAGTTTTATTGTTATTAATTGTTTAAACTATCATAAGTTTTTCTTGTTTTGTTGCCCAATTTTCTATATCTGATAGATTGGTATTTTTCTTTAAATTAAAAGTTTCTTCATTTCCATTTTCTGAATTAGTCCATAAAGCAACAACCTCATTTTTTTTAAGTTCGCAATTAATGGGCATATATAAAGAAAAATTAAAATTTTCATTCCATATATAGACATATCCACTATTACTATTTACGGCTACTTCTCCATAACCATTTAATTTAATACCTAAATCTTCGGCAATTCCCATTAAAAAAACTGCTTTTTTTCTTTCCCAATCGCACATATCATTTATTTTTATTTCCATTTTAACCCCCTTACATCTAATTTTTTTAAAATACTTAAATTGTGTTTAGATTGAATTTATTTTAAAAATAAATTTCTTCATCATAATAAATCTCATCAATAAACCATTTTTCTTCTCTAATTAAAATTAAAAAATCCTCGATATTATAATTTTCATCTTTTCCATATTCCCTAAGTATTTTTTTAAAAGAATCTAAAAAACCATCTTTTATTTTTATTAAAGGATATTCATCTACTCTATAATCGGTATTATCATAAAGTTTAATTATCATTTTTGTTTAAACTCCTATCTTCAAATATAGCAATATGCTTTAAAATC
>Ga0256380_1000084_pt1 | contig 10051 bp, 14 predicted proteins | sample LS1230viralmetaG_FD_189071 | JGI IMG/M metagenome (GOLD analysis project Ga0256380, IMG submission 189071) | Seawater viral communities from deep brine pools at the bottom of the Mediterranean Sea - LS1 2300m | ecosystem: Environmental > Aquatic > Marine > Bathypelagic | place: Mediterranean Sea... | reverse complement strand
GTGGCAGTCCCGATTGAAGTATGGCAACAAATCGTAGAAGGTTGGCTCAACCCTCACCTGGAGAACCCCGACTTGGAAAAATGCCATCAACAAAAGAAAGAAGAAGGTGAAGAAAATGAAGCCTGAAATTGAAGACACTGATATCATCATTAGACGAGCAGCAAACGGCTGGATTGTTTTCTCTGGCTCAGAATACGAAGCAGATCATTTTACAGCAACAGTGTATGAGGAAGGCGAAACAGAGTGGGGCAAGCACGAGGCTCTGATCGGTCTTTTCCGAGAACACTTCGATGGTTACACCCAATCAAAAAAGCGTGGCGGGATAAAGTTAGAAGTACGAGAGAATGGATATGCCTTTGAGGAAGATGAGGAAGACGAGAGAGGATTTATGGATGCTGCCCTGAGCGATGTGCTGGAGAAAGATGATGAAGGGTAAGTTTGAACTAGTAGAAGAGATCGAGAACGAAGATGGGACTTGGAATCTTATCTTTGATGTGGATGATGAATTTCAGGAATGGTTTAAAGAATGGCAAGGTTTGAAGCGCTGGAGCCATAAGCGATTTCAAAAAGTGCTTCATGAAGCGTTGATAAATGCTATTGAACAGGGAGAAAACAGTGAGAACGACAAGCCTTAAGACAATCTACCTGACGATTCCAGAGTTGAAAGAGGCAATCGTAAACTATGTAAGGGACACGAGAGGAAAGATGGGACACGAGGGCCTCTATGCACATCTCAAGAGCAACGCTTGGGATGTTGAGTTTACCTCGGATGCCGACGAATTGGCCATTATGATTGATGGCGAGGTCAAAGATGAAAAGAAACAATCGTTTACTAACAACAAAGCAAAATAAAGGATTGTTTATTTTGGAACAAAAGGTTTGCACTTAGAGCCAAGTGAGGATAGTTTGTTACAAAGTAAAATCTGTCGCCCTATGGGCTTACGGGTTCAACTTCCGCCGGGTCCACCGTTTTAACATAACAATAAACTACTGTAGAATCTTACTTGAACATCAAAGATGTCCTTTCTTATAGGAAAAAAACAATGAATGACAATACACCAACTACATTAAATGAGATGATTAACCTTCTTGAGTCAGTACAGGCAGACTATAATAAATTTTATGGTGATGGAAATGCATCAGCTGGGACTAGAATTCGTAATGCTATGCAGCAAGTAAAGACGACAGCACAAGAGGTTCGTGTTCATGTTCAAACTACTAAAAATAACAAGTAGTTAATTTAATCCGCAGGGAGGCATGGGATTACAGATGCCTCAATTTACAACAATAACAAGAAAAGAAGATAATGAGTAAAGGTAAAGTAAAGTTTTTCGATACGAGCAAAGGTTTTGGGTTTATTACCCAAAATGAAGGAGAGGATCTTTTCTTTCACATCTCAGAGCTTCGAGCTGAAACCGCCAATGAAGGTGATCAGGTCGAGTATGAGATTGGTGAAGGTAGAAGGGGCCCCTGCGCTGTGAATATTAGAGAAGCACATAACGTCTAGTACGTAATCAAAACCGCAGGGAGGCACGGGTTTCAATTTTGAAGATAGGTGCCTCACCCATTACACACACACACAAAGGAGAATAAAATGGGAGACAATAATAAAAGCGGGTACCAGCTCCGCGCAGATATGCTGGGAATGGCTACGGGAATCTTAATTGATAGGACTAGTCGTCTTAATGAAAATGAGCATGCTAAAGCAGATCGTGATCAAGGATACTGTCGCATGTCGATAGAGCCTTATACTACAGAAGATGTTATTGCTGAGGCTGAAAAGCTTTATGCATTCGTTCAGAAGAAATAGTCTTCTAATTTGACTAATTTTAAACCTGGGTCTTAAAACCCAGGTTTTTTTATAATTTTTTAAATTCAAGTGAATACACATTATTTTATTAAAGTATTATTATTATGATAATTTTTAAAAGAGGGAAATTATAATGAGCAAGGTAGAAATTGGAAAGACAGTATGCGTTCACTATGTAGGAACTTTTGATGATGGAACAGAGTTTGATAGCTCTCGAGCAAGAGAAGAACCTATGGTATGTGAAGTCGGTGGCGGCAGCCTAATAAAGGGTTTTGATAATGCACTGGTCGGAATGAAGGTCGGTGAGACCAAAAACATTAGCCTGGGACCGGATCAAGCCTACGGTGACGTTATTTCAGAGGCTTTTCAATCAATTCCAAAATCTTCTTTTCCCCCCAACTATGAATTTAAGGTAGGCGGAACGGTACAAGGGCAGAATGAGCAGGGTCGACCGGTCCGCGCTAAAATTGAATCACTAGAAGAGGAAAGTGTCAAGCTTGATTTTAATCATCCAATGGCGGGTAAAAATTTAAATTTTGAAATTGAGCTTTTAGAAATTCAAGAATAATTTTTTTATCAAGTAAATTATCTTTAGATGTAGAATATACATTTCCTATTGACCCCTATCACAGGGGTTTTTTAGTGTGAAAAATCAAAAGATTTAGTTAAAAAGAAAAATAACAAGAATGTTGTTACATCTTTTTCCCCATAGTGCCTGAGAGACTAATATGAGGATAGAGAAGGGTGGTCAGGAGTCTCTTGAACTAAGGATCCATAGTACCGGTTAAATATGCTAACGGATGTCCCTAGAGGCTGCTCTACGGTCTTTTATTAAGAGGGTAAGATTAAAAATTCTTTAACGTTTATGCTTTAAGTGTATTGATTTAAGCAGCATTTGCTTAAAGCCATGCCAGGGGCAGCATAGGTATTATTAAAGGTATGTCATGAAGCTAATACCACCTAAGTTAAATTTTTTTAATCAATTTAACATACCGAGATCGGTGATGATCTGGCTTGTAGGAATGACTGCTCTTGTTGCAGGTTTAGAAATAGCGTGGATGCATGATGTCATACAACATATCTACGCGGCTGACTTTACAAAGCTATCTGTATTGATTGCATTAATTTTATGCTGGCAATCGGCTGCCTGCGGTGGTGAGATGTGGCGCCAATCCAAGAAATCTGGTTCACAAACTGACGCAGAAGAGGTCATCGAGAGAGGATGGTTGTGGAGTGATATAGTTCTCTCACTAGGAATGATTGGAACTGTAATTGGATTCATGATAATGCTGAGGAGCTTTGTTAGTGTTGATTTTTCAGACTTTGATTCAGTGCAAGGCCTGATCGCAAAGCTAAGTGCTGGCATGGCGACATCATTATCTACCACGCTTGTAGGTTTAATTGCTAGCGTCATCTTAAAGTTGCAATTTTTTGGTCTCGAACGCATGTTGATAAATAGAAAAAACGAGCACAAAGTCTTGTGAGAAAAGCCTACCATTCTAATCTTGCCTTTATTGATATTTTATTTAACACGCTGCTATGCTTTGTTGTCTTCTTTACTGTCAGCTTGATTCATATGAAAAAAGAAGATACTGAATCAACGACAAAGGGTGTTGAGTTTGAGGCCTACGTGATGATTGTTGCCACGTGGCCCGGAGAATTTGGAGATGACATAGATCTCTATGTCAAAGATCCCAATGACGATATTGTTTTTTTTAGACAAAAAAATAATAAAATTATGCATCTTGATAGAGACGATATGGGTAAAAGAGGAGAGCTTAGTGTAGAGGGTGAAGAAGGTTTCTATAATAATAGAGAAATTGTAACGATTAGACAAAAGGTGGCAGGAGAATTTGTAATCAATGCACATGCTTATACAAAATTATCTTATGGACCTGTTCCTGTGAGTATAAAAGTGATGAAAATAAGACCGTATAAAGTGCTGACAAACAGTGTTGTAGTTCTTGATTATGCCGGTCAGGAAAAGACTGCTTGTAGATTCACTGTCGAAGAGAATGGAGCCATCACCAACATCAATCAGCTTCCTATGACCATTGCACGTGATATTGTAAGAGACTCCTGGTGAGCTTTATTGTCTATATAGTGTTACTTTCTGTAGCAGTTGCTCTTATATGGTCAACAAGTTCATTAACATCAAAGCCCATTAAGGCATTAATGATATTTCTCTTAGCACATGGCTATCTTACTTCTTGGGCCACCTATAAACAAATAAGCGGCTATCCTACAACAGAGCAGACTCCTCAAAGATTTGAAATTATATGGGCACGAGTTGTGGAATCATCTTCAGAAGATTTTATTGAACTGTGGATAAATTATGATGCTCCCATAATGGATAAAGTTGCTGCGAGATTTTCACTGGCACATGGCTGGAATAATATTTCTAGAGTATATAGAATGACCTATAGCGAAGAGAATCATGAAATGGTAATGAAAATTCAAGGTAAAATTGAACGTGGAGAAAGAGTGGGAATAATAAACATGAAAGGTGATTCCAGTGGTGAAGTTGATCTTAGAGAAGGTTCTAAGCAATTTACCATTGAATTTGAAAGTAAAAAGATTACAAAATAATCATGTGAAAATTTTTATTGTTTTCTTCATGATTAATATTCTATTTAATAACAGAGGGATATCCAGTGAAGATAACTAGAAAAACATTGAAATGCATAATCAAAGAAGCATTACATATTTCCTCTAATAAAAATAACTTTATTATTCTTGAATCTAATTCCAAAAAACTTTATGCAGAGATTGCAGACTCTGATCATCTAAGAAATAAAGGTTTAATGTATAGAACAACTCTAGGTGAAGACTGTGGAATGTTATTTAACTTTCCATCTTCTGCAATTCAATCTTTTTGGATGAAAAATACTCTCATTCCACTATCAATTGCTTTTATAAATGAAAGTGGTAAAATTATTAATATTGAAGATCTAAAACCACATTCACTAGAAAGTGTTTATTCCTTTGTGCCTGTTAAGTTTGCCCTAGAGATGAAACAGGGATGGTTTCAAGAGAATCATATATTTCCCGGTAACACCATTGGCGGATTGTCGGAGTTGCTGTAAAAGAGAGATTCCTTTAAACGAATCACTTAAAATTCATAAAAAGACAAATTTTAAAAATTGATCTCCGCCCAATAGCATATTTAATGATGTGACAATTTCGAGTCCCACACTAAATTTCATTTTCAATAAAGCTAGATATCTTCTTCAGTATTTTCTTTTCAATCTGGCATACCCTCATACGTGTTATGCCGAATATTTCTCCAATCTGTTGCAAGGTCATGGGTCCATCTCTAGATGCTAAAATTGTGCAATTATAGTTTCCCGGAGAGTTTATCCAATATCTACATTCATTTTTCTTACAAGGGGTACTGTATGTAACTTGAGCTTCAAAACATTTCATTATTTGTATTACCTATTCATTTTTTAAATCTTATAGTCTTATTGGAAAATTAACAATGGAACAAAGAAAAACTTTTATATTAGATACTTCTGTCTTGCTTTATGACAGGACGGCGATTCATTCATTTCCTGAAAATGATGTTGTTATTCCTCTCGTAGTTTTAGACGAGCTTGATCGATTTAAAGATAGAAGCGATCTACTGGGCGAAAATGCGAGATACGTCAATAGATTTCTTGATGATCTCAGAAGCACAGGAAATCTTCACAGCGGCGTAGAAATTGAAAACAATCAATCCATCAGGGTAGAGCTAAATCATTGTTCAAATGTACCCGTCGGATTAGATGCCAAAACAGGCGACAATAGAATAATTTCAGTGGCTCTTGGACTATCTGCAGACCTTATAGATGCTACTGTCATTCTAGTCACAAAAGATATAAATCTTAGAGTCAAGTGCGATGCCTTGGGAATAAACTCTGAAGATTATTATAAAGACAAAATTTTACTTGAAGATGATAAAATCTATTCCGGATGCCAAGACGTTATTTTGACTGAACCCTATCTTATAGATGAATTTTATAGAGAAGGTAAGCTTGGAAACTCTCTACTAGCAGACCATGGGATATACTTGAATAAAAATGAGTTTTTATGCTTAAAGAGTGAAAGCCAGTCTGCACTTTGTTTTAGAAAGGGCGATGAAATAGTGTCTGTAGAGAGAGGGGATTCTTTGAAAATGAGTCATACCGGAATTACAGCGCGTAACCGGGAACAACTTTTTGCTCTCAACATGCTGATGAGAGAAGATCTGCCCTTAGTTACTATTCTAGGGCGGGCTGGGTCTGGAAAGACATTTCTAACTCTAATGGCCGGACTTGAGCTTCTAAATCAAGGCAAGTTTGATAGAATTGTCATTACTAGAAATATCCAGCCTGTGGGAAGAGATATCGGTTTTCTACCAGGTGATGTAGATGATAAAATGCTGCCCTGGATGTCTCCGATCATTGATAATTTTAGGCAAGGCTTGAAGGATAACGATCTCACATACTTTCAGATGATGAGACAAAAAGGCCAGATAGAAATAGCTCCGCTTTCTTTTATGAGAGGAAGAACATTCAATAACACGTTTTTAATCTTGGATGAGGCTCAAAATGCAACAATCCATGAGCTTAAGACTGTCATCACTAGAATTGGTGAGGGATCAAAGGTAGTTTTACTAGGAGACATTGAACAAATTGATACGCCTTACATTGATTATTTTTCCAATGGCCTCACCATTGTTGTTGAAAAGGTAAAAAAAGAAACGCTCACGGGACACATTACACTTAAGCGCGGCGAGCGGTCAAAGTTGGCAACCTTAGTCTCATCTATTATTTAATTAAAAGATTTGTTGAATATTTAATTCTAAGGGTGTAAGTGTGGCAGGAATAAAGTTTAAAAAAAGAGATCTTAATAGATTTAGAAAGGTGTATCCGTTTATCCGAGAGGCACCTGTTGAAAGCTTTACGTCTGGTGATGCCTTTGTCATCGAGGTAGGTGAGGTGGAGTTTTCTGGTACCTCAAGTGCTACGTACTCATTTACTGAAACTTTTACATCTGCCCCTACGATTACAGCAGTTGCAGTTGATAGCAATAGTAATAATTCAGCAAATGTAAATATCTTTGTCTCATCCATCTCCACAACCGCTGTGACGCTTGAATCAAGTCAGAATTTTTCAGGAACTGTTAGTTTTCACGTGATACAGGTGGGAGCTTAAGATGGCAGTGTTCATAGAAGAGGGCAAGTTGACATTTTCCTCTGCTGATACTGGAACTATTACGTTTTCTAGATCTTATTCTACAGTTCCCAAGGTAGTGGCAATGGCAGTAGGGAACGTTAATGTTTATGTAGAAAGTGTTTCTACTTCTACATCAGTGATACGGACAAGCGCAATTTTTTCTGGTGATATTCACTATCACGTGATCAATAATGAATAATGTGGTGATATAACATGGCTTCTGATTTTTCAGCAAAACAAATAAGAGTTTCTCAACTAATGGCCTCTGGGGGCATAAGCGGTACTGGTGCTGGCCTGCTTATTTACAGTGCATCAGATGCTTCTGATTACATTGGAGGTTTCCCAGCAGATCTTGTAGCTAGTTTTGGTAATGATGTCTTTTTATTCGTATCAGGGACAAAAGACGGGAGATCAACTGGTGCAGGAGATGTGACTCTATTCGGGGGAGACGTCGTAGTCTCAGGAACACTCTACGCTGAAAAGCAAGTAGTTGAAGTAAATGAGTCAACTACGGGAAGCTTCTCTGTGTCAGGTAGCTTTTTCGTCTCTCAGAGCGCAACTATTAACCAAGGTCTTGTGGTAAATGAATCAGCTGGAATTCACGCTGATGATGATTTTAGAGTCGAGACAGGAAACAAAACGCATGCGGTGTTTGTTGATGCCAGCACTGATCAAGTTCTAATCCTATCTGGCGGTGGTGGTACGAGTACTGATGAGTCTGGATTTTCCGATACCTCATTCTTTGTTTCTGGAACAGTCGGATCAAGAGGCACTGCCGTCAAGGGCACAGCTCTTTTTGGTGGAGATCTTCACGTCTCAGGGGCTATTACTAGTAATGGTACAGCTTTAGTAGACGGCACTGGTGCAGCCAACAGGGTTGCTTATTGGTCTGATACAGATACTTTAACATCGGATACAGGCTTCACTTGGGATGGTAGCACGTTTACTGCAAATGGTGCAATGGCAATTGACACGTCTACTCTAGTAGTGGATAGCTCAACTAATCGAGTCGGCATCGGAACGGCGAGCCCAGATGGAAACCTTCATGTTCAAGCTTCCTCTGCCGGAACCGTTACTGTTACCGGGGACCAAGCAAACGGAATTATTATAGAAGATGATGACAGTACTGCGATAACTTTGCTGGACCCTAGCGGCGGGGTTATTTATTTTGGAGATGCAGACGATACTGATATAGGAAGAATCGGCTATAGGCATAGCGGAGACTATGCAAATTCAATGTATTTTTATACAAATAATGCCCAGCAGATGACTATAGACTCAGCGGGCAATGTCGGTATTGGAACGAATAGCCCCTCAGGTATCCTAGACGTCAAAGGAGACGGTTCCACGTCTCAGATATTCCTCCTCTCAGGTTCTGGTGCAGCCGCTGATCCAAATGAGGCAGCGTATGCAGATATGGCTCTCTTTGTTTCCGGGGCCATTGGATCTAGAGGAACCACAACAAAAGGAACTGCAATATTTGGCGGTGATGTTGTAATATCTGGCTCTCTTTATGGCGGAAGCCCGCTTTCTATTGGTGATGGTATAACTGTAGATGGAAGCACAGTATTTAATGAAGGCGGTGTGGCTACTGCAGATTTTAGAGTTGAATCAGACGGTGAAGATGAAGCGCTATTTATTGATTCAAGTGAAAACAAACTCTATATAAACAAAGGTAATACATCCTTTATAACAACCATTGGTGGTGCAGGAACTGCTGAGGCCTTACGTGTCAACGCCGGAGGTGTGGTCCTTAATATAGACGGGCATACTGCAAATGACTTTAGAGTTGAGACAAGCGGAAAAGAAAATGCAATCTTTGTTGATGCAGGAACTGACCAAGTTCTCATTCTGTCAGGCGGCGGAGGAACTAGCACAGATGAGTCAGATTATGCCGACATGGCATTCTTTGTTTCAGGAGCTGTAGGGTCTAGAGGGACAACAGTTAAAGGTACCTCTATATTTGGCGGGGACACAGTTATTTCAGGTGCACTTTACTTAGATGAGAGAGCAGCACCGGGAACCATCCCAGACGGTACTATAGCTGTTTACGGTAAGGACGACAGCGGTGTAACCAAGCTTTACTTTAAGAATGAATCAGGTGAGGTAGAGCTCGGGGTCGACGGGGCACCCGGGGGATCCGATACTCAGCTTCAATATAATAATTCCACAGCTTTTGGTGGCATATCAGGTGCAACAACCGACGGATCCGCTGTAACATTTAGCGATACTGGAATACTTGTAGGACAATATATCACCCATGATGGTGATCCTAATACTCAAATTCGTTTTGAGACAGATGAGATTAGACTAGAGACTGGTGGCGTTGATTATATTAAGACAAAGGCCAGCGAAACAGCAATAACTCTAAATCCCGATAATGCTGTCATTAATACTCTTATTTACTCTCAGAATAAAACTGGAATTGCAGTTGCCGGTGCAACTGATCAGGTATTGATTCTCTCAGGTGGGGGTGTAAACTCCTATGACGAAGCTAAGGCAGCCGATGTTAACTTTTACGTTTCAGGAACAGTAGGGTCAGCTGGGACTGCAATTAGAGGTACTTCAGTCTTTGGTGGTGATGTAGTTATATCTGGTTCACTTTACGGTGGTACACCACTCGAGATTGGTGATGGATTAACTGTAAATGGAATCACAGTATTCAATGAGGCGGGGTCAGCTACTTCAGATTTCCGGATTGAAAGTGATAACCAGGCGTATATGTTCCAAGTTGATTCTTCAGCAGATAGAATTGGGATTGGTACAAACACTTTTACCTCGGATGTTACGCTAGACATCCGAGGCGATGTGGCTACAAGTGGTTACATTAGTGCATCAATGGGCTTTAGTGGATCACTTACCAGGCTCGTTGATGGCACTAGCTATTTAGCAGCAGGATCCAATGTAACGATCACATCAGCTTCAAACGGCCAGGTGACGATTGCATCAACTGGCGGTGGAGGCTCACCAGGCGGATCTGATACCCAGGTCCAGTACAACAATGGCGGATCGTTCGGCGGGGTTGCAGATCTCACATTCAATC
>Ga0256380_1000083_pt1 | contig 10091 bp, 11 predicted proteins | sample LS1230viralmetaG_FD_189071 | JGI IMG/M metagenome (GOLD analysis project Ga0256380, IMG submission 189071) | Seawater viral communities from deep brine pools at the bottom of the Mediterranean Sea - LS1 2300m | ecosystem: Environmental > Aquatic > Marine > Bathypelagic | place: Mediterranean Sea... | reverse complement strand
ACTAACATCTCGGATTTGACTGACAGCGAATGGACCACCGTAAGGGTCCAGATTAGCCCGGCGGATTCAGGGACTATGAAGGCCATCGTTGATGGAGTGGACCTTATAACCGCCAATACCACTAGCACGGTCTCGACCGGAAACAACGTTACCACAAGCTTCTTCCGGTCCAGCATAGTCTACTGTCCCGTCCTTTCGGGCGACGACCGTTCGACCGCCTACAACATCGATGTAGCGGAGATTGGCTGGTGGGGTAACGCTGGAGCAACGTTCGACTAATGCCCCTGATCGTGGCTTCTCGTGCTGTCATTGGAATGGACTCCAGATTAGTTTTGGAGTCCATTAAAACACGTATGCGGAAACAGGCCAGCGAGTTGAAAAGGATCAGGAAAGTCAAGTTCGCCAAGGAAGCTGGCTTTGAATACCACAACGGAACGATAACCGGCACTTGGTTCTACTCAAAGGAGTGATGATGGAAAGGTTTCGCTTCACTCTTCCGAGAGACGGATTCAAAAGACAAAAAGGTTCGGGTAATCGACACGCACGTTATGCCCGGACCGACCGAGAGATGTACGAGCAAATGGCTATCGACTTACCTTTGGCTGCGGCCAAGGAAGGCTTAGTACCCGTCGCTCAAGCAGGAGACGCGAATAGCGACTGGGGATTGGCCGCTCAAACCGACCCCTTGCTTGCTTTGCACAGCGTAACCACCCCGACTACTGACTACGCTACCTGGACCCATAATGGCTCTAACCTGGTAGAGAACGTCGCCGGTGGGTGTCACGCTTGGCAAATCGCCGGAACCACTGAGATGACCCTCTCCGCCACCGTATTGGACCTTGCTGGAGTGAACCTTCAGCTTCAGGCTTGCGGCGACATCCTTGATAACAACGGGAATGAATCTCTGAGCTTCGTTACGGCCGCTTGTGCGGTGAACGAGTTCACGATGACCAATGCCGCTGCTAACGGCGCGCCAGACTTTTCGGTCACTGGTGGGGATACCAACATCACGATGGCCTTCACCACCAAGGCGACAGGTCACTTCCGGTTTGACCCAGGTGGAACCGAAGCCTTCGCTCTCCACGACACTACGTGTAACCCGGTAACGGCCTCGACTTCCGGCGTAGGCCACCCTGTCTTTATGTATACCGCCCCTGGACTGGCTGCATGTGGAGCCTCGTGTTCTACTGCTGGTGGTCTTTGGACGTTGGAAACTGGTGTCGGTGGAGCGGGTGATGACACTTGTAATGCTGCTGGTTCTGCCGGTGGAGCATTAACTATCACCACTGGTATAGGTGGTGCCTCTGGTGCTTGCAACACCGCAGCGGGCGGCGCGGGTGGACTGCTCTGTCTGTCTGGTGGTGATGGTGGAACCGCCGCTACGGCTTGTACTGGTAACGCCGGAGCCGGTGGCGCGGTGACCATCACTGGTGGCACCGCTGGAGCCATCGCTGGAACAGGTACAGGAGCCCCTGCGGTCGGCGGTGTGGTCACTATAACTGGTGGGGTAGGTTCGAGATCATAGCTCCTGAGCCGTTGGATTTACCCCCAATCGCAGTGTCTACCAATGGTAAAGGGTCAAGGAAGAAAGTTGCTGCCCAGTCTTAGCAGGCCAACATTCACTCCATTAGAGGGGGTTCACCCCGATACCGGGTTCAAGGAGTTGCTTCACGCAAACGAAGTAGACCCGGACGAGCAAATCTATTGGCTGTGGGAATTAGAGTTAACGGCTCCTGATTACCAAAGTAGACGAAGGTATCAGGTAATCATCGTTGTGAGAATCGACGACGGCAAAGCGGTGAAAGCCCAGTATGTCCAAGACATGGGGCCGGTTCAATTCTACCCAGTGGACCAACTTGATCTACCCGGCCACTGGGCGTTAACCGTAGCCGAAGCTCAAGACGCAGCCAACGAATTCAGGATGAAGAACTTACGTTATGAGATGGGGATTCCTGAACCCGTATCCTTGGAAGCGAACTACCACGACGAACTCGATATTCTAAAGTTACAAAAGAACCGAATCTCTCAATTCGGGAGATTACACAAGGTGGAGAGGGGACTATGACACAAGGGATGATTCCGAAAGAAACCGACTTGACCGACGACCTAGCTCGGATAATGCGAGAGAGGGATTACTCTCCCGCTCCTGAGCCGGACGGCAGTATCGGCAATCAAGAGGAAGATGGCGTAGCCTACGGTATTTCAACAGTGAAAAGCGCAGGCTATACCTACCTCTGGAACACCGACGACCACGAAAGGTCGAAGTTCAACAACAACGCGGTCTCGGCTAAACTGAAGGAACGATTCCCAAAGGACTACCCCAACCCTAACTTGGCAGGGCAGTACGCTTTCACTCCATGGGAGCCTTCTGAAAAACCCTTTAGGGGAACGGCTACTTGCCCTCTCCACCCAGACAGACCCGAAAGAGAAGAGTACGACCGCAAAGGTCATCCGACGTGTAACCGGATAGAACTCCCAAATGAGTTCGAGGCCCGTGAACATCTTAGGTTGAAGCACCCCAGAACTTGGAAGGCAATGCAGGAAGAGGTTCTTGACAACGAACGGCACAACGCCGCCGAAGACCGCACTCTCGCCCGTGTAGCCATGGAGAAGTTGGCGGCGAACATTCCTTCGGTCGAAGTGACCAGTGTTGTTTCCGAGGCGCCCACCACTGGCTATGTGAGGGTAGGAGACCTAACTGAAGCGGAAGTCGCGACCGTAACAACGACCAACGCAACTGAGGCTGTGTGGGTAAAGCACCCTCACCAGTTCGGCAAGAAGGTCGGCTCGGCTTGCAAGGTAGAAGGATGCACTGAAGTCCGCAAAGTCGCCTTCAAGAAGAGGAACAGTGGAAAATAAATATGCAAAAGGTCTAAGCGATGTCAAAACCATCGCCGTAACCATTGCAGCGACAGCAGCAGCAGTCCAAACCGCGCTAACTCCTACCTCTGGTTTCAAGGCGCGGATTGTCTCTGTTGATGTGTCGGGTAAACTCACGACCGCCCCTGATAGGGTGAGTGTTTACTTCGGCACGGGTGCTGCGTACACAACCACCGCTGCGAATGCCATCTGCCAAGGGTTTATGGCCGCTACCGGAGAATTCTCCCGTGTATGGGGCTACGGTGAAGGCCCCGTTGGGGAAGTGGACGAAGTGGTGAGTTGGAGAACAGAGACCGAAACCGAGACCGGCATGGAAATCACCATAGCGTACACGGAAGAGAAATAAGGCTAAGAAGTAATGCCGCTAGCAGAACTCACCAGGGAAGAGATACGTGTTCGTGTTGGCTATATCCTTGGTGGGATCAAGGAGCTAGAAGCTGACGCCTCCGGTTCCACGACTACTTTCCTCACTGATGACATAGCAATCGCCACCGCCGACGACCCGAACGGCATGTGGCTGGTATTCACTTCTGGCACAAATGACGGGTCTATTCGCCAGATAACCAACATGACGGCCTCTTCTAATCAAGCTACGTTGACCTTTCATCCGGCTGTCGCGGCCTCTACCGCAGACGGAGACACGGCTGAACTTTGGAGTCAGTGGTACGACCCGGCTGCTATCCATAATTTCATCAACCAATCCATAGACGATATACACGGAGCGTTCTACGACCCCGTTGAGGACATTTCTTTACACGGGGGCAGTACCTTTAGATATGACATCCCTACGTCGATTACAGGGATGCTGTCGGATGTCTATGTCAGAAGCAGAACAACCTCTCGTCAAGTTATCGCTGCGGGGGTTGTTTGGGACGAATCGGTTGATTCGGACTTCACCGTTGCTATCGACCCCGAAGATTTACTCTTCGGGAGAACGACCACTAAATTCACCATCGGCTCTGGTGTGAGCGCGGGGGATTTGGCTTCCGACGCCATAGGGTCCATAGATTTATCCAAGTTCACCCACATCGAGTTTCCCATCAAAGTAAGGGATACAGTGGCTTCTGCGGATTTGGTTCTTAGACTTTCGGCAACGGCCAACGGAGCCGACACGGACAAAATCATCACCATCCCTGGAATCACCCAAGATACCGATACTTGGGTCAGAGTAGCGATGACGGACAGCTTCAACCCGTCCGCAGCTACCGCTATCATCTCAGTCGCTTTGGAATACAACGCGAATCAAGGGGATAACATCGTCTGGATGGGGGAGATCGTCGCCACAGTAGCCGACGAAGACCAGTGGGAGATGCTCGACAACGTTAACTGGAGGGTCGATAAACAAGCCCGAGACTTAATCATCCTTCCAAGTTTCAGTAACGGAGGTCATGGGCATAACTTCTTCTCCCATAGAGGTCATGACTTCATCGGCTACCGTTTACTGAAACTCGTTGGCGGGGACAATCCGGTTAAGTTGACCTCGGATGCAACTACTTCAGAAGTCCCTGAAGACTACATCATCTATAAAGCCGCTGGGTTAGCCATGGAACGACCTATACGTGGCGAGACCGAAGAGATGGCTAAGATAAGGATGAACCAAGCCGACAGGTATGCGGCCCGAAGCGAACAGGCCCGAAGGAAGTTCCCGATTCTCAGGAACGTAAGAACTATACTGTGACTACCGCAACCGTAGCAAGAGAGCATGAGATAGTCCTGAACGGATTTAGGTTCCCTATCATCGGGCAGGTCCGAACAGGCCTTATTTCCGTTGACGCCCTTAAGATAGTCACCGCCGACCACACTAGGGATTCCCACGCCAGGCTCTCGGTTCAGTCATGGCAGAATTGGCAGCAGGGGATAGGGGTAGATAAGTGGGACGGTGAGGACCCCAGAGGATTACACCACGCCTGGGATTCGGACTTACAACTCAGGTTTGATGGTCATCTGGTCCTACCTGGACTCGCGACGTTGACCGCTGCTGGGGCTGCGGCTGATGTAGGGGTCATCTCTGAACACGCCAATGTAATCTACGCCGCTTACGGGACCGATTTACGGTCTTACAACGACTCGACAAATGTTTGGACCAACGTAAGGACCTTAGTGGCAGAGGCCACCGACGAAGTAAACAACGTTCGCCTTTCGGGGACTGTGTACATGGTCATCGCCCAAGGGTCTGACTATGACTACTACGACGGCACGACGTTCGCCCGTTCGACCAAGGACGCTCAATTTTTGGCTTTCTGGGATGAACGTTTGTGGGGGATTGATTCGACGGGTCAACTATGGTGGGCGATCAAACCCGGCACGGAGACGAACGACGCCCAATTACAAATAGAGAACAGCACTATTACAAGAATGTTCGTCGGTTACGACAGCCAAGGAAGGGACATCTTATACGTCGCCACTACCAGAGGACTGTTTGCTCACGACATCGGCAATAAGAAGTTCGTCGAGACTCGTTTAAGATTGCCATTTCACCCTGACAACGGGAAAGGTGCGGACACCTGGCGGGAGTCGATGTTCGTCTCCGCTGGGTTAGCTGTAAACAAGTACGACATCGACTCCAATCGAGCCACCGTAAGGCAGATGGGGCCGGACAGAGACGACGGTTTGCCCTCTAACCGTAGAGGGAATATCCGTCAGTTGGTTCCTTCGCATAATGAAATCCTTGCGATCATAGACGCCACCTCGATTGCCTCTGGTGGGGACCTTTTCCTGAGCGCACACATGTCCCATTCGTCTTCGGCGGTGATAGACCCTGACGTAGGGTCTTCTCACATCATGGGCTGGGATGGATTTGGCTGGGAAAGGAAATGGTTGTCTGACGATGCGACTCAAGCAATCACTTGGGCACATGTATCAAACGCTTTCAATGAATACCGCATGTGGTGGTCACAAAATCAAAGGGTATACCATATGCGCCTTCCGCAGAATCTAATCAACCCTGTCTACGTCACAGACTTACCCTACGCCTCTTCAGGAAACCACGAGACCCCTGATTTCACTGGAGGGCAGTCTGAGGTCGATAAACTAGCGGTCAGATTAAGGGTGGAAGTTGCCGACGTTTCTTCGACCGAAACAGTGATCATGTCATTCGCTCTCAACGGGTCGAGTTCATTTACGACGTTGACCTCGACTTATTCTGGGGATGTGAACGCAAGCGGAGAGATAACAAGCGACGGAGTGGCGACGTTTTCTTTTGACGACGTAACAACTCCCGCTGGGACCGCTTTTCGGTCGATAAGATTCAAGGCTGCGTTAGCCAGAGGGAGTACAAATACTTTAACTCCGGACATTCTAAGGATAGATTTCGAATGGAGAAAGAAATTACCCGCTCTCTGGGGCCATCAGATGGTCGTAGACCTTTCAAAGGGTTATGGTGGTTTAACCCCAGAGCAGATGCACGAACAGCTAAGAATCGCCGCTGAGAACAATGTTATGTCTAGGTTCACTTTCAGGGACCGGGATGCTGACGACGCCGGGAATAGTAATCCGTGGGTGTATCACGTAGACGTTGTTGGATTCGAGGCGACGGAAAACACAGGGAATGTGTGGACCGGTCAATATCAGCTTATCTTGGCGGAAAACTAAGGAGATACCATGACCTCTTTCAGAATCGTTGACGCTGATGGGCAATCGGTGCATGTCGCAGACCATCAACTACGTGTTATCGCTACCAATGAGTCTGCGTTCGAGTTTGTCTCGGAAACAGAATCCTTGTCTTTTACCTGGACGATCGTGGGGGCAGATTTCTCAGCTGCCGAGACGCTGCTCTTGGTGCAGAATATCAGCGATTCTCTCTTACTGCATATACAAGACGTAGAATACGAAACTGACAATGCCTCGGAGGTCGATATTCACCTAACGGACGGAACTGCTTTGACGCCCGCCGGTGGGACATTGGTAACGGGGGAGTGTTTGAACCGCGCAGCCTTAAAAGACCCGACATCCTTCGCCATCGCACGGTCCAATGAGACAGCCAACGCCCAAGGGAATATCATTTGGTCCAACGCGATTTTGGCAAACAGCCCATACGTAAGGCCTTTCGGCGGGGCACTCATCTTAGCAAAAGGACAATCAGTGGCCGTGGACATCACCACGGCAGTTGGTACTTTGGCTCACTGTAGTATCTCAGGGTATTACAAGACCACCTGATGGGGTTTACTTCTACAAGTAGCAACGCGAAACTTTTAAGAGAGATTCAACGCTCTCTTAGAGAGGTGGCGGTCAGCGAAGCGGGGCTCATAGAGGCGACGAATAGCCAGATCGCGGCCACCATCGCATCGTCTAGAACCGATGCGAGATTAATCAATGTCGATGGGCTTAACTTACATACGGAGACTGTTGGTGGGCACACCCATCTAATTAGGTGGAGAGATGCCCGAATCGAATTCATCACAGATACGGCCAATCAGGTAGCGACGATCACGGTGGGGTATTACCATCTACGGGGAGAGGGAGTTCTTGATTTTGCTACTTGGGACGCGCTTAGGTGAGGTATATCTCAGGCACGGCAACCAGTGGTCAGATAATCGGCTCTCGCCCTAATACGAAAGTGTTCTCGATCGAGTTCCATGCTAAATTAGATAACGCCAACGAGGTCACGGTTGGTGACTCGGCAGTGACTTTAGCTGACGGAATGGGATTAGAGCCTGACGACAGACATTCTCCTGACTTCTTGGGCGTGGACGGAACGCAGAGGTCTGTTGACCTAGATTCGTTGTATGTTGCCACATCTGGCAGTGATAAAGTAGACTGGGCAGCGCAGGTGGAGCCTTAGGAGCATCATATGAGTGCATGTACTCGCATCATCAAAACACTGGTTAAAGAGAAGATTCCTAATCCTTTAGCGGTAGGGAATAGTGAAGAAAGCGATACCCCGGCAGAATACTCTCGCGAGGTATGTGGTGCAGACGCCCCCTATATTTACCGTGGGGCCTCTGTCTGTGCTGACTGCCTGAAGGCATTGGCAGGATAATGGTGCGCCTAGCTGGAAATGTAGCAAGTAACGCAGGCGTAGCCGCTGGCTGCGCTACGGTCGTTTACTTTCCGACAAGCGTAGCGGCCACCCACAGCACGTCGAATTGTTGCGGAACGACTGATACTGTAAACGCTTCGGGTGTGTGGGGGAATACCGCTCTCGCCGCGGACAAATACGACACCAAAGTAACTTGTGGGAGTTCGTTAAGGTGGTTCCGCTACGCTGATGAAATCCAACACGCCACCTTTCAAACCGGAGATGGTTGTTCCACCGGAACGGAAGGAAACTTCTACTGGGGGGTAGGCAACGACACTGGGATGCGGTGGAGTACCGCCGACTCGTCTAACCATGCTTTCGTCATCGGAATCGGGGATACCTCTCAGCAAATACACATCACAGATTTAGGTGCGATCGCGACTGACTGGGGGCGAAGCGCAGGGACCCACCCTGAGTTAGCGATTCACTCGAACACGACTCCAGCTTCTGATTACCTCGCTATTGGAAACCACGACGGAACTACAGCCACGGTAGACGTTGTTGGCGGAACGACTCTTTCGCTAGACATCGCCGGTAATACAGAATTAACGGTCACCTCTGCTGGCCTGAACGTGCCTGCGAATTCAGACATTAATTTCACCGGCACCACTGGGACGAATGACATCGTTCTCACCAATGGCCTAGCTGACGCTCTAAGCATCACTGACGGGTCTGCGGACGTAATGGTGTTCGATACCTCAACTGCTGGGAATGTCATCACCGCGACGGCCTCGTTAGCCCTAGACGGGGATATAGATTTCACCGGGCCGCAGGAGATAACTACAACGACTGGTGATTTGACTCTTAACCCTGCGGCCAGTCTAAACGTAACCTTGACGGTGGACGACGCCGACGCCTTCGACCTTTCAAACGATAACAGCACGTATTATCTGGTAGACACCCGGAATACAGCGGTCGGGACGATTGCTCACTTGATTGATACTGAAGACCCCACGTTGGCCTCGGCAGCGTGTGCGGTTTATTCTATTTTGGACACCGCCGCTTACACTTTGACTTACACCGGTTGCACGAATGTCACGACTCAAATCGACAACGTAACTTTGGGCGCGGTAACCATCACTGCCGCGTCCGCTCTAACGGTCAGCGAAGCTAATACTTTGTTGGCCGTTGCCCCTACCGAAGCAGGGTGTGTGACTTTGACCGCCGCTTCCGCCATGAGGGTGATAAACGCAGGTGGCACCCCAACGACTCAGTACGGTCTATTCATCGAGGACCTGACAGTAGGAGCGACCTCTGACTACGGTATCTGGCTAGCGGGTGCAGACACAGCGGCCATAGTTGTTGCATCAGCAGACCCTATTCAACTCGGTGTCGCCGGTACAGCCACAGGCACCATGAACTGGCAAGGGGCGACCTCTGGTACGGTAAACATGACCGTCGCCGCCGCTGCGGGATGTTGGACCCTGACTCTCCCCGCGAATAATGGAGCGGCCTGCGAATTTCTTCAAACCGATGGGTGCGGTATAACAAGTTGGGCCGCTCCAGCAGCGGGGGCTATAACTGCGCTAAACGACGCCACCGCGAATGAGATGGTCACGGTCGCTTCTACGACTACTGAATTAGACTCCGAAGCGAGCTTGACCTTTGACGGTACAGCCAACATGATTTTCTCTAGGTCTAGTGGCGGGGCGACAAATACCATCCAAGTAAGAAATCTCTCGACCTGCGCCAGCTCCTTCGCCGTAATCAAGGCAAGTAACGCCGCGACCTGTAACGCAGGAGTGGACCCGAACTTCAAGGCTGAGATAGTCGGCGTGGTCAACTGGAGCGTAGGGGCGGACAACAGCAACTCGGATGTGTTCATCATCGGGCCGTGTAACCCCGGAGGGAACGACGCCCTAAGAATCACCGTAGCCACTCCTCCGGTGATTTCGTTCAACACGACTCAAGGTTGCGACTTCGACTTCGTTTGCGAGAACTGTGGTTGGCACAGTGTGCAAAAAATAGACATTTGCCCAAGGTGTGGAGGCAATGTATCTTGGCACTGTGACCTTCTTCCCATATTAAGCAGAACAAGTGTGGCTTCCAGGCAAGAGTCTGACAAACATTTAGCTCAACTGGGAGTCTTAACCTTAAGTATGAATACGGACGGAACCCCGTGGAGAGGGATAAACCCCGCTCCGGCTATCCAGTACGCTTGGTCCATGTCAAAACAAAACCGTGTTAGAATCGA
>Ga0256380_1000081_pt1 | contig 10297 bp, 12 predicted proteins | sample LS1230viralmetaG_FD_189071 | JGI IMG/M metagenome (GOLD analysis project Ga0256380, IMG submission 189071) | Seawater viral communities from deep brine pools at the bottom of the Mediterranean Sea - LS1 2300m | ecosystem: Environmental > Aquatic > Marine > Bathypelagic | place: Mediterranean Sea... | reverse complement strand
GACGTATCATAATCTACATGTCTAAAATCAGAAGGAAGACTATATTCAGCCGTACCTGCTGTAGTTGCTTGTGTTCCATCTGAATGTAAGAAAGACCATTGTAATTCTGCATTATAAATATCGTTTATTGATTGATTTATAAAAGTCTTTACAGCAGTTTGAATACCTCTAGATGCATTAAATTCTGTTCCTGAATCTGTTGTAGAAAACGTAACTTCATTCAAAGATTCTAAAACTCTATTTGATAATGTTAAGTATGTTGCCATTACACGCCCTGTCCTAATTCTTTAAGTTTTTTTACTTGTCCTTGTATTCCAAAATCAAGAATACATACTTTTTCTAAATTTGTACCTACTACTGTCCAACTCCCTGTTTTTGAATTTATAAATATTTCTATAGTGTGAATATCTTTTGCAGATAATCCTACAAAAATTGAAACTTCTCCCATTTCCTCTTCTAATTTAGTTATTAGATTAGCTTTTTCATTTAGGGAAAGACATTGGACTGCTTGTACTTCTTGTCCATTCGCAGAATAAACATGTTTTGTAAATAACATTCCCATACAAATAATAATTATACATATATTTATAGGAAGTAGCCATTGTATAGGGTTAAAGATAGTTCTTATTTTATAAAACATTAAATGATTCTCCACATCCACAGCTAGAAGTAACATTAGGATTATCTATATGCAAGATGGAACCAAAGATATCTTGCTTGTAATCTATTTTCATTCCTACTAAATACATTACAGATATACTATCTATAACTAATTTTTTACTATCTTCAATAGTAATAACTTCATCGTTATCTTCTAATGAATCTACAAATCCCCATTTGTAAGAAAAACCAGCACATCCTCCACCAGCTACTGATAAATGTATATAATTTTTATTTTGATTATTACATACATCTATCATATAATCTTTAGCATCTTTTGTTAGTTCTAATATTTCTGTCATAATATAATTATTCTTATGTAAGAACTCCTATAAAGATGTTTCTATTAAACATTAAATATATTTATGAGTTTGTACTGTAAGAATTAATATACTATTATTTATTTTGAATCTTTATAATGCCGGAATAACCAAAATAGAATACCAAGAGTCAATAAACCAACAAGACCTTGACTTCCGATATCTTTAAGTAATACCATCATATTACCTACAATATCTCCTCCTATAAAAGGAATAACACTGCCAAAAAGAACTTGCCAAGTAACTCCTAATGCGAGAAGTAAAAGACTTACCTGAGTAATGCCTTTAATCCAATCACCTATTTTTGCTAACCAATACATGAGTCCTCTTCATTAAATATTAAGATAAATTCTATCTCCAACCATTATTACTTAATGGTAAACGATCTAATACTGTATCTAGAGTAGTTTGTAACAAATCTAATTTTTTTTCTAAACTCTTAATTTTTAAAGAATTTGTCATCTCATAATCATCATCATCATTATCTTTATTAATTACTTGAGTACTTCTTGCATTCCAAACTGTATTACCAGATTTGATAGTGGAAGCATATCCATCATGATCTTTAATATCAGTAATACTTAATTTTTCTATTACCATTGATTTCTCCTGTAATAAAGGAGAGAACCCGAAGGTTCCCTCCAATATATTACCTCTTAGTTATGATCCGTCTCGTCAACACCAGAGATGTCACAGAGAACAGCCCACACCCTAACCTTACCAGCAGTATCTTGTGCGCCAGCAGTTAGAATATCAATGGTATCTGCTGTTTTCACCACAAGCATTGCGGCTGCATCAGTAGCATCCATTGGAGCATGTCCAGTACCTGTAGCATCATAAGCATCTACAAAAGCATCAGGATCATGATGACCAGCAGTAGAACCTGTGATACCAAGATCAAAGGTCACTGAATTGGAACTTGCCGTTAGAACTTCAAGACCTGCCGCCATAACTAGCGTTTCAGCAGGAACATCAATCATCTGAACGATGTCACCAGCAGCAGGATCAAAGTCTGAAAAGTCACTAGTATTTTCTACAAGGTAAGGCCTACGTCCACCCGTTGAAGGATGACCTGTCGTACCGCCTTTACCCGTTTTATCATGAGTAGCCATAAGTCAGTCCTCCTTCTACGTGTTCAGATCAGGGATGCCTTTGTAGACACCCGTAAATCCAGTACCAGATGCACGAATTACCTTACGACCAAAGACATGTAGACCACGAACAATATCAGCAAATGAATCGGGATCACGAATAACTTCAGTCTTGGCAATTGCTGAAGCTGTACAAGTCGAACTCTTATGACCACCGAGAACAATCGTCTCACCACTTGTAGTGGATGGCCCAAAAGTATGACTGGCAGCAACACCAGCAGTACCAACAGTAATTGCATTAGTCTGATACAAACTAAAACCATGAACCTTACGACTAGTAACTGCACCGTTCAAAAGAGCGGATGCATCTTCACCAGTTACGCTTGAGTCCATTAACTTAGCATCAGCCTGTCGAAGAATCTCATAGAACTGTGGCGGAGCCACAATCCAACGATTATCCTCTGGAACATCAGCTTCGTCTAGAAGACGAGAAAAAGTGCTAAGATAGTTTGCACACTCGTTACCCGTATTACACGAAATAGCCGAACCAGCAGCACCAAGATTGGTAGTGTCAGTTGAAGCATTATCGCTAATTACCTTCAAGACATTATAATCATACGCCTTCTTCAAGCTATAAGCACCTGAAGAAGTAGATAGAGCTTCCCAGTTTACGTGACTCTGCCGTTCCTCAACATCATCAACCTTGAAGGCAAAGTAGTTACCCTGATCAACTGTCAGAGTAATTTGATTGTCAGCAAGATTCTGGGTGTTTACAACAGCACCCCTGCTATAGGACGACACAGTAACTGATGGCTCTTTAATAATCTTTACAGTATCACCAAAGTTTTCAATTTCTCCAGCATAGTCGGTATTGGTTACAGCTTCTGCAACCGATGAACGCCGGAAGAATTTGAGAACCTTTTGACTGTAAATTGCTGGAACCCAGTTACCAGAAGGAAGATTCTGATAACCAGCAGCTAAACCAAATTCAGCCATGATTAAGTCTCCTTATATTTGTTATGGTGTAATTCTTCCTTCCCGATTTGCCTTATCAATCTCTTTCTCAAGAGTTTCAAATTCGTGTGGCTTTAATCGGGCGATTTCTGAAGAAGACCAAACTTTCTTTTCACCTTCGCCTGTAGTCACTGCTCGTTCTGTTTTAGTAACAGCCCTTGCTGCTTCTACATTTGCTTTACTTGGTCTTCCTCTTTTTTTCTGACCGATATTTGTATCAGATTTATATAAGTCAATTACTCTAGCAGCCCATTTAAAGTCTGTTCTGTTTTTGTAGACACCATCTGAAATACTTTTGGGTTGTTCTTCCAACCATGTCAGAAATTCTGAATCACTCTTAATCTCTAGAAAATCTGGATGGACTGAAAGAAGTTCCTTTTCAGCAGTTCTAATCTGTGCTTCTTGTTCTGCCTTACGAAGAGATTCAATTCTATCTTGTACCTCTTTGATACTGGCACTAGCTTGAAGCCTAGATACAGTTTCTACTACATCATAAACATCAGGATACTCTTTCTTAAACTCTTCCAACTCTTCTTGTGACTTAGGAAGATTTTGTGGAGCCGAAACTTTCTGCTCTGCCAACTTTAGCTTTGCTTCTGTAAGTTCATTCTGTTGGGTCCATTCGTTATTTTTACGATCATGATAACTCTTTAGATCGCTATAACGCTTTTTCCAATCATGCTCCTTTGCATCCTGTGCCTTAATCAGTCCTTCAGCTTCTTGAGTATCTCCGTCTGGAATGTCAAGAAGTTCAGGATCTGGTGTTTCAGGAGATGGATCTGCATCCATAAGTGTTCTCCTATAGGCATTATCGTATGGGGTAGGCTCTAATAGTTCACTTTCTGTAATATCAGTCATGGTCTTTACCTCCTATGGGGGCCAAGAAAACTTGGGTGTCCCTATTTGGTGCTAATGTCTGGGGCCGACTATCGGGTGTCCAGACGAAATCTTTTAATTATTTTTCCTTGGAGCATGTTCTGCCATTATTATAGTTCTTAATAATAGTTTAACTCCTTTTTCTGATCCTAATTCTTGTACTCTTTTTAAGATATCTCTAAACTCTTGATATTTTATTCCTACATTTTGTCTCTCTGATTCCGATACTCCATCAGTATTAGGTAATGATCTCCATTCTTTAGCTAAATTATTTTGAATTGTACTTAAATTAGAAGAAGGATTAGTTGGATCAGTAATATAATCAAAAACTCCTCTTCTTCTTAAAAGTTCTGTTGCTAATAAATCTTGAGTTTCAGAAGTAAAAATAGTTTTAGAAGGATCAAGCTTTAACTTGTTTATTAACCATTCTAATGTCTCAGGCATTATTTGATATGCACCCCAAGCTGCTGATTCAAACTGTCTATTCGTTGGATTTTCTTTATTATAAGATTCTATACTAGCTATCATATTAGCTTGATTTTCTAATACTGTAGAAAGATTCATCTCTAAAATCTTTCCTGTAGGAGTAAAAAGTGTATCTACAAATGTACCTTCTCCAAATTTTGTATTATAAGGATCATAAGGTTTATCAAAAATTCCAGAAAGTTCATCTCTATTTTTCCATATATCTAATAGAGATTCTGGTATATCTGATATAGATTCTGGTATATCTAATATAGCTTCTGGTACAGTATCTTTTCTATTATCTTCAAACCAACTTAGTATATCTTGAGGAACATCTTCTACTCCAAAAAAGGATGCTATTCTAGTTGCTAAATCTCTATCATCCTCTGGAGCAGCCAATAACTCTGTCTCTACTTTATCTCCTTTATTATAACCCATCATCCCACCCATCTGAGCTTGCATAGGTTGTACTGGTGGAGCTTCAGTTACTGGCTGTGCAGCTTGTGTTTCAGCTTGAGCTTTCTCCATTTCTTCTCTTTGTCGTCTAACTTCCAATCCTTTTGCATTCCATCGTTCAAGTCTATCAAGTCCAATAACTCCAACTAGAGGTGCAGGTATAACAGCTTCTCCATTAGAAATTCTAATAGGTACTTTATTTTGTGGATCATAATCGGCGGGAAGTTCTTGTCCAAGAGCAGCAGCAATAGTATATGCATCTCTAATAACTTTATTGATATCTGAAATACCTATCAAGGAAACTCCATCTGAATTAAGAATATAGGAGCCTTCAGGAACTTCCATTGTTAGATCATCAGCAACTCCCTCCCCGCCTAAAGAGGGTCCAGGATCACCATCAAAATCATTAATGACCCCCATAGGACCAAGCCTTGTTTCCAAATCTGTTTCAGCATTCTGAATTGGCCCTCCTTCTTGAGCAGCTTGTATTTCTTCTGGTACTTGCCTTTGAGCTTCCAATGCTTGCCTTTGAGCTTCTACTGCTTGTCTTTGTACTTGTTCTTGATTTTCTAATACTTGTTTTTGATTTTCTAATCTTTGTTTTATAACACTATCCATACTAGCTCGTGTTACTACATTATTAAAGGTTTCTGCGAACCTATCAGGTGCAGGTGTATTTCTAGCAGCCGTTTGTACAAAATTTAATATTTCACTATTTATCATAATTCTGTTCTTTTTCTATTCTAGCATTTTCTATTGAAGATTTAACCACGCCCTTGAGGTTCTTCAATGTTTCCAGTAAAGCCAGCTTCCCCTGCAAGCGGCGAAGTTCCAACTCCGATGTTTCCACCCCCAACGCCTGATAGGTCCATTGGATTTGCTCCGACAGGTACGCTTCCATTGGCTCCCATAGGTCCGGGCTGTTGACTAGGGGCAGCAACTTCTGGGCTATTTGTTCGTTCATTAAGACCTCTCAATATATCTGCAAAGATTGCAGCTTCATCTACATCATTAACAAGTTGATCAGGATCAATGTCCTGAGAAATTGCGAGTTCCTTCATTAGATTTGGAATCTTAATAAACGGAGCAAGCATAGGATTAGCAATAGTTTGTAGTAAAGTAATTAATCTTTGAGTTCTAACTTCCTTCTGCATTACTGATGCAATACCTTTAGGCTTAATCTCTAGGTCACCTATAATTTCTGCATTGTCATCATTGAACTGCATATTCCATTGGAAGAAAGATTCTCCTAAAGGTCTTAGCAAAAAGTCATCAATATTCTTGATAACAGTCTTAATAGATAATCCTGCTGATCCCATGATCATAGATAGACCAGCAGCAGTACGACCAGTTCCTGTTACTCCTGTCTGACCATGCACAATAGAAGGAATGCCAGTCTCTTCATCAGCAAGTTGTCGTGCAGCTTGATACATCTGAAGATTCTCAGGAGCCGTATTCGGGAACTTCAAACCATTTACAGCAGTTCCTGTAACACCAGATTGCCGTCTAAAGATTTTACCTGGATATACTTCCATATTCTGTCCAGGTACAAGCTGTGTCTCATCTATGTCAAATACCATATTGCCAGCTAATGCCAGATTGTCAATAGCCATTCTCATATGACCATTCATAAGAAGCTGTGCATCATCCATATTTTCTGCTATACCAACTCCAAAGAACTGATAAGGATTCAGTTCATATGGGAAGGCATGATAAGGAAGACGAGCAGGAACAAATGGATTTAAGATACAACGAATAACTTCATTATTAACAATCCATGCATTAATTTGTACTGAATCAAGATTACTTATACTAGAAGGCAGATCAAGTCCTATCTGATTTGCCAAGAAAAGATCTAGAGTTCCCCAATATTCAAAAACTTCATATCTGTTCTCAGCATATAAAGGATCGTGATCTTGAGAATAAATTGTATTCTCAAAATACCTTTCTTCATATTGAGGACCATGCTCTAATGATCTTTCAATAGCTTCTGAATCAAAGAAAGGATGATTAACAAGATCTCTTAATTGTTCTCTATTATATCTATGTCTTTGTATGACATACTCAGCATCTTCTATGTTCGTAGCTGATGGATCAGGATAAAAATTCCAACAAGAAACCGCTTCAACTTTTGGAATAATCTTTGCATAAGGCTCAAATACTTTTTCATTATTTTCTATTTTCCAATTATTAACGATCTTCTCAAAATTGAATGGTCCTTTAATAATTCCAGTACCAAGTAATGCAGACTCAAAAATTGCATGTCTCATAACATTTGTAGCATTAGTATTTACAAGTTGGTCATGAATTTGCTTTTCCATATTTCGTGCAGCAATTTCTGCTGGCTCTATCTGAGGAGAACCAGGAATAATACTTGGACCTTCTACTAAATTATTAGCATTCTCATACTTTTCTTTTAGACCACCTAAGAAGTCATCAAGTTGAGATAGGGGAACATCTCTTGCTTGTTCCATAGCTTGCTTTTCTTCAGGCGTAGCAAGATGAGCGAACTCTGCTATACCCTCTGGAATAGGAGTACTAGAAACAGTAATAGGAAACTTATTATTGGCAAACAGAATATCAGAGATCTGTCCAAAAGCTGCAAGAACTTTTACTTTAGTAATTCTTACAAAGACTTTAGATTTCTCTGATGCTCTGTATGTTGAAGAAGTATCATAGATACCTCTATAGTTCTTGTATGCAGATAACCAACGCTTTTCATCTGAAAGACGACCAGTCTCTGCATCCAAGAATTTACTTTTAATAAAGCCTACAAGGCCAGGTACTTCATCAACTTCAACCTCTACAGCTTCCGTATTTTGTTCATCAGCCATAAATTGAATTGTCTTCCTTCATAAAGTTAGCAGTCATCATCTTCTTACCAGATTCTGAAGGAACATCAGCAGACTGCTTAAAGTTTACATCTGTTGCTCCTAGAAGATCAGACTCTAGAGGTGCTCGATAGAGCATTCCATCAGGAACAGGATTCATAGCACCCTGCTTCTCAGCCATTCCTTCAAAGTCTTTAGCAGTATAGGGTTTTAGATAGGGCATAATATATTTCTCCTTTATATAAAGTAGCTCTAAGATTTTTTTGATTTACGAGATGTAGATTTAATAAGACCACCACTTTTACGACGAGATTTTCCACTACGATCTCTCTTCTCCTGTCTTTCTAATGCTTTGTCAGTTTTTACCTTCCTAGTTATACGTTTTATATGATTACTAGTATTTCTTAACTCTTGCTCTAAATACGCTATCTGTTCCTTTCTTTGTCCTGGATCGCTAAAGTCTGGTTTAGGTATAATTTTCTTTTTTTTTGGCATTCGTTTAGTAATATTAGGACCAACCATAATTCTCTCCTCTATTTAACTCTTTTAGGTGTACGGACAGATCCACCTTTAGCATACTGTTTTGTAACTCTCTTATTTACAACACCACCTTTTTTACGAGGAGATCCTCTTCTTCGTGTAGTAGGTTTTCTATCTTCTTTTGGTCTATCTTTAGTAATCCAAGACCATACTTTTTTAGCACTTTCTGCTAAATTAGGATCTTCACTATCAGGTCTGAATCCTAATTTTTCTTGCTCTTTCCAAAATGCTTTCCAATTAGGATCTCTATTAGCAGCCATTTGATTAGTTATTCGTAATGCCTCTCCTCTAGTATACTTAGATTTAGACTTAGTGTCTACTGGTAGCTTACCAGATATAGATCTTTGAGCTACATAATCTGGACCTAGACCTTTAACTATACTCTCTACAATTACTTCTTCTTCTGGAGTTAACACTTCATCTGGAATTGGTTCTTCTAATACTTCTGGTACTTTTGGTACTTGAAATCCAACACCAGGGGCTACTATAACTTCCCTATCACCTGCTGCTTCTACTGCGTCTTTTACCCATCTGGCATTAACTCCTGATCCCATAGAAGTACCAAATCCTACTTCTTGTACTCTTTCTCCTAATGGTCTACGATCTAATTTGTTTCTTAACTCATCTGATATAGGTGCGCCTATTTTAGACATAACAGAAAGTAAACGAACTTCCTCTAATGTTAGATCTGATTGTCGTGCTCTCTTTGCTATTCTTTCTTGATACTGACTATCAGCTTGCATGGTAATTCGCCACACAAGAGGCACATCTTTAATAGAAAAAGATCCTGATCGAACTCTATTAAGCATTTGCATAAAATTTTCATCATTATATAGCTCAGGCTTTACTTTATAAAGTAGATTTTCATATCCTGGTTCACTTGCCATTATTCTCTCCTAATATCCAAAAACTGCATCTTCCATTACAGGTTCAGAATCTGTATTGGACTTGAAATTATATAAGGAAGAAGTTGTTTGTCTGTTCATTATCATATACCTCAATGCATCATATGCATGGTCTTCTGTTCTTGTATCAATATCTTCACTATTCGTTTTAGATATTGGGAGAGTAGGAAGTGTTCTGACAAGATTTGTGCATGTATTAAAAATTCTTATTCTAGGATTTCCATAATCATCTACTTGTAATCTTCTATGAACTTCTATCTTTCCGTTTACTCTATCAGAGTTTGATGGAACCCACCGTACTCCTTTTCGTATCATACTTTCTGCTACACTCAAACCATGTCCTGTTTTGTTCCAACATGACCTATCTAAAATTCCTATATACATTCTAGGATCATTAGACTCCATTTGTAAAATAAGATCTGCTAGTTGTTCTCCTGTATGTCTTCTAATATAAAGTTCTCTGTAGATCCAGATATTATTATCCCAGTCGATAGCTCCCCAAAGAACACATGAAGGAGCAGAATATCCATAGTCACAAGCTCGTACTCGTACCCAGTTATAAGGAATCTCTACAGGATCAGTGACATGAATCTCTCTATTAAATTCTTTGAATGCTGCTCCTTCTGCAACATCCCAATCTCCTGATAGTAGTCGTTTCCTTTCTACTTCTGGTAGAGAGAGAAGCATTGCTTCATACTCTCCATCATCTGCCAGATATGGATTGTCTGTCAGTCTAGCAGGAAGAAACTTTCTTTGAAATAAAGGTTTACCAGAATTAGTATGTCCTGGTCCGTATGAAAGTGTTCTTCCCGTTTCGATGTCTGTTGCCCAGAAAGGTTGATCAGGTGGTGCAGGATCAACAAACATCTTCTTGACCCACCATCCTCCTGCTCCTCCAGGATTTGAAGAAGCCCTCATGTATGCAACTATCTTGGGATCAGTTGTTCTTAGTCGTGATCTTAGATAATTCCAGACATATGGTGTAGGATAATGACCAAGTTCGTCAATACCAATCCATGTAAAGGACTGACCTTGGTAACGATAAACATCATCATCTTTATCTACATAACTAAATAGAGCCGTAGCTCCACTTGGAAATTCCCATGTCTTTGTAGACTCCTTAAATCTAGCTCCAGCCT
>Ga0256380_1000080_pt1 | contig 10317 bp, 18 predicted proteins | sample LS1230viralmetaG_FD_189071 | JGI IMG/M metagenome (GOLD analysis project Ga0256380, IMG submission 189071) | Seawater viral communities from deep brine pools at the bottom of the Mediterranean Sea - LS1 2300m | ecosystem: Environmental > Aquatic > Marine > Bathypelagic | place: Mediterranean Sea... | reverse complement strand
GTGGCCCAAAGGCACGGCACGGCACGCTCCATGACCCCCGCCCAAGCAGAGGCGCAAGTGCGCCGCCGCAACGCCGCCCGCCTGCAGGCCGGGGTCGAGGCCGAACGCCGCAAGCGCAAGGGGCAACGGCCGCTACGGGCCCAGCAGCAGCTTGTAGAGGAACTGGAACGGGAGGCGCGGGAGTTGGAGAAATGAAAGACAGCTACGGAGACTTTTTGTCAGGCAAAAGGCAGCTTGCCGGGGACTGCGGATTTGAGCCCGAGTTCCTCCCACCCGAGGCGTTCCCGTTTCAGCGCGATTTGATCGAGTTCGCTTGCCGGAAAGGCCGATCTGCCATCTTCGCGGATTGCGGTCTTGGTAAGACTCTAATTCAACTCGCTTGGGCTGAAAATGTGGTGGCTCATACCGGGGGCCGGGTCTTGATCCTGACCCCGCTCGCCGTATCGCATCAAACCGTGGCCGAGGCTGAGAAGTTCAGGATTGCGGCATGTCGCAGCAACAAGGGGGAGAGGACTCCGGCGCAGATTACAGTCACAAATTACGAGCGGTTGCATCACTTCAACCCGGAGGACTTCGAGGGGGTAGTTTGTGATGAAAGCTCAATCCTGAAAAACTATGCTGGGGCGACCCGCTCCGCCATAACTGCATTTATGGCGGGGGTTAAATATCGGCTGCTATGCACGGCTACCGCGGCACCAAACGATTACATGGAATTAGGCACAAGCAGCGAGGCTCTCGGGTATCTGAAATATGCCGAGATGCTTGCAACCTATTTCAACCATGATGGCGGCGAGACCTCGAAATGGAGGATCAAGAGACATGCGGCGAAAGGTGATTTTTGGCGGTGGATGTGTTCCTGGGCGCGAGCGGTTAGGATGCCTAGCGACCTTGGATACGATAACGCTAAGTTTGCACTCCCCAAGCTCAGGACGAGGAATCATGTTGTGGAGAGTCATAAACCGAATGAGGGGATGCTATTCCAAATGCCCGCAGTTGGTCTTGCCGAACAACGGCAGGAGAGGCGCAAGACGATCAACGAAAGATGCGAGCTTGCGGCGGACCTGGCAACGCACGAAGGCCCGTCAATCGTTTGGTGCCATCTTAACGCGGAAGGGGACTTACTTGAGGCCCTGATTCCTGATTGCGTTCAGGTGTCGGGTAGCGATCACGACGATGCCAAGGAGGAGAAATTCCGGGCATTCGAGGAGGGCCAAGCGCGTGTGATAGTTACAAAGCCAAAAATTGCCGGATTTGGCCTTAACTGGCAGCATTGTTCACACCAGACGTTTTTCCCGTCCCATAGTTTCGAGCAAATGTATCAAGCGATTCGCCGCAGTTGGCGTTTTGGCCAGCGAGACCCCGTTACGATCGACATGGTTTCAAGCCAAGGGGAGGCGGACGTGCTTTCAAATTTACTTCGCAAGGCAGCTCTGGCCGATGCCCTTTTCGAGTCGATTGTTACCCATATGCGGGACGCGCTCGCTCCCAAGAAAGAATTCCCTGAACAAGAAACCGTCCTACCCCAATGGCTATAAACCAACTGACCACAGATCAATTCGCGGTCTACCAAGGAGATTCGTGCCAGGTTATGAAATCACTGCCGGATTCGTGCGTGGATATGAGCGTGTTTTCCCCGCCCTTTGCGGACCTCTATTGCTATTCGGACAGCCCGGAGGATCTCGGTAACTGCGGTAGTTACGCGGAGTTTTTTACCCACTTTGGTTTTATCATCCGAGAACTGGTAAGAGTTCTCGTTCCTGGTAGGAATTGTGTGGTGCATTGTATGGACCTTCCCGCCATGAAAGAGCGTGACGGTTATATCGGGGTCAAGGACTTCAGCGGAGATCTCATTAAGGCGTTCAGCAAGGAAGGGTTCGTCTACCATTCCCGAACGACGATATGGAAGGATCCGCTCATCGAGGCAACCCGCACCAAGTCTATCGGGCTCATGCACAAGCAACTTGTGAAAGACAGCATCCGGTCCCGGGCTGGACTTCCCGACTATCTTTTAGCATTTCGGGCTCCGGGAGAAAATGAAAGGCCCATCACCCATCCCGAAGGGCTTCAGGAATATCATGGCAAGGCAGATCCGGGAGGGGAGGGAATCAAGCGGTCCCATAACATCTGGCGGGCTTATGCGTCTCCTGTTTGGATGGACATTCGACAAACTAAAACCCTCAACGCCCGAGAGGCGCGGGGCCAGGACGACGAGAAGCACCTTTGTCCTCTCCAGCTAGATACGATCGCGCGCGCAATTACCCTTTGGTCCAACCCTGGCGAGACTGTCCTGACTCCATTCATGGGGGTCGGCAGCGAGGTTTACGGGGCGGTAATCAACGGGCGGAAAGGGATCGGTATCGAGCTAAAAGAAAGCTACTACCGGCAAGCGGTTGCGAATCTCAAGGCGGCGGTCGAGTCCGGCGTGGAGGCAACTCTGATATGACCCAGCTAGAACTAGACATCACCCGCCGAAAGCACGGCGGGAACCCGGAGAGCGCCCAGGCGCACGCCAGACGCGCCGGCAAGTGGCCGCAGCAGCGCGCCCGCGTCCTGGCCGCGATCCGGCTGGCGGGACCCCAGGGGCTAACCTGCGACGAACTGGCGGACAAGTGGGGCGTGGGCATGAACTGCCTCTCGGGGCGGTTCAGCGAGTTGCGCAAAGCCGGAGCGATCCGCAAGGCCGGCACCCGCCCGACCCGCAGCGGCAACCAGGCGGGGGTGTTTGTGGTGGAATGAACTTCTACAATGACAACGATCCAAAAGCCTGCGCCTGGTTGCAGCAACTAATTGCGGACGATCTGCTGCCGCCTGGCAAGGTGGATGGCCGCTCAATTCTGGAAATAGACCCCGATGAACTCAGATCCTACCGACAATGCCACTTCTTCGCCGGAATCGGCGGCTGGCCCCTCGCCCTCAACCTCGCCGGATGGTCCGCAGACCGCCCCGTCTGGACCGGATCCTGTCCCTGTCAGCCGCTTTCGGTCGCAGGAGCAGGAAAAGGCCCTGCCGACGAACGACACCTGTGGCCCGCTTTTCAATCGCTGCTCGCCGAGTGCCGCCCTCCAGTCTGCTTTGGAGAGCAGGTTGCAAGCAAACTTGGGCGTGAATGGCTCGCCGGAATTCGAATTGATTTGGAAGGACTGGGATATGCCTGCGGGGCCGCCGATTTGCCGGCTTGCTGCGTCGGGGCGCCGCACAAGCGCCAAAGATTGTTCTGGGTGGCCAACGCCGATGGCGGGCACCCCAGCACAGAAGGGTTACAATGCAGCAGGGAACACGGACAGCAGCCGCAAGACGGGGGAACTGCTGAAGGCTTGGCCGACGCCGATGGCGAGCGACAAGAACGACCGGCAAAAGTCGGAGAATTGGAGCGGGAACGATCTACCGAGCATGTCGAAGCAGGCGGCGTGGGCGACTCCGAACACGATGGATCATCTCCAGACGGTCCGCAGCCCGGAGGAACTCAAGGCGAACTCGAGGGGGTGTGCGACATCGGGGAACCTGCGGGAACAGGTGGTGCATTGCGCGGGATGGCCGACGCCGATGGCGGCGGAAAAATACGAGCAACTCGAAAAATGGGAGCGCAGGAGGGACAAGAAGAAGAAAGAGGGGATCAACCTGCAGCTGCCGCTGGCGGTGGCGATTCAGCAAGTTGTGGATTCTGGGAAGGGGCGCAGTCCATCCTCTGCCGGGACGGAAAAGCCCGCCGCATCCCTGTTGAACCCGCGCTTCAGCCTTTGGCTCCAGGGCTACCCGGGCGCGTGGGCCTCCTCCGGGGAGCGGGCAATGCGATCGTCCCGCAAGTAGCGGTGGAGTTCGTGAAAGCCTTTCTGCAATCTCATGAAGCCTGAACAAATAGCATACGAGTGGTTTGCCCGGCAATGGGCGAACGGCAACGAGATCGGGAAAGACGAATTCCTGATGGACCGGACCAAGTGGGACGACATGCAAACTGCCCTGTTTGAGGGTGACCACAGCATGGAACACGACGAGGTGAAAAGCCTGGTCCGAAACATGGACAAGCGCGGCATGCTGGGCGGGGTGGCGGCGTCCCGGACCTACTGGGATCAGCTTGACGTGCTCGCTGATCGCGCCGAGAACCGCAAGCAGACCGGGCATCCGGGCGGGGAAGCCGGCATTATCGACGATCTCGGGAAGTGGGCCGGAGCGGTCAACGGCACCAGGCCGGAGGGCTACTACGAGGACATCCACTGGCGCAAACTCTCCCGCGCCTACCGGGAAAGCCAGGGCTGGCGCTGCGAGCTCTGCCACCGCCGGCACCTCCCGGACAGCGCCGGACTCGTCACCCACCATATTGCCTACGAGTTCCCGGAAAGCGGCGAGCCGGTCTGGTGGCATGAAACCTCCGAGGTTCTCATGGCGGTATGCGCCTCCCCCTGCCACCAGCTTGCCGATCTGGCGCGGTATTTCGCGGTGGGACGGATCGATCCCGCCACGATGCGGCGGGCGATGGAACCGCTTTTCGCAAACCTGGGGAGGGAGTTTTGAACAAACCCTTGACGCGGGCGCGGGCGGGGCGTAGAAAGTGGGCGTGACCCAGGACCAGCAAGATCGTTTCGCTTTGTGCGGGGAGCAGGAGTGCCTGGGTCACACCATTAGCTTCGGCCCTTCCGCGCAAAGCCAAGCGATCTTTTCTTTTCCCCTCGGCAGGGATACTAAGTCGGAGGATGTTCCCCGATTGAGGCTGCGCCAACAGCCAAGCGAGAGTCGGGCTCTAAAAGGGATGCGCAGATGCCTTGGTGGCACAAGGAGCAGAAGCGAACCTGCCGAGGGTCTTATTTTGGGAGGGCGTCATGACCTACGCTGAAAAACTCAAGGACCCGCGGTGGCAAAAGTTGCGGCTGAAGATCCTCGAACGGGACGAGTGGACATGTGCTAATTGCCAAGCCGTGGACGTGTCGCTTCACGTCCATCACCACCAATATTTGAAGGGAAAAGCCCCGTGGGACTACCCGGAAGAGAACTTCGAGACTCTCTGCGAGGTGTGCCACGAGGAAAAAGAGGACATGCTGCAGGAGTTGCGAAAAATCGGGTCTGGTCTTCCCTGCGAGGAGCTGGATATGCTCCGCATGATAGCCTGGTATGTCTCCAAAGACTATTGGGTGCGAGGCGGAAATCTGGTATGCGTCCTTGAAAAGCTTTGCAGGGATAGAGAGGGGGCTTGCAGTGCCTAACCGCTACGTGCGCGAATCCGCGATTGAGTCCGTGCCCGTTAATACCGTCGGTTGGCAAGCCGAGGTGTTCTGGCGCCGACTGATAAACCGGGTCGACGACTTCGGGCGGACCGAGGCGCATCCTGCCCTCCTGCGGGCTAAAATCTTTCCATTGCAACTCAACAAAGTGCGAGACGCCGACGTGTCACGCTTGCTCCTTGAGTGCGAGCAAGCCGGGCTACTGTATGCTTATTGCGTTGAGGGTAAGCAGTATCTGCAAATGCAGAAATGGGAAGTAGGGCGCGCCAAGGAGAGTAAACACCCGCCTCCACCCGAACAAATGTTTGCGTCTGTAAACGGATGTATACAGGCGCAAACAAATGTCCCCGACTCCGACTCCGATTCCGATACTGTTCTTCAGTCGGTTTCTACGAAACCTCCTTCAGAACTACCCCCGACCAAACGGGTCGTTTGGTCCGCGGGCGATGGATTTGGCGGACTGATTGAGGCGGATTGGAAGAGGTGGAAAGGCGCCTATCCTGCCGTGAACCTCAAGTCCGAGGTCAAGCGGGCAAGCGAATGGCTCCTCGCCAACCCCAAGAAGGTCAAGAAGCAGCCCTATCGGTTCCTGACGAACTGGCTTTCACGCTGTCAGGAAAAGGGCGGGTCGGCTCCGTCGCGCAACCCCAACCAGGTCCACCGCGGGGTGCCGCCGCAAAAGAAAGTGGGGGACTTTTCGTGAGCAAAACCAGAACACTCCACGAGATCGTGCAGGACCTTTGCGGTCCGGTTAGCCCGATTGGCGCAACCCACCACGACGAGCGCAGGCTTGAAAACCTGAAGGATCTGATCGAGCTGGTTGACAGGCTCGTTTTTGACATCGCTTACGTTGCCCGAGAAAAGGGCCGGCAGGAGCATTCCGTTCAAAGGGCTGGGAAACTAGCATACGAGGCCCTTCACGACCTTTACGGCTCGCTAGAGGATTTCGCCGAGAAGCCCAAGAACCAATGACCGACGCCGACATCACCGCCACCGCCGTGACCGCCATTACGTGCGCCGAAAGCGTCCTGGAACGCCTTGGACCGGCCAAGCTGTGCCGCAGCCCCGAAAGGGTCGCAAACGTCCTACAGCGGCACTTGGGCGGCAATACGCTAACCGAGGCAATCGAGGAAATGCAGGATACCGACAGCGAAATTCACGCCGCCCTGCGCAATATCCGGGCATCCTGCACGGTCGGCGACCGCTGGGACCGGGAACTCAGGCGCAAAGTGCCGATCGTCGCCGAGGACCGCGCCGAGCGGATCTGGGGCGAGGTCCAACGCCGGCTCGGGCAGTTCGCCCGGCAGGAAGGGCGGCAAACACTGTCCACGGCCGCCGAAACCAAGGCGTATTTGTCCGAAGTGGCGGGGATTTTGCGGCAACTGGCGGAAAGGGGGCAGGCGTAAGATTATGCCATACTACGAAATAACAGTCAGGGCCGAGAAATGCGTGTGCGTGAAGGCCGACAACGAGGAAGACGCCATCCAGACCGCCGTGGACGAATGCACGGCAATGGAGTGGTCGAGCGGAGAGGGTGCGATTGAGGACGATTACGGAGACGGGACCGAACCCAAAATTGCGGGGTGGATTGCCGAATACAAGCGAGACGGGGAATATTACGAAACCGTATACAATGAGGACTACAAGCCCGCGAACTGACGCCCTGCTTACGGCAGATTTTCACCGATGGGACGGGGAGGACCCGGATGCGGGCTATTACCGGATGGCTCGCCACGCAGCGGAAATGGAGCGCGAAGTGCAGGATCTGCAGCAATGCCTCGAGGGTATCGCGGACCACCTGGGACTGCCGCGGGGCGCATCCCGGAAGTGGGTGGGATCTGGAATCATGAACGCGATTGACCGGCTGGCGGAAAGGGGCAAGGCGTGAGCGAGGTGCCGGACGAACTGAAGGGAGACGTGAAACTCCTGAATGCCTACATTTCAGAAACCCCTGAACTATTGTCGCTCCTCTACGATCTAGGGCTGTTGCCCGAGCAGATCGAGGGCAGACCAACCAACCGCAACTGGAGGCGAAGGCATTGCTACATGATCGCCGAAGCCTGGAAGAAAAGCCATACCCAGCCATGAACCTAAGCAAGTACAGCGACCACCAAATCCAGCGAGAATTCGCCCGCCGCCTCCTCCGGGAAGTAACCACCGCCGAGCTAACCACCGAACTGCAGCGCCGCGAGGACGGGCGCAAGAAACTCGCCGCCAAGGCCAAAACCCGCCCCGTTCCAACCCGCCCCGCAACAACCCTGCACCCTGCCGCCGAATTACGCCGAAATCGAAGCGCGCCGCCGCGCCAAGGAGAAATCACCATGAGCGACCAACCCCCAGCCCTGGTTGCCCCGGATGTCGAAAAGGAACTTTGAGCGGCGCAGTTCGTCAAATCCTTTGCAGAATGCCATTATGAAGCCTGAACAAATAGCATACGAATGGTTTGCCCGGCAATGGGCGAACGGCACCCAGATCGGGAAGGATGAATTCCTGATGGACCGCACCAAGTGGGACGACATGCAAACCGCCTTGTTTGAGGGAGAGCACAGCATGGAGCATGACGAGGTGAAAAGCCTGGTTCGAAACATGGACAAGCGCGGAATGCTGGGCGGGGTGGCGGCGTCCCGGACCTACTGGGACCAGCTTGATGTCCTGGCGGAGCGCGCCGAGAACCGCAAACAGACCGGGCATCCGGGCGGAGACGCTGGCATCATTGACGACCTCGCCAAGTGGGCCGCTGCAGTCAACGGCACCAGGCCGGAGGGCTACTACGAGGACATGCACGCGGCCGAGGGATACGCCTGCTTTCAAGCCGCGAAACGAGCGGGTCTTACGCCGGAGACGGATAGCGAAAACGCCGCTATCGACCGCCTCTACTTGGCGGCAATGCGTTTCAGCGATTATGCCCGCCAAAAGGACGAGAAATTCGCCGCCCTGGTTGCTGCGGCGGACTGGACCCCGGACGAATCATGAACGACCACCACCAAACCCGCCCGTTCGCCGAGGTCTGGCGCGAGTTCCTGGACGAAATGCGGGTGCTGAGGTCGCCTGTGAGCCGTCTGGAGACGAATCGCGACCGTGCACGCCGGATTCTGGACCGGCACGGCAGGGCGCAACCTCGGGCCAAGGAGGAGGAGAAGTGAGCCTGCAGAAATACAGCTTCGAGCAAATCCAGCGCGAATACTTCCGCCGCATCGTGGCCCGGGCCCCCGCCTCCATGCTCGCCGCCGCCCTCGAGAAATGCCGTGAGGAGCGCGACCGCAATGCCGAGGCAGCCAAAAAGGCCATTTCCGGCCCGCTGGTGACGGTAGGAGGCGTCCGGGGCGAATTCCTGGAGGTTGCCTCGGAATTCCTCGGCGAGTCCTTAGAAGCGATTCTCGCGCCAACCAGGGGGCATTCGAAAACTACCAGGGCGCGCCACGTCGCAATGGCCGCTATGCGCGCCGCGCTGCCCGTCACCCTCGCCGAAACCGCCGAGGCGTTTCGACGCGAGGACCACGGCACGATATGCAACGCCGTTACCAACGTCCGGAATTGCCCCACCCTGCAATCCGCCAAGCTGGATCTGGTCGCCCGCTGGGAGGCGCACAAGGCAAACGGAATCAAGCAGTTATGAGTAAGCAAACCTACGGACCGCCCGCCACGCCGATTCGGGACACCCCGGGCGAGTGCTACTTAAGCGACAAGGACAAGCGCGTCCTGCTAACCGGCAACGGGGAATTCAACCCGTTTTGCTATGATTCGGAGGCGGCATAACTTCAAACAAAAAGCGGGCGCGAGTATCTACGGAAAGCTGAAACGATGACGACTGAGAGCAAGAATATGACCAACCTGGAGCGAGTGGTCGCTTTCGCCAAAGAGAACGGTTTTCCGAATGCAGCGTCGATATTCTGGAATCCTGACTACGCGGAAACATGCGAGAGCGCCCCAGGGGAGGGCGTGGAAGACATGAACTATCCGGTTGAATTCCGCCTGGGAATGGATCTAGGGGGCCGGATTACCTGCGAGCGCAGATGGACCGATTCATCGGAGGAAGATGAAATTTGCGTGATCGAAGACCTATAACTTCAAACAAAAAGCGTAATAACGACTCTTAGGACATGGAAAATACTGCGGAAAAGCGCCAAGCTCCAAAGAAACTGGAGACAGCACCTTTCCCCGAAAGAGGAACTTGCTGCAACTGCAACTCGCGAGAAGGACAATGGCAGTGGAACGCTGATTCCAGAGTGGGAGCGGTCCCAATCTACCTTTGCCGGTGGTGCCGAGGAGCCGAGACGAAAAGGCGCAACCGCTCGGCTAAAAAGCGCAAACCGGATAGTTAAGCAATGGAAACGACTGACGAAACGAAGCCCTTTAGATTCAAGATCGGAGGGGCCTACGAAACTCAGGCTGGGCACCTAGTCACGGTGCTAGATCGCACTACCACTCACGGCTATGAGTGTCTGAAGTGTAGCGATGGACGCTACCGATACGATCGGAGCACCGGCAAAGGGTCCGATGATGGGCGGGTTACAGGGACAGCACACGACTACTCCTACCCGCACAACTTCAAACGAGCGGATCGGTGCCCCCAAAAAGCGCAAACCGGATAGTTCAAAACTATGAACAGAATCCTCAAGGAGGCCTTGATTGCAATGGCAAGCACCGTGCTAATTTTTGCAGGGCTTTTTGCTTGGGCTGTAATAAAAGAGCAGACCTTTGGGCAACGGGCCGCAAAGAAATACCTTTGGGGTACATCAGCGTGGGAGGCCGAAGTGCAACGGTTACGAAATGAGCAACTGGAATGAAACTCTGCATCCAGCATAAACTAGCCCTATGGAAACTTGGTTATGGGCCCGCTGAGGGCGTTGGCCGTGCCGTTGAAACGACCCATAGAAAGAGGCAATGTGCGCTCTGTAATGGCACTTGGAAAGCAAATCAAAGTATCTCAAAGGCACTCTTCCAAACCGCCGGAGCGCGACCTAAAAGCGCAATCCTGACATACCTCACTGGAGCGGCTTGTCAGATCGAAGCGGCCCTTATATACGCCAAGGAGGACGATATAGACACAACCGAGGAAAATTTGAAGCTGGCCGGCAGAACTATTGAGAAGGTCATACATGCC
>Ga0256380_1000078_pt1 | contig 10572 bp, 5 predicted proteins | sample LS1230viralmetaG_FD_189071 | JGI IMG/M metagenome (GOLD analysis project Ga0256380, IMG submission 189071) | Seawater viral communities from deep brine pools at the bottom of the Mediterranean Sea - LS1 2300m | ecosystem: Environmental > Aquatic > Marine > Bathypelagic | place: Mediterranean Sea... | reverse complement strand
TACGCCTGATTATGATTTTGGTGGTACGTTTACGCCGCCGTCATCTCCTGTTTCCAGCAGTTACTCTGTCTCCGTAACGGCAGACCAGGGGAATCAGTCAGACATAAGTAACAGCAGTACAGGGATTACTGTGCTTGCTTCGCAACGAGTAAAGATAAACGGGATAGGAACCAACATGGGATTAATTATCAGTAACAGTTCGATTTACGATAAGCCGATTACGCTCCAAGGCGCAATCGTGGATTACACGCCACTGGGCGTCAGGAGATAGGCATGGCAACGTCAGAAAGGGTAAGACGGAAAGAACAAGCGATGGGCTCTAGGTATGCTGCTGCAGCCGATCCTCTACGAGATTATGCGAAGGTGGTGACGAAGGGCGGTAAAGGCGTTCAAGATGCATGGGAGCAACTAAGAGCCGGTGCTGGTGAGCACCATGATTATTGGTCTAACCGCATTCAAATGTCTGGAGACAAACCCACCAGAGCGGAATTCGGAATTGCCTTGGCTGGAGAGAGCGGAGATATTGCTGGAGGCGCGTATCAGGGGAAATTGGACCCCGGAACAGTGACAAGAACGGAGACTGGAATCTTCGAGACGGGGGAAACCCCAGTAGCCGGTGGTTACCATCATCGTATTGCCCCTCTGAAGACGGTAACTGATGATGAAGAAGTGGTGGATGAGGATGTAACTGATGAAGATAATAATTGGTCTAATCCGCAGGGAACCGTCTATGTTGCCGACACCACTACAATGGATATGGCTACCCTCACAGATGAAATGGACTTGTCCAATAAGTTGACTGAGATCATCAATACCAACAGCCCCTTGTTTAAAGCCGCCACTACTAGAGCCATGCAAGCAATGGCCAAGAGGGGTATTGTGAACAGTTCTATCGCTCAGGGTGAGGTGATGAATGCCATTCTGAATGTGGCGATGCCTATTGCTCAGGCTGAAATAAAAACCTTGACTGATAATCTTTATTTCAATACAGACTGGAGCAATAAAGACAAGGCAATGGCAAATGATTATGCATACAATAACATGCTTAAGAAACTGCAAGGTGCTATTGATTACCAGTTAAAACTTCTGACTGAGAGCGGTCTATATCAAAGACAGAGAATGGGAGATATGGCTTCTTTGATGGGCAAAGGATACGGGGAAGATAGTATGCCTAAACCGAGCATCTGGGAAGCATATAGTAAAAAGTTTGCCTAAATGATACGAAAGGCGGAGAACAAGGATGTCTCCGGGATAATGGAATTGGTAAAGGAAGCACACTCCCAATCTATATCCCGTTTTGTTAAGTTGGACCCTAAAACTTTAAGAACTAATATTCAAGTTTGCGTGTTGTCCGCTGAACATTTTGTTGTGGTGGTTGAATTGGAAGGAAAGATAGAAGGAGCGATGATTGGTGTAACACACCAACTGTGGTACTCACGAAAGAAACAGGCCGCTGATTTATTTTTCTATGTAACAGAGAATGGTATAGGGTGGGGGGCAAAGTTGATGCGTAGATTTATTGGTTGGGCTAAAGAGAACCCCGGAGTTAAAGAGATCATGTTAGGAACAACTTCTGGGATAGGTGATGCAGAAAGAACTAAAAAACTTTATGAAAGAATGGGGGCCGTACGAATAGGTGATACCTTCGTGCTCCCGCAGGAGTAGATTATGGGAAGTATTGTTAAATCAATCGGCAGGACTATCAAAAAGATTGGCAAAGGTATAGCCAAGTTTGTCAAGAAAGCAGCCCCTTACATCATCCTAGCGGCGGCTGTATGGGCAGGTGTTTCTATGCTTGGCGCTGGTGGGTTTACTGGCGTGGGTACTTTTAGTGGGACCAATTTCATGAAAGGTCTTTCTACCATTGGAACGGCGACCAAATCATTTTTTATGCCGCAGATGGGACCCGAGATGTCTTTTGCAGATTATAAGCAGCAGGTTGGCGGTGAATTGGCAAGAGGCGGGAAGCCTATGCCTAGTGAGGCCACCCTTAAGACACAGTACATGCAGAACATTTCTCAGGGAATGACAACTGGAGATGCCCTTGCTTACATGACTCGGATGAATCTTTTTGCGACCGGCGTGAAAGCCATTGGTAGTATGTTTGAGGAGTCACCAAGAGAAAGAGCAGAGAGAGAAAGCGAAACAATTAGAAAAGATATTGCTGCAGTTGATTTGGGACCGCCCTCTATGGACCCGATGGACAAGTATAAAAGCGGCGCGATGATGAGGAAACCCACTGAACCAACCTTCGGAAGGCAGAAGGCGTTACCCACACATCTTGCTGGCATGGGATCGCAGAAACAGTTTCAGCCTTCCTCTCCCAGCCCGTTTGCCCTAAAAGAACCGGGATTAATTACTAGGGGCGCACAAAGGAGGTTTGCCTGATGGCTGAAGAAATTTTTGCTGAAGAGATCATGTCTGAAAAGCCAGTGGCTAGAGGCAGGGAAATTCCCCCCGGAAGGACAGTGCCAGATCAAAGCCCAGATGCTTTTTTAAATACTCAGTCTGTGCCTGTAGGGCCAGATGAAGTAGATAATCTTCCAGAGCCAACCCCCGAAGAAGAGAATCAGATTGATATATTTCTTGGGAACCTGAAGGACTTTATATGGGACGAAGGATACAACTCCATAGTCGGCAAGTTGCAGAAAGGTCAGGACAAACTACCAGAGACGATTGGGAAGATTGCTGGGCGTATGGTCAATAAGGAAGTAAAGGCATCTGACGAAGCAGACAATTCTGTTTCCAGAGATATCCTCTATAGCATTGGAGCGGAGGTTGTCAATGAACTATTTGAGGTTGCATATCAAGAGGGTCTCTATAATAAATCTAACGAACAACAGCAACAAGCGGATCAGGGGGATGCCTTGATCACCGCTGTTCAGAAGTACGGAGATATGGGTGACGACAAGATGGACGCGCAAGGTGTAATGGGGATGGCAGCGTCAGTTCTGAGAGGAGGCTATCCGGAAGAGGAAGCCGCAGCAAAGATGGGAATACAAATCACACCTGAGATGGGAGGGGCCAATGGCAATCAACTGGTCTAACCTAGGAGAAAAAATACCCGGCATAGCAGCGGCAGTTGAAGAGGGTCTTCTACGACAACGGGAATTAGGTGGGGTGATGTATACTGCCGCCGCCCAAAAAGAAGCCGCCAGAATTTCGGGGGCAGCAAAGCAGTTGGAGTCCCAACAAGAAGCGCTCATGGAAAGGGCTAAGATTGAATCCAGATTATTGGAAGAAATTAACAAGAGGATGGCAGAAAGTCCCCCGGTGTGGGACCCAGAGACAAACACATATTCGGAGGGGGCAGAACTTTTTGAACAAAGTCTTCGCGCTCAGGAGAGGACCGGAGAAGCGTGGAGACAGGTTTACGAATCGAGAGGGATGAAGTATCCGAAGACTGCCAAAATGGATTGGTCTGTGGTTGCTGAAAACATTGCTAAAACATTTGTTGGAGGAACTACAGGGCCCACGTTCGAAGACCTTCGGGATGCATTCAATAAAGATAGGAACGATAAAGGTGCACGGAAAAGCATTATGACGCGAATAGACAGGTCTTTACTTACGCTTACACCAAAGGAAAAAAGCGACCTTGAAGATGCCGTTATTGATAAAATAACAACGATGGATGTTTCCGAGATAGAGGGGTTCGATAGTACAACCCCACCTGCAATTACATATGACATCACTGAAGCGATGGAACTTCCCTCTTCCCGAGAGGTAATGGCAAAAATACAACTCAATGTTCCGCAGAGCGAAATCCCTGATCTTATGACTAGAGCCACTGTGGTTCAGCGTGAAGCAGAGGCGAGAGCAGCCGGAATAGAAAAGTATATGCATTCGTATCTCAGGACCAAAGGATTAAATATAGATATAGATGACGTTCGTTCATATATAACAACCGGAATGGATTTGCGTAATAGGGATACTGGAGAGGTTGCTCCATTAAGTCCTGAAATTAAAGAACACCTGACGGTGTATACGGATGCATGGAAAGAGAATAATGTATTGAGGGGACAAATTAAAGCCCAGATAAGAAGGATTCAGGCGAGAATTAGGTCGAGAGGAATGGCGACTAACAGAACGGGAATTGTTAGTCAAGTGGAGGGGATCAAAGACCTAGAGTCTGGGATGATTACACAAGTAGATCAAGCAGATGAAGAAAGAGTTTCATATGCTCCGGAGGCAGTAAACCTAAGATACAAGGGAGAGGGAACTAATCCACTCGCAGGAAAACGCATAAGAACTTTGAATGAAATCATGGGGGACTAATGGCAGAACCATTTGAAGTACAGCCGCTACCACCACTGTTTCAAACTCCCCGCATGGCTCCTGCCGAGCCAGAAGGATCGCCTATGGCGGACTTAGCCCTCTCGTGGGAGATGGGTTGGGAGCAGATGAAAGGTGTTCCTGCATGGATGCAGGGCTTCGGCGCTGCTTTGCTTGAAAAGGCTGGCTTTGAAGATGCCGCCAGAGGACAGAGAATAGCCGCTAGAAATATAGCGACTGAGATGTATAACAATATTGGTGATCTGGAAGCCCTCTACTCTGGCCCACACAGTTGGCAGGAAGCCAAAGACGGAGGAACGATTGGTTCGTTTGCGATGTGGGGAATAAACGAGGCAGTCAAGCAAGTTCCAAACCTAGCCGTTATGGCTATGGGTGCTCTCCTGAGTGGTGGTGCGTTTACGCCAGCGCTTCTGGGTAGATTTGCCATAGCAAGAGGAATGTCTGCACTGCCGTTTGCGGCTGGCAATGCCGTGAGAGGCGCTCAAGTGGTAGGAGTGGGACTGAGTAGTGCCCTCCTGAATACGGGTGAGATATATTCCAGTGCGCTTCTAGAGTCTGGAGAGAACAATCCAATGATCACCGGCTTGGCTGGTCTCATTGCTGGCTCTATTGACATGTGGCCCGGATCGAAAGTGATTCGATCAATGGGCAGGGGAAGCGATCTTGGTAGCGCTATTGCTAATTCCTTCCTAAGAGATAAGAAATGGAGAAGCAGGTTCTATCGCTCCCTTGAACTAGGTGTTACAGAGGGAATGGTAGAAGACCTCCAGACAGTTATCGAAGCCTACACGATTAACTATCTTAACAGTAATGATCTCTCCAGAGAGTACGTTGACAAAGCCTATGGGATTATCCCCATAACAGCAGAACAAGTTTCAGAAAGAATGGAAGCCCGTGCAGCAGGTGGATTGCTGGGTGGTCTCTTAGGGTTTCCCGGAAGAACCACCACGCGAATGCGTGGAAAAGGGCAAGACGTAATTACACATCAAGATATGCAGCAGATGGATGATGCGCTTGCTAAAGTTACAGTTTCAGTAGATGGACAAGTTGTAGGCACATATGAAACACCCGCCGGACCAACGCCCGTTGGTCCACCTACGCCTCTAACTCTAGGGGCACCTCAATTTGGGGCCGCTACCGCACAAGGCACTATGCCTTATCCGGAAGGTGGTATGGACCCCTTCGCTACAATTCCAGCAGAAAGACAGAGAGTCCGTGTTACATCCTTGGACTTACCTCCTGTCACTACCCGTAGACTGGCCCGGTGGTTAGACAAGACCACACAAGAGGCTTCTACCATCCTTGGTACAGCGGGAAAACCAGAAACCAAAGCACAACGCAGGGCTAGAGTAGCCCGAGAAAAGAAAGCAAAGAAAAAAGAGGACGTCCGTCTAGAGGCGCTGAGGCGACGAGCAGAAGCCCAAGCAGCACTTGAGGCAGGACTGGCCGCTAATGTCGCAGGAGAGATACCTGCAGCCCGGGCAGGTGTGCCTACAGCCCCCACGATGACGGTTACATACGGGGAAGAATTTGCTGGAGAGGTTGCGGCAACTAGCGAAGACGCAAAGAAATCTCCATACACTGTGGTGGATGTTGGGCGCGGTCCCGGCACAGTTGAATTTGATATAGACAGGGGCATGCTTATTGCCATGATGCTTGATGATGTCAGGATATCAAAAGTAGCAGCCGAGCAAGAACAATTACGAGACTTGCAGAAGGCGTTGCTGATGGAAAAATATCTTGCTCTCGGACCTAAACCAGAAGATCAGTCAATAACCGATCGGAAGGCAGAGTTATTAGGTATTTTAAAAGGTCTCGGTCTAGATGAAACGGATATCTCGATAAAGGAATTAGGCCCGAACTTAAGTGCGACTTCTAGTTTGGCTCGTTTAGAAGAGGCTATAAAGAATTTCATTGGCAAAGACCTTCTTTACGCAGAGGATATGGAGGGAGCATACACTGAGGATGAGATACGTCAGATCATTAATGCTAGGCAGACGCTTGCTGCAATTGATAGAGCCGAGGCTGGCGACCCTAGGGCTATGCGTTTATTTGAAAGATATGGCATCCCGCTCTCAGAAGAGGAGGCCCGTGCCAGAACCAGTATAGAAGCAACCCGTGCAGAATCTATACGCAGGTTTGAAAGAAGCGAGGCCGCTAAAGAAGAGTCAAGGCTGGCGAGTTGGTTTATAAGAAAAGAGAAACCACGAGCGGTGACGACCGAGGTAGACAAAGAAGAACTGGGTCTCCCACGCAGAGAGATAAGAAGAAAGAAGAAAGAAGCCCCTCTATTTGCTGTTCGCGCTAGGGCTATCCCTTCGGAGGAAGCCCGATTAAGAAGGGAGAGATTAGAAAAGAAGGAGAAAAGACCCGTCATTCAGGTGACTGAACCAGTTACCATCACGACGCAAGATGTGATTGACAAGGTAGAAAAGGAACTACCTCCAGTCCCGCCACTGTCATCTGATGCGGATGTTGCTACTTATTTAGAGACCGAAGATGCATACACTCTTGTTTGGAATTCCTTTGTCTTGTCTGACAAGGGAGATAACATAGATATTTCTAGAGGAACACGCCTTGGTCCGGAGGGGGTTCGCGGCAGCGTAATGAAGATCATTGAAAAGTTATACCCAGAAGGGAAAGAACTTTATGATCTAGAGTATTATGAAAATCAAGTGTTCGCTCCAGATTCCAGAATGGGCAGGTTGCTTGGTGATAAATCTATTGCCAACATAAAAGCAGAGATTAAAGCAAGAACCGGGAAGGAACCAGTTGCTGTTTCTCCAGCAGGGACATATGTTGTAAGAGAAAAGCCAACGCGCAAACAGATACTTATGTTTGAACGCGATGAGAATGGCGACATAAAATTATACAATGCAGAAGAAGTATTTCAGTTAGATGAAAAAGGAAATGTAGTTTTACATGACGAGGGTGGAGTGAAAGTTGGCTCCTATGATCCCTCCAGCACGATGGTTAGGGGTGAAGGCCAGCCGAAAGTTATTCTTAAAGAGCCAACCCAAGAACAAAGAGCGCAAATGCCTGAGCGGTTGATGTTGTATGACAAGAATGATCAATTGCTTCTTGAGCAATTCATAGACGATGAAAGAAACTTTAAACTGGTTGCCCGACTGAATAATCTAAAGACCAAGTACGGGCTGGTTAAAGATATTCCTATGTATGAACTCGCTAAGGTTGCCAAAGATTTTTCAATTGGGTCTAGATTCGTGGGGGCAGTAGCACGAAGAGGTAAAGTTCGAATGATGGTGCTGGAAACTGCCGAGATGAAGCAAGAGGATGTTGCCGGAGCAATCTGGTTTCGAGTCCCAGAGAATGAGTCTATGAGTCAGTATCTTGCGCTCACTGATTTGGGTAATCGCTATCAAGACTTGATGAAGATTAAAGGGATGACTGAAGATCGCGCATGGAATATGGCATTGATGCAACAGATTGACAATATGCAGAAGATGGCTAACATAAGGTATGATCAGATCATTGCTTCTAACGAAATCTTACTAGAAAATATAGAAAATACTGCCGGAAACTTAACTGAGGAAGAGGTAAAGGCTGCTAAAAGAGAACTCGATAGCATCTTAAAAAATGAGGAAGCGGTGTTTGATCTGGATACCATAACAAAGATTACTGCATTCGCCAATCAGAACAGAGCATTCATCGTTGATCCAGAAAATTTAGAACACGCACCTCCAGTTCCCAAAGGGAAAGAGGTTGGAACTCAGCAAGTCTATAACAGTTTAAGAAATAGTGCCAGCCAAGGAAAGAGATCATTTTATGTGGGGACAGGCATAGATGAAACTCAGGATTCTTTTATGGCTCGTGCTTCCGTGCCGCCGAGAACCCCCAGAGAAGTTACTCCGGGAAGTAAGGTTTCTCTAACTGCGGCTGCTTGGGCTCCTGTCTACAAGAAGGACCGTTTTATACAGGCAATAGGTAAGGATATTTTAAGGATAAAGGGGCTGCTGGGAGAGAGGGGGAGAAGAACACAACAGCGCTTCATTAAGAGAACTCTGGTGCCGCTTGGAGAGGAGCCGAGATGGGACGAAGGCGATGTGGTAGTGAGGTTTCAATTAGTTGAGACGTCCGCACGAAAGATGGAGGCTGTTGTTGATCGTGTTGTTGCAAGAGAAATGGAAAAGTCTGAACCAAGGTCTCCAGTCTTGTGGTCTGATGAAGAAATAGGGTTGATTGTGGAAGGAATGGGAAGGGATTTGATGTATAAAAATCTCAAAGGTGAGTGGGTTGCGCCTTGGCAAATCACGCCCCAGCAGTGGAGGGAACACTTCGAGAGAAGTTATTGGGAGGCGCGTCAAAATTACTATGAAAATCTTAGCCCAAAGCAATTGAAGTCTGTGGCAGAAAGGAAGAGGGAGAGCATTACAAAAATATTTAAGGATCGGGCTAAGGCGAAACCCATCATTTCTAAGGTGCAAAAGAAACCAGACAATTGGAAAGAGATGGATGAAGGGGAGCGTGCCGCATGGATGGAAGATGCCACCAAAGTAGTAATTCTGGAAGAAGAGTCGATGCTTGCAGATACGCTAGCAGAGATGCAGATGGTATTGTCAGCCGCTATAGGAGATATTATATCTCAAGAATATAACGTGGTTAAAGTTAAAGGCGAAACTTATACTTTGCAAAGAGTGGGTGAGGCTACCATAGAGGGGCGTGGTGCAAAATTTGAGGCACCCGCCAAGCATATTATGGTGATTAGTTTTTCTCAGCAGGGGCTTAATAGATACCAAGCGAATGAGGTTCACGCTCTGCAGACAAAGGCTGATGCGGTTGCTAAGAGAGGAACCAGAGACCTTCCCAGCAAGTTGGAAAAACTTAGACGGGCTAAGACTGTTGTTCAAAATCAACTTAACAAGAAACTTGATGCTGTAACTACGCAAGAAAATAAAGAAGCAATAACTCCTGCTGCCGCAGAAAAAGAAAGGCAAAAAATACAGGGCGAATTTACATGGAGAGTTTTTGAAGAACTGAAAGAAGAGACGCATGGAGGTGTGCCCTTTGTTTCTTTGCCCAAGGAGATAAGAGATCGCGTCAGGGCAAAAGAGATTACTTATAAAGAGGGTCTGCGTGAGTATATAAATAGCATCAAAGCGAGATTTGCTGAAACTAGATTGGTGAGGGTGGCCCGATTAAGAAGAGAGAGATTAGAAGACGAAGATCGCCTCCTAATAGCAGCCCTTCAAAAAATGGATGGCAAGTGGTATCTCAAAAAAGAATTCACTCCAGACCTTCTAGAAAGAATTAAGAAGGTTGGACAATCTTTGAGGGTTGGCCCAAAGATTGTTGGGATTAATATTCCTGCAGTATACAAAGCATTGCAAGTAAGGTATGACGAACTTTCAGTTTCAAGGGAAGCAAGACTAGATGTACGACCTGAAACATTTGAGGGCAGAAGACAGCCAACACCTTGGAGAGAAGGGAGGTACTGGGAATTCGTAAAGAGCAGTGATGAAATAACTCTACCTGCCAAGCCACGTTACGCCAATCGCTGGGTAAAGGCTGTCCCAAGGCAGAGGTGGAAGAATGCCTACGGGGTTATTATAGACAAAATAACCATCACTTATAGACCCGGGGACGCAACAGAAGACACGGTAATGGATGTATATGAAGTGATCGACCCGTTTGTTCCGGAAAATTCCAGAACATTTGTGACTCTAGAAGGAGCGAAAGCGGCTTTCGGAAGTGCCAAGTATTACAGAAAATTAGGCGACGTTCCCGCAGCATTTCCCCCAGTCCGCACTCCATCGCCGCAAGATATAGGACGAGACGTTACCTTTCCAAAGAGAAACCTAAAGGTAAATACAAAAGGCAGGCCCACGGGACAGGTTACGACAGACGCTCCAGTTACCACTGATCAAGTGATGGAGGATGTAGCCAAGGGACAAAAGGTTGTGGTTACAGTTCTCTCTGAAGATAGCAATAAACACAAGATTGTTGTAACTGAAACTTATGAAGATGTCATTCCTTATACGACTGGGGAGCCAAAGACTAGAATCTATCCTAAAGCGGCTGAACGGGAACCGATAACAGTTGAAGGTGAGCCATATTATAAGGGTAGATACTTTCAACGGGCTCAAAAACAAAAGGATAAAGATAAACCTAAATATTCTCTTGTTCTTGTCGGTGAATATACAGATGGTGGGATGCCACACACACTCACAGCAGAAGAGGATGAAGGTGGCTCCTCTCTCGCCGATGTTGAAGGCAGACTGAACGAGGCATTTGGAGTACAGGTATTTAACTTCGTTCATG
>Ga0256380_1000077_pt1 | contig 10583 bp, 15 predicted proteins | sample LS1230viralmetaG_FD_189071 | JGI IMG/M metagenome (GOLD analysis project Ga0256380, IMG submission 189071) | Seawater viral communities from deep brine pools at the bottom of the Mediterranean Sea - LS1 2300m | ecosystem: Environmental > Aquatic > Marine > Bathypelagic | place: Mediterranean Sea... | reverse complement strand
GCCTCGACGTACTCGGATGCTCTGGGGGCCGTGGAGCAATTACGGCGTGGCATCGCTCGCAAGATTGAGGCAGCGAGACGCGGGTATGACGATCGGAATGTCTTCGCTCCGGAAGGGGGTATGTCAACAGAGATACCTGCGCCGGAAGCATCTGTGGGCGTACAGGACGCCGCTGTCCCGCCGGATGCGGGAGAGCCGCTCACCGAGAGAACTCCCCAAGGCAACACAGTAAAGTACAGACAATGACCGAAGAAGAGCTGACTGCGCTGATTCGTGAGATCGCTGGGGACTTCGGAGGTATCGACCCAGCATTGTTGCGTGCCATGGTGGAGACGGAATCCCGTGCCGACCCCTCGGCCATCTCCGAGGCGGGGGCGTACGGGCTCATGCAGATCAACGACATCACCGCCGAGCATCTAGGGTTGGTCGAGAACGCAGGCGATGCATGGGACTGGGAAGACCCGCGTACGAACATAGAGGGTGGCGCACGCTATCTACAGGAACTGCTCAAGCGTTTTGGGACTGAAGAGGATGCACTGCGGGCCTATAATGCGGGGCCGAGCTATATTGACGACGGTCGAGAATTTCCAGTGACCGAACAGTATGTCACGGATGTCTTGGGAGCAGTCCCCGGTTACGAAGAGGTATTTGCGCCGACATCGGTAGAACTAACAACCTCGCCGGAGGAGTCGTCAGCAGCAGACACATGGAGCTTCGATGCCCCCGGCGTGGATATGTCACGCCCACTCAGCGAACTCTTGGGGGGGCTCGAACATGTGGCACGCGGAGTGCTGCCCCAGTTCCTAGAAGAGCGGCTCCTACCTGGCGACGAGGAAGAGACGGGGGTCGAGTTTGATGTATCGGGACTGGACAACGATACACCCGTAACATTCCGAATAGTTGATGGTCCACTGGGGTGGCGCGAAGGACTCCAGTCGGTGCAAAGGGGTCCGACTGGCGCTGAGATCGATCAAGCCTATGGTGCGTATAAAGAGGCGCGAAAGCATCGCGAGGATCTAGTAAGCCGGGTGGCGCTCGCGTCCTCAGTTGGAGCTATTCCGCTGAAGCCCGCGGCGGGACTAGGAATGGGCATCGTCGGTGGTCTATCAGGAGCCACGGATCTGGCGGCACAAGGCGGAATGCCAATGCGATACCCAGTCGGAGAATGGACGCTCGAAGTGGTAACCGCTCCAGAAACGACCGCATTTGGATATCTCCCGGTTGAAGGGGCACCGCGAGCGACTCCCATGATCTGGGATGACCTCTGGGCCGCGACCGTGGCGGGAGCCGAAGAAGCCGGACTGGAGGGTATCGGCCATCTATTTGGGAACCTTATGTCAGGGGCGGGAGCCCTCGCCACCCGATTGGGTACCTTCCCGAATCAGCGCATAGCACGCGAGTTTATGGACCAGTATCATCAGATGGCCCAGAAAGCGGGGCATAAGGACTTTCTCGAATTCCTCGGACGATTCCGGAAAAGTGACGTGACCGGTGAGTCCGTGCCCGGCATGTTCGGCAGAGGGGTGTCTACCGCTAGCAGTGGACGAGCTGGGGTGGCTAACCGAAAGCAGCTGGATCAGCTGGTGAACAAGAGCATGCAAATGCAAGACGAGATGATTAAGCCCTATCTCAAAGACACAATTGACCGAAGCGACTGGGCTGAACAGCTCCTTGATACACCGTTTGCAAAGAAGCTGGCAACCGCCGAGGAGTTTGTCGGCACGCGTTCAGGCTTAACCTCGATGCAGCGGCTGGCTAACATCGCAGGGTATCGCGTCATCAAGCGCCCGGTAGATGCTGCGGGAAGGTATGCGGCTCCGGTGGTGGAGGATCTGCAAGGTATTGCATTCCGCCCGGACTGGTTGCCACAGAATCTCGCGCTGAAGCCTGTCCAACCGGAGATAACGCTTGGGAGGGTGCAGGAATTCAAGCGGCTCGCAAGTGAATATGCGGACGCGGCATTTGCAGATGCGAGCCAAGGGACCAGAAGAGAGCTAAATCCGACGCTCGCCAGAGATGAAGCGAATAGCTGGCGTGCGCTCTGGGGCATCGCGGATAAGGCGATGATGGAGGGGCTGGCTAAATCGAAGGGGGGCCTTACCGTCGCCGACGCCTACAAGATGGCAAGCCTACGCACGCAGCAGGCCGGTGCGTATCGCGCTCTCGCAGCGACAGACGACGTGCCCTTTTCGCTATGGCGATCCATGTGGGGAGTTCCGGGATTGTCAGGGGCCGGAATGGCACTGGGGACTGGGAACCCATTGGTCGGGGTGGGAACCACGGCGGCGTTTGCGACAGCGATGAATCCAACGGTGCAACGAGGGTTAGGGCATCTTTTGTCCACAGGGGCGCAGTGGCCCATCCTGCAAAACATACCTCGTCTGAGGAGTGATGGCGTGAACATCTCCGGGATGACGCCAACAGAGATGGCGCAGGATGCGCTTGGGCCGCAATTCGACCCGTCGCTGCGACGTCCGAATATCCATCACCAACCGGAGGAGACCTCAGCTCTAGGACGGGCGCTGCAAGATGCCTGGGCGGGGGCGTCAGGCAGGACATATCGAAGAGACCGTCCGAGGGCGGGCTCCGCCCCCGGACAGTAAGAGTGCCGCCTATGCCCCTTTGGTCTTCACCACGTTCTGCAAGCTGACCACGGCTTTGATGACGTCGCGGGTGGCCGCGTTCACTGCCGCATCGTTTAACAGGTCTTTATTCGTACCCGCCTCGACCGTCCGGAGGATACTATCCACCATTGCGACAGCCGCGTCTTCCTTCTCGGCTCCCTTTCCTGTGACGAACCGTTCAACGGATTCAATGGATGTGAGAATGAGGGGGAACAGGCGTAGGCCGATATCGAGAAATCCCATTAGAACTCCTTAGTGAATAAAGCTTAAAGCACGGGTGAGCCAGCCAACAAGGAAGACCACTTGGTCAGGCGATTTCGCCACAATGCGAGCGAGCCGGAGCGCCCGTTCGACGGCCAGACGCCGTCCAACAACCGCGGGCGAGAGTCGGGCGATGGCGGCATTCGTCTTTGCCCCGATAATCCCGTCGATCTTGAGCTTGCCCCGGATGGCCCGCTGCAAGTCTTTCACGGCGGTTTGTGGTCCGGAGAGTACCCCGGTGTCAATGACCTGCTCTTGCAGGTCGCCATCACTGAGGGTGTTAATCCCTTGCACTTCCACGTAGCGTCTCCGTAGGATGGCGAGGGCTTCTTCTTCTTGGAGACGTTTCAGTTCTGCGCGAGTGCAGCGGCGTCCACGCCACGATTCCATCGTGCGAAGCGTAATCCCTCCTTTGGTCGGGCCACCTTTATCGTTCGGGTGCTCGGTGTAGGCCGGCCAGCCCTCGCGGTCGAGGATTTCATGCAGGACATTCGGGATACTCATAGTCGTCTCTGGAGGAGGTAGGCAGTACACAAGAGCCCCGCCGTACAGCGTCCGGTTGCCACCTCATAGGGGATATAGCGTGTCCACGCGGGATTGGGAGCGTCAATAGTCTGGATATTATATGGCCGAAGCGGTCGCCCGCACTCGCACACTGTCAGGTCCCACTCACCCGGCAAGGACACCGGCCCCACTCATATCAAAGTCTGCCGCACCGGAATCAACGAGCGCTTGCCCGAAGGACTGCGCCTCCGCCCAGGTGCGATGGTCTGAGGTGAAGCCCACGTCAGGGATGCTGGCCTCGAAGCAACCGGAGACATGCTCCCCTTCCAGCTGACCCGCGAGGCTGTAATTTGCCATGCGCGTTTTGTTCTGGCGACAGAAGTCAATCGCCCCCGTGTAGGTATGGCCGCCGATGGTGTAAGACCCGCCGTCCAGGGCCATGCCGAAGCCTGTCTGCAAGGCAGAGACAGTGGGACCACTCACGCCGTGGAAATCGGCAACCGGGATCTGCTCGCCAGCCCGTTCATGGCAGGCGAGGGGCGTGTGCGGGGCACCCTGTCTGAGCGCCCTAAAGACCCGGTTGCGCTTGTCCATGTCGCTGCTACCCCAGACGTCGCCCAGCTCGCGGAAGGGCGTTAGGCAGCAGGCGACGTCCCGGACCAATGCACCCACCCCTCTCATGTGGTCCTCAATCTGGGCGATGGTCAGATTGTTTTGCAGGATAAATTCCTGGCTACATGCATAACACCACACCTGCTTCCCCGCTCGCCGTAGGAGCTCAAGGACATGGCGCACCCGTTGTTCGCTCGCGTCGTTTTCCAGGGGGTTGAAGGGTTGTTCCCCGAGTTGTGGCCGGAGCCCGGTCGAGACCGAGATGACTACATGGGTGCTCTGTTGCTGCGGACCCGTCTCCAGCCAGGCGAGGATGTCTGAATCCTGTACCGTGTGCACCATGCGCTGAGAGAATAGCCAGTTGCTATCGCCGGGATAGAGGTAGGCCCCGCGTGCGCCCCGGATGCGGAGGTCTGGCGCAGGCAGCTCACCCGTCTCGGGAGGAGCAGGGGTGACGACAGACTTCACCCACTCCTCAATTTGGGCATGACTCTGTCCACGGCTCGCACGGGACAAGACCTCTCCAAGGAGCTGAAGCTCCAGCGTGTCACGGAAGGGACCGGCGTCACGGATGGTGTTGTTCGGCCACGGGGGGGGCCAGTTCTGGTGGTCGCTGCAATAGCGGTGACCCAGGTCGTATCCCCACCGGATGAATTCCTTCGCTTCGTCAATCGTCATACGGTTGCCTCCTCCATAGCATAGTCCGACCAATCAAAGAAACAAAAAGCAATTCCGGTTTCGGGTTTTACAAACTTGGCGGTGGAATGACACCTGCGCCGTCACAATCAGGGCAGCTAATGGTGCCCACGCTTCCCTCGGCGTCACAGGTCTGGCATCGGTTGTCCCGTGGGACCGCCGGGTGTACGGGAGGATGGTGGCCATCGGGCCACGGGAGATGCACCCAGACCCCATCCATGCCGAGTTCGATGGGGCCGTCACAGGTCTGACAGTGGTTGCTAATATTCATGGCCACAGTTGGGGCACCGATGGCGTGTTGTGGGTTTGGGATCCGACAACATGGCCCGGACGTCATGGACGCTCTGGTGTTCGACGGCGGCGCGTTGGAGGAGCCGGGTGCGCTCGGCGGGATCCTTCACGGCAAGCATCACGCGATGGTGTGACCAGGAGACCTCTGGCACCCGGTCCTCTTGGGGGTAGGCTTTCGAGAGGCGCACCGCTTGGGTCAGCACCTCGGCGCTCTTCCCGGTGAGGCTAATGGCCTGGGTGTAGGTCTCGCCCCATGTGGCGTGGCGTTCCCCGTAGTAGAGCAGATCCCCGAGACACCACATCGAGGCATTGGCGAGCCGCTGGCAGCGGTCCACCGAGTCGCAAAAATCGTCCAGCGTGGGATCCCCGATGATGCGGGCCCCGAGTGGGGTGAGGTAGATGCCGGTCGCGAGTTCCACTCCCCTCGCGAGTTCGTCGTCTGCGTTGTTTGGGACTAAACTCATCGCGCCTCCTGTGGTATAGTGAAGACGCTCTACATCGTCGGGTTGTTTCTCTCTCCTGAGGCGGGCTGGATGGTATTGGCAGGTACTGTTCAGCCCGCTCCTCTCTCAAGCTCCAGCAGGATCGCCTCCACTTGCTCCTCGTTCCAGATCACGTGCAGGGGCCCCCCGTTCCACAGGGCATGGAACCGTTGCTGCTGCGCCGTGAGCTTGGCCTTGGCGTCACGCTTCACCTCCAGCAGCAGTGTAACGGACCCGAAGCGGGGGCCGCACGCCAGAATCAGATCCGGGAATCCGCCCCCGAGGTTCGCGGTGCTATAGATGCTGACTTGCCCGCCGTAGTGCCGCCGGACCCAGTCGACGATTGACTGCTGATTCACATCTGTGCGTCCACGGGTTTTCATGGTTTTTCCTTCGGGGGGCGTGCATGGACGTTCACCTCCCCATCGGCCCCGAGGGCCGCGTCGACCGGGACGATGTCATAGCGGGAGGTATGGGCGGCATCGCGGTGACACCGGCGGCAGAGGAGCAGGCAGTTCTGGGTGGAGTGCTCCCCGCCTGCCGAACGAAACCTGATGTGATGCAGTTCCAGTGGCCAGTCATCCCCGCACAGACGGCAGACCCGGTCACGGGCGGTGACGAGTTCGCGCACCCGTGCGAGGAGTTGGGCGGATTCACGCTTACGCCGTGCGCGGGCCTGCTGGGCCGTCTCAGGCTTTGGAATGGCTGGCATGACGTCTAGCCCTCCGATGGGCACGGTCGCGCACTAGCGCGGGATTGTGGCGGTTACAGAGGCATTCTCCCCACCGCTCCACGCCCTCGGCATCCAGCGTGGACGCCCAGCCCATGTCCCGGCAGTTCGCGCAGTGGTAGCGTTCGGGGATGAGTTTGAAGTGGGGCGCGATCTTTTTGACCCGGTCGATACCCAGGAACGGGACAAGGGCTTTCAGGAACGTAAGACGGTTCTCGGAGCCGCGAGCGCGTTCCGCCTCCCACTCATCGGGAGCCGGGAGTGCCGGTTGGGCGTCCATCGTGGCCTGCCAGTCTTGGGCGGCGAGTGCGTCCGCGTGGGTGAAGACCTCGCCAGCGGTCGGCATGAACGCCGAGTTCCGGCGAGCCATCGTGCCGCACGTCGTCTCGACCGCGCCGATGGGCAAGCTCCCCAAGGCCTCAAAGTAGGCTTCATGGTTCGCATCATCGATGGTGGTATGGTTCGCGGCGGCGAGCATGTTCAGGGCCGCGACAAACCGCTTCGGGTGATCACGAGTCATGTCAGGTAAGGCAGGTAGGTTCGTCATTTGTCTCCTCTGTGGCGGTCCAAGAATCGGGCCGTCGATGCAATCATGGTGGACGTGGGGCGCGAGAGTTCGGGCGAGGGCTCAGGCACGGCTTCCCAGCGGCGGGCGCTGAGAAACGTCGAGGGATAGGGGATGAACTTCGTGATGGTTTTCTCCAGGTCCCAAACCCGGAGCCATCCCTCCAACCCCTCGATAACTCGGAGCCGCTCTGCGGCGAGCTGGCCCTTCACCCACAGGCCACGCGCTCGGCGCTTGTCGGTCTTGCGGGGATAGAGCGCCCAGAATTCATCGAACCCCGCGCCGAGGCTATCGGTCGGAATGGGGGTATACGGTACAGTTATGTTAGGTACAGGTACGTTAGTATATTTATTATATATATATATATGCTCATCCTGATCAGAGGGCGTTGACGCCCCATCCGTCAGTGCCATTTGTACCTCCACCCGGTCGATGCCTGCCGGGTGCGAAATGATGAGTTGCCACGAGACGCCCTCGTCGGTTTCCTCCAGGCGCAGCGCCCCGCACAGGATGAGCTCATCGCGCCAGCGGGAGACCGACCGCACGGTGGACCCGAGTTGGGCTCCGAGGCCGGTCAGGGACGGCTCCGTCTGCGCCTCACCCTCCGACGCTCGGAGGGCAAGGCAGAGCCAGAGACGCAGGGCCCCATGCGACAAACGTGGATCCTCTACGATCCACGCGGGACATGTCAGAAGGGTACCGGTATCCGTTCGCATCACGCTTTCGTCACAATTGTACGGTGAACGTCGACTGCACACCCAGCCACGCTGAACAGCTCCCCGTGAGCCCGGAGCATACGATTCAGCTCGGGGATGTTCGGTTCCAGTACCTTCAGCGAGCAGTCGCCTCGCGCCACGGCCTCGACCAACTCCTTCATGTTCTCGACTCGCACAGACTTCGTTTCACGCGTGCGGTGCGTCGTGGCTTTTGTTACGGGCTCAATGCCATGCTCGGTGTCGAGGATTTCGTTCTGCTCCTCCCATTCCATGATGCCTACAGTGAGGGCGGCGAGCGGGACGGTGAGACGCCCCACCGCCTCTTTTTCCTGCTGAATATTGACCCTTCGGGCCTCGTTGAGCGGACGGCGCACCGCCTTGTAGTGGGACTCGATTTTTGATTTTAACTGCTTGCAGCCGAGTAGCCAGTTGACGGCGTCCCGATAGTCCGCGTCGGTCTCAATGTTGACGTTGACAGTCAGTTCGTCGTACCGGGCGATTTCCTGTAGATATTTCGTTGGCAGAGTACTCATTTCATCTCTCCTCGTAGGCGTTTAGTATCTCAAACCAGAGATCATAATCTCGCAGGTCGTCATACAACTTCACTTGAAACTTCCCATCACGTTTCAGGTAGAGCCCCACGCGCTGAAGCTCCTTGTAGTGGTAGGGTTCATAGGCGAGTGCGTAGGCTGCGAGCTGGATCGCATCCCGGCAGACACCGGGGCGGACTTGTCGGCCCGCCCCAGTCTTGATGTCGAGGACAGTCAGCGTTTCGCCGCTCCCCGCCAGGTAGCCTATGCGATCCAGCGTTCCCGAAAATCGATCTGTTCCGACTTGATGCTCAGACCAGATCCACGATGGGGAGAATTCCCGAGTGAATTGCCGGTAGGCATCACAGTACCCAGACCATTTGTCGGGTGGAATGGGCTCGGAGCCGTCCTCCATGTCTTCGGTCCACTGGTGGACGTATGTCCCCCGCTCGCACCCAGCCTGCCAGCGGGCTTGGGGCACCGGGGGACGCGGCCACGCGTGGTCAAGCACCATACTGACCCGTGGTAACTCAGAAGGGAATTTCATCCAGCGTCAACTCCTTTTCTGTGGCCGAAACGTCGGTGCTTGAAAACGAGAGGCTTATGAGATCCAAATACTTCGGATTACGAGGGTTTGATTCTGTCGTCATGGTGACGTTGGCCGTGGACGCCCCACCATCCGGGGCCACGATGCTGAGTTCCTTGATCCACGAGTCATAGAGCCCGTCTGATGTTTTATTCGCGAGGAAATCGAAGGTGCTTGCCGTGCGTCCCCCTTCGAGCGTGACCCGCAATCGGCGGTAGGTTGAACCCTTCTTGGACGTCTGCTCGGTGTCTGACCAGCTCTCGACCGCCCCGGTCTGCGGGGCGTCGGTCTGTGGGGCGGTGCGGTAGGGGTCAGGCGGAGCCTTGGCGGTGTTGCGTGGTTGCGGCGGGAGGCTATCCAAGTCTTCACCCGAATCTCGCACGCTGAGATTGAGTGCGACCATGAGACCGTATCGCCGAGCGTAGGTCAGAGACGCCCCATACGCTTGACCGCCTGGTGCGTCAGGGCGAATCGCGATACTGGAGGACAGTGCGACGCCGGTTTCGATGTGCGTCACGGTTGTAGTTACGTTAACGAGGTCGGGTTCCCCCCCAGTGGCCTGCGTGACGACGAGCCCGGCTTCCCGGAGCGGTGTGTTGGTCGCCTCGTCCAGTTGCGCGAGGTCGGCGTACATCGCGCCGTGCTGCCCTTGGCGGTTTGGGGTGACGGGGCCGCCCATATGATCTCGGAATGTGTCGAGTGCCGCGTAGAGTTTCAGCATGTCTGTTTCTTGGTTCATCGTCTCTCCTTCTTCGTCTAGTGATGGTGCGTGCGTCAGGTAATCGTCGAGTGCTTCGCCGGGAAATACCATTTCTGGTTACGTAACTTTACACGTCGGGTGTAGACTGGGCCTCAGCCTTGGTGATGTAGTGTCGGCTGAGATAGCGTTTTCTAAGGGCATCCCGATACCTGTACTGCCTGCATGTCGGTGAGCAGTACTTCCGGCTAGCGTGTGCCCCGATGAAGCTCTTATTGCAGTACTGGCACGTCCTGGTCATCTCAGAGATATACCGCCGGGCGAATTCCTGAAGCCCTGAAATAGCGTGGTCTGGGGAGGTGTCGGCCTCCGCCAGCCGTGAAAGTATCTGGTGGAGTGTCATGAGTTCGCTTTCTTCCGGTCGCGGTAGCCGCGCATCCGGCAGGCATCACTGCATCGTTGGTGATCTTTCCGCGCATAGCGGGGGAGCGGCCCCCCGCACTGCACACAGGTGGGGATCGGCAGGTCAATGGGGGGGCGTTTCGCCAGTTCCTGCACAACAAACACGGCAAAGCTTTCCTGCTGGTGATGCGGGAGTTCCCCCCATAATTCTTTCACCCGGCGGAAGGAGTTTTGGATCCGGCGGTTTCCGCTCACAATAACCCCTTCGCCCGGAGGGCTCGGCATCGTTGCAGGACGTGTGCCGCCTTGAACGCGTCCTGGGCGAAACGCCGCCAGCTAATCCCGGCGCTGGCTCCCAGCGGCCCATCGTGCGTTCGCAGCCATTCGGATCTGGGGCAACTGCGTTCCATGCCACAGTCGGGGCAACGCAGGTGGATGGTGCCGTCGCGGAGGGTCTCATGCGGCCCCTGACGGCAGGCGACCACCGTGTCGTAATGATTAGAGGCGGTCCCAAGGCGGTCGAGTTCGCGGTCGACTTGTTGTTGCCAGATAGGTATGCTCATGCTCGTTCTCCCTTAGACGTAGATCGGCTCGGTCCCGCAGTGCTCACACTCCTCACCAGCCATTGCACTCGGTCGCCCCGGTGACGTTTCTATTTTCACACCCCATGCTCCGCTCGCCAGCCGTGTCGGTACGCCTTCAATCGTATTCATTCGCACTCTCCTACTAATGGGTGATCGGCGTGAACGTACACACTCGCAACGGACGCTCGGCCACGGAATAGGCCGGTCTGGACAAGTGCATGCCCCACCGGGAGGGTGTGCAGGTCCATGATTCCATGCTCATCGATGGTGATCCCCCCCTCGGAGGTGCCAGCATGCCCCCGC
>Ga0256380_1000075_pt1 | contig 10642 bp, 30 predicted proteins | sample LS1230viralmetaG_FD_189071 | JGI IMG/M metagenome (GOLD analysis project Ga0256380, IMG submission 189071) | Seawater viral communities from deep brine pools at the bottom of the Mediterranean Sea - LS1 2300m | ecosystem: Environmental > Aquatic > Marine > Bathypelagic | place: Mediterranean Sea... | reverse complement strand
GGGGGGACAACCAAACAATCGTATCCTTTGGGATATACCTTCGTTTACAGTAAAAGACGAAGTACCAGATTGGAAAGTCCAGACTTCAGAATGGAATGTAGAAGACACTGGCAAATGGAAAACAGAAGATACTGATAAGTTCTTCTATGGAATTGAGGAAAAAAATGAGTAAATGGATTAAATTTATATGGGAAAAACTCTTCACTAAAAAAGAAGAAGTAGCTTCTGTAAAAGAAGTAGCTCCTGTAAAAATAGACCACTGCGGCACACATTTATGGTATAAAAAATCTTGTCCAGACTGTAGGGAGGCTATTAAATGACCAAATGCAAAGATTGTAATTGTGATTGTCACTGCAGTAAAAAGGAGCATGGGGATATATATGGCGCCTGTACTTGCATGAATTGTGATTGCAAAAAATCTGAAGGTGTGGTAGTAGATGAGACAAATGAATGTGAAAGTTGTCAATAAATGAAAAAACTATATTTATTACTAGCATTATTATTTGCTTTGAGCGCCTGCACAGTTGGACAAAAATGTACTTATACTCAAGATGGAACTAAACTATCTTCTTGGATTTGGTTTACTAAAGAAGTACCTGTGGACTTAAGCAAAAATAATTGTAATTAATATGAATGATAAGATTATTGCTGCACTCTTGGCTATTCTCATCGCACTCTCTGGCTGGAGTCTCACAACAACAGTCGGTCTTAAGTCGGATGTGGCAGTTCTTAAAGAAAAGGTATCGGGGATTGAAAATGAAATTCAGGACTTTAAAAATCTTAAGGGCAAGAAGAATCGCAAGAAGAAAAAGAAAAACAACTGAGAAGGGTGTACAGGTTTTGATAATTGGCCTAGCATTGGTTCTTTTACTTTTAGTTGGATGTGAAAATGGAGCCAGACACTCATTAGAACTAACAGAACCCACAGATCATACAAAGGGTGACGACGGCGGAGAAATAAAGTATAAGATTATTTGGGGGAGCACAAAACATAAAGATTAAATGGAATTAGGAAAAGCAAGAAGCACTGAAGAAATTATCAAAGATATTAAAGCTACTTTAGAAACTAAAGTAAAAGATAATGTAGCTGTGCATGGAGGAGAAATTAATTTTCTTTCCTACGAAAAAGGCATTGTTAGACTTCAAATGGCTGGAGCCTGTTCAGGCTGCGCTATGAGTAAGAAAACTCTTCAAGAAGGTGTGGAAAGATTACTAACTCACTATGTACCTGAAGTAAGAGGTTTATTAAGTGAAGATGACGAAGAAGCTAAACACAAGGGTTATACACCTTATTTTCCAAAGGAAATAAATGTCTAAACAACCTTTATCAATATCAGACGAAGCAAAAGTTCAAATGCCTATGAAGACTGTAGCCAGCCTCATCGCGATGCGTACGATCGAACCCGAGCGCATTCAATTTAAATGCGGTGCAAATATCAAAGCTAGAGTAGAATACATAGAGGAAAAAGGACAAACTGTAGCGCGTACACGTATTATAGAAGTTCTGGATCACGGATATGAGAGCGATAGTTATGAAGCAGAATCAAGATATTAAAGTGATAAGAAAGGAGATAATATGAGTATAAACGGAAAAGTTAAGTGGTTTAATCCTACCAAAGGGTATGGATTTATTTCACGAGACGACGACTCCAAAGATGTTTTTGTACATTCTTCAGCAGTAAGAGACGCAGGTTTAAGCGGCTTAGCTGAAGGTGAAACATTAACATTTGAAGTTGAAGAGGGCGCAAAAGGCCCGGCCGCAGTTAATCTACAAAAAGGTTAAACAGTGCAGTGAAGAAAAGACGTAAAAAATCTAATCCAATTGCGAAAGTATTAAAGTTCTTTACACCTAAAGTAATAAGAGATAAAACTAAATATAGGAGAAAAGAAAAACATGTACGGAAAAGGTCCTTTTGGGAAAGCGATTGATTTAGCAACACAGCTCACTACTGGAAAATGTCCTTCATGCGATCAGGAAGGATTATTTGTTTCAATTAATCCAGAAATATTTCGCTGTACGACATGTGGATCAGATTGTAAACAATATGTTAATGGAAGTATAAGATATTTACCTGCTTTTTCAAAATCTGAAGAAATAAATAAGGATGTCCAAAGTACCTAAGTACGGGGTTAATACTTATCATAAACAAACCAGGAAAAAAAGACCTGGGCGTCATAAAAAGAATCGTAATAAACACGAGAAGATGATGGGAAAATATCTCCCGAAAAGTGGAACTTAGAAATGATAAAATTTACTTTAACAATATGGGTGTGCTCTTTTTTAGGAGGCCAGGTATGTATGCCTCCTATTCAGTCTCCAATTGTGTATAATAGTTGGTATGAATGCTCCCGGGCTGCACATCATGAATCTGTAAAGATTATGTCTAAGCTAGGATACAAAGTAGTTAATAGAGATAAAATTGCTATGAAGTATAGATGTAAAGAAACAAATACTATTTAGGCTGCCTTAATCTTGCCACATTATTGTGGTATAATTTTATATAAAGAAATAAAAAATAACAGATAGGAAAAATGACTCTATTTATAAAATGCAAATCAGCAGGAGAACCTAGATTTACTTGCGATGTTGGTTTCAGTCAAGAACAAGCAGTAGATCTTTTAAAGGAATATAGAAGTGATGATAAAAATTCTAAATATACTTTATCAGAAACAGAAGGAATAGATGGATTAATTAAGACTAAATTCAATCATCAAAGATATGACCAATATAAAAAAAAATAAAGAAAACTATATCTGCCCAATTTGTCATGAATTTACATATCATGATGAATGGGCTGACGATAATTCGTGTATAGATTGTGGACCAGTAGACACTGAATTCTAAAATGTTTTCATTGACAATCATATAAAATAATGTTATAATAATGGCTAACAAGGAAAGGACTATGGATAAAGAAAAATATAGAAATGTCTCATTATCAAAGGATGCTTATGCAGTACTTAATAAGTTATCTCGGCTTCTTCTTCCTGATGGAACTAAACTTTCGATCAGTAAGACAGTTGAAGCTATTGCTAATGAAAAATTAAAGAAGTTAAACGGCATAAAAAGATAAAAAATGGAAAAAGATTTGATGAAGCAGGCAGTAGAACTGATGCCTGGAAAACTTAAAGAAGAAATTAAAAGTAATCTAGAAAATCCTAAATCTTACACTCGTTTATTTGTGAAGATTTTAGATGAAATAGATAGTATGAAAGTGAAGCTTCCTAAATTTACAGAACTTAAAAATACTATTTTAAAAATTAATAAAAAAACTCATTCTAAAATAACTGATGAAATGAAACATTATGTTCCTAAAACTCAATCTACTTTAAGCGTAAAGGATATTGAATACTGGCTTCAAACAGCCAAGAAGGGAGACCAACTCATTTATTATACAGGTGGAACTTTCGATAGAAGAAGTGTTAAAGATGAATCAGTTTTCAGAAAAGCTCAAAACCTTGCTATGGATTATGATAATATTCCTTTTAAAAATAAAAAATATCAATACCGAGGGAGTGTGAGAGGGGAATGGGGTTGTAATTATAAAGATATTATAACATTAGTTCAAAAAAGAGTGGCTAAAGAACAAAGAGATAAGATATGGGATGAAGAGAAAAAGAAATATGTTCCAGGAAATATTATTTCCTATCCTATCTACAACTATATAATGATAAAACAATGAAAGAAAAATTATTAAAACTTACACAGAAAATAACGACGTGGCATATCAAGCTATTTGAATATGTAACTTTAAAATCTAAAACCAGTATATTCTTTACATGGCTTTTAGTTTTTATTTGTTTATATGAAATCTTTGAACATATTTTTATACCTCTATTTTTAATCTGGTGGAGTCTTACATGATCTGTGATAAATGTAATGGCAACGGTTTTACTATTGTAAAAGGTGAAACGATTCAATGTAAAAAGTGTCTGAGTTCTGGAGAAGTAAAAGAAACTATAACCCCTCCTAAATATTTAGATGATGATCTCACTCGTGTTTATCAAACTCTGTATGAAGAGTCCCTTAAATTAAGCGAAGCTAACGATCCTGGAATGGTTGCAGCATCGCTCATGGCTATCGGATCACGGATCTATAAGACTATACTAACTCCTGAAGATTATGATAAAATGATGGAAAAGATTTTAGAAACTGATGTTCAACCTTATAAAAAGGAAACACTTCAATGATTAAAAAAATAATTATATATCATCTACTTCTATTTTTAATTGTGGCTTTGTTTTCTTGTGCTAAACCCGAGCAAGATGGTCGATTAATTGTTCATGTATTAAAACACGCAATAACACAAGGATTAGATTTTTGACCTGGCGGAAAGGATTTTATTCCAATCTATATAAAGAAGGAAAGCATATGAGAAAGTATCCTAATGGAAAAGACCCTTTAAAACAGAAACTTTTTGGTAAGACTCGTGTTTGTTCAAAGTGTGGGAAAAGAAAAAGCACCCTATTATTCCACTGGAAAACAGACTACCAAACTAAACATAGAATTGTTAAACGATTACAAAGGCAATGCGGACGATGCCGAGTAAAATTAGATAATGATAAATATAGCGCAAGCGCTGATGTTTATTTAAAGAGAAGAATAGCTACTCTTCTACAAGATTGTCATAGATATCGAGGACGAAGAAAAGTCTCATTGACTAGCGACAAATTCTTTAATGTATGGAAAAAACAACATGCTAAAACAGGACTTATCTGTCCTATATCTGGAGAAAAAATGACTTACACTCTTGGATATGGAGAAGTTTCAACTAATATTTCAGTAGATCGTATTGATAGTAGTAAAGAATATACTCGTGGCAACATCCAGTTTGTTTGTTATATGGCTAACTTAATGAAAAATAAATACACCAATGAAACATTGTTGGGATGGTCTAAGAAAATTGTTAATCACCTGGGGCACCCATGAAACCAGTATTTATATTTGTATTTTCTTTTTTAGGACTCATGACTCTATTGTCTATTTATATGCTGGTGGTGGTTTTATGATGAATGATGAAGACATAAAAGAACGAAAAATTGAAGAAGAAATTGCATTTAAAAAGAAACAGGAAAAAAGAGAAATTCTTAAGCAAAAATATTCCAATGTTTACGAAAGTTTAGATAACAAAGATTATGAATGTTATGCTATTTGTGAAAAAGAAAAATTTTTTACCGTAAATAGAAATAAAAGTAATTGTTTATATATAGGAAAAACCTCAAATTTTGCTTCAAGACGAAAAAGTTATAGAGATTTTAAAAAGCCTAATAATGAGATTGTAAACAAGCTAGTTAAAAAATTTCCTAAAAAAGCTAGGGATGGGATTATATTAAAACTTATAAATAATATTAGAGTAAAAAGGTTTAAATTTAAATGTTTACAAGACGAAAAATATTTAGATTATGTGGAAGGTTATTTAATACAAAGGATTAACCCTTTACTTAATACTTCAAAATCTAATGGTAGGAAAACATTATATAAAAGCAGAAGCTTTACTAAATTTGTTTTAAATGGAGGATTAGATAAAAAATGATGACTGATAAAGACATAAAAGAATACCATGATTTAGATAAATTAAAAACTTATCAACCTCTTCCTTCAGTAATTGTAGTTGCTGACTCACAGATCTCGGGCCAGGGAGTATTTACCACTCGAAGATTAGTTGCTGGAACTGAACTGGGAGAATCTCATTATCGTATTGATAATCAAATTATTAGAACTCCTTTGGGAGGATTTATTAATCATTCTGAGACACCTAATTGCGTACGCAATCAGATTAGAATTAGACCTGGTTTTGATAAATGGAATTTAGTGGTCATCGAAGATATTGAGGAAGGATCTGAATTAACATTAAAATATAAATGGTATGAGCCTAGAGGAAAAATAGATGAAGAGTAAATGGCACAACATTTCGATAAAGACTGAAAGTTTTGAAAGACTAAAAGAAATTCAAAAACGTCTACCAATTCGATCAAGTATACCACAAGTAATTGAATATTTAATTCAATTACAAGAATGTTTGGAAAAAACTACTTATGAAAATAAATTACCTAACTTTGATTTAGTTTATGCTCATAATTTGATGTCTACAAAGAGAGGAAAAATAGATGAAAAAATCAAATAAATACAAATATATACAAGGAAAACAGATCACGGATCACGAAACAGGGACCCGAGTTTATGACATCGTAGGAACAAGACTTCCCTCTGTTACTACGGTATTAGGGGCTACAAAAAATCAACAATTTTTAAAAGATTGGAAAGAAAAAGTTGGAGAAGAAGAAGCAGAACGAATCACGAATCTTAGCAGCAAACGTGGGACAGCCATGCATAAGTTCCTGGAGAAACACATACAGGGAACCGGGTATGACGACCTTACAGAGGTGGGTCAAGAAGCACGGCCCATGGCCCAAAAAATTATTGAAACGGGCCTTACACCGATTGAAGAATATTACGGGTCGGAAGTTATGCTGCACTATCCTGGGCTGTATGCTGGTTCTACTGATCTTGTGTGCATGCACAATGGCTTAGAGACTATTGTAGATTTTAAACAGTCAAATCGCCCAAAGAGAGAAGAATGGGTAGGTGATTACTATATGCAAATTGCTGCATATGCCATGGCTCACGATGCATACTACGGATCAACTATAAGACAAGGTGTTATAATGATTTGTACGCCGGATTTATATTATCAGGAGTTCAAGATACAGGACGCTGAGCTGAAGAGCTGGAAGCATAAATTCTTGAAAAGACTAGATTATTATCATGAATTGATTAACGATGAAAAAGAAAGAACTAAACCAATGAAAGCGGAGGATTTTGATGAAAGTAAAAACACTAATAAATAAATTATTAAATTACGATATGAATGCACCTGTTGAACTAGTTATATTAGGAGAAGATGGAGAAAGGTACTCACGTTATCTATCTAATAACTGTGTTGATGAGAGTGGAGGTTTTGATGATTGTCCAATAATTTTTGATACTAATGAAGTTAAAGATGGAGCCAAATCTATACAAGATTTAATAGATAACGAAGAATATCTCTCTAAAGAATGTTTAAAAAATAAGGAAAAAAATGAATAGAATTACAGAACGGGGTGAAACTAAATTATCGGGGGCTGATGGGCCTCTTAGCTATTGTGATAAGTTTCTAACCCCTATTCGAAGACGTCACAATGGCACCCATCATAAAAACATATGAACACAGAACTAGAAGAATTATTAAAAGAAATTAAAGACTACCGTGATGATATGGTCGCTCGTAACTACCCATACCAACAGATTAGCAATATTATAACTAAATGGGAAATGAAAAACGTAAAAACAACATCAGAACAACTACAAGATGAATTGGAACCTATTAAATGATAACAGATTTTACAGTTAGGGACAGAGAATATCTAACAAGGATTAGTGAGTTCTTGACCCAAGTCAGCAGGATGTCTCTGCATCCCTCGATCGCTCTATGCGATCAGTTTTCATCCATCTTGCTGACGTCACCAATTAGCCCAAGCAATTGGGCTAATTCAATCAAATGTGGCCGAAATAAGGCAGAAATATGGCAAAAGAAAGACAGGCATCTACATATAGTAATCTCACAGGAATAAATGATTTTATTTTTTTTTTTTCAAATCAAAATAATCTGTCATACTGTCAGAAAGATAAAAAACATAGGAAAATCAATATGAATTTAAGCAAAATAGTGACATATTGTATGACATTTCATTTTTTAAAATATGTCAATATGTCAGTCTCTAGGGGGGTAAGCAAACTATTGTGTGTTTTTAAAACCTATCTATGCTCCCACATCCCTATATACAAGATTTACAACGGAGAGATTTGTAGATATATTCAATCGGAGACACAACCCTAGATACTATTATGCCCAGAAGAAAACCAAAAAAGAGAAAACCGAGAGCAAAAAGAAAACTCGTAAGCGCTATTCAACCGGACAATATTCCGTACTCAAAGGTGAGAGTTGAGTGGATTGATATACTGTCTGATTCAGGTTGGGCGGATGAAAAGGGTTTTAATAAAATGAAGTTAGCTTCTCCTGTTAATGAGGGTTGGTTGTATAATAAGGATAGGTTTGCTATTAAACTGTTTGCGTCTTATGATCGGGAAGAGGATGGGTCTTTGACTTTTGGGGATCGGACAATGATTCCTTTGGCTTGTGTGAAGAAGATGGTGAAGATTTAGGTGATTCAATCACTTCGCCTTCAATCTGCTTCGCATTTAAAAGAGGTTCGTAGTCGTCTAAAATTTGTTTCATCTTTGCTTCTAGTTGTTCTTCTGTTAGGTCCTCTAGTTTACCTGTTTTTATTATTTTGCGTTCTATGTATAGTCCTGCTGCCTTGCCACGATTGGTTTCAGCGTTTACTGCAGAAGAAAATGAACCTTTCTTCAATGCTAGATTTTTAATTCTATCTAGTTCAGCTACATGACCATCATAAGTGACAGCATGTTTTCTAAGTCTTTCTTCCCTTAATTGCCCTATATACCTTACTACCAAAGGAGATAGTCTAGGATTCATTAGTTCGGATCCTTCTTGTCTGCACCTGTTATGGCTGTAGCCAGCTAGTTTTGCTGCTTCTCCCTGTGATACGGGTCCGTCAGGTCCACCAAATATTATAAATTCGGCGAATCTTTTCTGCATTTCTGTAAGTCTTTTTGGAACTCCCATGTTGACATTTTAAGGTAACTATTATAAAATGTCAATAATGAAAGATAATTTAGAAGATAGTAAAGAAATAGCAGAACAAGCTACTTATGAGGATGAATCAGCTACGTTTAAACGTACTGTCACCATACCTCTTACAGAATACGATACCATAAAACGGGAAGAGCATTTTATTAAAAGTCAAACCCTAATTGATATTATAGATAATATTGAAAGATTAGTTAGAGCCTTAAGGAAACATATTATAAGAAAATGACAGACGACAGAGGAGAATTAGATTTAACCAAAAGAGTTGAGGAACTAGATAAGTCATTATCTATTGCTCTTGATATTAATGATAAATATCAAAGAGAAAATGTAGTACTTAAGAAAAGAGCTCAAGAAGCTGAAGGTGAGAATACAATCATAAAAGGTATTGGAAATAACTCTCCAGAGATGCGTGCGTTGCAAGCTAGGGTGAAGGAGGCTGAAGAAATCAATAAACTTCATCAGGAATTAAATGGAAAACTTCAAACAAGACTCACAGAAGTTGAAGCAGATAACAAAATATTGTCGAAGCAAATAAGCGATCATATTAAGAATAAGGAAGACCTTATTAGGAAAGCAGGATTGCAGTGAGAGTAAAAGATTTACAACAATATTTATCTAAATTTACTGAAGCAAAATCAGATGGCAGTCGTCAGGGAAATGCTATTTCGAATGCTATTGTTATGGTAGAGAAAGATGGTTACTTGGAAGAGATAAAACGAATGGAAGTTCATGAGCATTCTTCTCCTCTTATAGGTCATAGTGGTACTGCGCATCGGTTAGTATTAAAAAGCGCAACTAAAAAGAATCTTATTATTCCCCCTAAGCTTAAAAATACCTACTAATGAACGGGGTTGTAACCTCGATAAAGACATGGGTCCAGAGGCAAAATTATATCAAAAACTTCGTAAAAATTCTAAAGGAATTTCATGGATTAGACTTGAAAATCTTAGCTCTCTTGGCACTCCTGATCTATTGGGCTATAATGATTCTGGTCACTTTTTCACAGTAGAGTTAAAAGTTACAAAGGGTAAAAAATTAAAATTTTCACCGCATCAAATTGCCTTCCACGTGAAACATCCACACAACACATTTATCATAGCCGAGGCCCTCGGTCCTCGAGCATCAAAAACTTTTCCAATATCCATGTACCGTGGTTCACGGATCAGGGAACTGGCTAGGGATGGCTTGAAGCTTGAGGCTTGTAGCTTGGGGCTTGAAGCTTGTTGCTTGGAGCTTCTGTCAATATGACATATTGTCGCGCGACGATTTGTCGCAGCTTGGAGCTTGCGACTGTGCTTTCAGCATTACCTGGTAAAGCACCTATGAGTCGCAGGCCAAGCATGAGTAGACTCTGATTCGGGATGGCTGTTTCGGGCTTGCTGCACCCTTTATGGTCCTTCGCCGGCAGGACTCCGTCCCACGTTTTTCAGCTTTAGCGATAGGCTTTCGTCTACCCAGGCCGTTGGATTCGTCGGTTCTTGGTCCTTGACGCAGCACCTGTTTGCTTAACCTGTCATACATTATATATGATATCCATTATAAAGTCAAGTGCCAAATTGTCGCACCCCTACATCTTGTGTCAATGTGACATAATGTCGCACGCTTGGAGCTTGCGGCTTGGAGCTTGGAGCTTGGAGCTTGGAGCTTGGAGCTTGAGGCTTTTGTCAATAGAACATATTGACGCGCGGCAATTTGCCGCACGTCCAGGAGAACTAGTGTTTACCATATGTAACGTTTTGCGTATTTCTATCCCAACACTGTCGACAATCTTTGCATTCATTGCCTTGGTCCGCAGCTGGACAGGTCCTGCTCTTCGTTGAGACAGTACTAGTCCATGGCCATGCCTTGGAGCTAGGTCCATCGATCATGGCCCCAGATACTCTAATACATAAATTTTTAGGAATTTTTTCTTTTTCTATTTTTTGCAC
>Ga0256380_1000074_pt1 | contig 10685 bp, 9 predicted proteins | sample LS1230viralmetaG_FD_189071 | JGI IMG/M metagenome (GOLD analysis project Ga0256380, IMG submission 189071) | Seawater viral communities from deep brine pools at the bottom of the Mediterranean Sea - LS1 2300m | ecosystem: Environmental > Aquatic > Marine > Bathypelagic | place: Mediterranean Sea... | reverse complement strand
ACAAAAATAAAACTCCTGCTTATGTAGATAAAGCAATTAAATGGCTGGAGAGCAGATCTCCTGAAGGAGAACGATTAGCTTTTATTAATGCTAAAGAAGCACGAATGCTTAAAGATGCAGGAGGGAGTGGTGAGAAAGCTGTAGGTGGTATCCCTAGTTATATTTATGGTAATCCAGTCACAGCAGCGGCTCTGGCAGCGTCAACCGCTGCGGCACAAGCTCAAGCTGATGCCAGTGTTGCTCATTCAATGAACTATGGGCAGACAGGACAAACTGTAAGTACTCAAGGAACAGGTCCAGGTTTCTTCGGAGGTGTAGGTGCAGGACAAGGTTTCCAACGTCGGCAAGCTAACCAACAAGCACAAGAAGATGCAGATTTTATTAGACAGTTAAGAGAAGCTACAGAAGCAATACAAGCTGATCCTTCATTAGCTCAATCACTTGTAAATCCTGCTTTTACAGGTGGTGCAGCTACTTTAAGTGGTGTTGAAGCTTTACAGGATTTTCCTCAACCTCCACCACCAGTACCTACTGTTCCTCAACTAGAAGTTCCTACTCTAACTCCTGGAACTGTTGGACAAGAATTAATAGAGAGAGAAGGTCTTCAAGTAGGAGAACGTCCTGATATTACTGCTCCAGAATTAGTTACTGAGACTGGTATAACTCCTGCTGTTCCTACAAGAGTACCTGCTGCTCTAACTGAAACAGCTACCGTAGCTGATACAGGAACAGCGGCTGCTGCTACACAAGCTGCTCCTACTGAAGTTATTGGAGATATACAAGAGGCTATTCCACCAGAAGAATTAGCTCAAGCTGCTACAGCAGACTTAGATCAAAGAGCTACAGTAGAATTTCAGTTAGAAAGAGTGACATCTGCCATCAGAAATGGAGAACCTCTACCGCCTTGGGCTGCTCCTGTTGCTAGGAATGTTGATTCTGTTATGCTTCAGAGAGGTTTAGGATCTTCTTCTATGGCAGCTTCTGCCAGAACTCAAGCTCTTATTGAATCTGGTTTACAAATAGCGACTACTGATGCACAAGCATATGGTAGAATACAATTACAAAATCTTAATAATCAACAAACAACAGCATTACAAAATGCTAGTACTCTTGCGGCAATGAGAACACAGAATCTAAATGCAAGAATGACTGCTGCTGTTAATAATGCACAAAACTTTTTAACTATTGATACAGCTAACCTCACAAATCAACAGGCATCTAATACTCTTAGTTATAATGCTTTTACTCAAGGTTTATTTAGTGATCAAGCAGCAGAGAATGCATCAAGACAATTTAATGCAACTACAGAAAACCAAGTAGAACAATTCTTTACTACTTTAGATACTTCAGTAGAAGAAGCAAATGCAAATAGAACTACTGCTATTAGACAATTTAATGCAGGTGAAACAAATGCTCATGAACAGTTTTATGAAAATCAAAGATTAACTAGAGAAACTTTTAATTCTAGTATGGAAGCTTCTATTAGAGCAGCTAATGCGAATTGGCGTCAATCAGTTACTACAATTAATAATGGAAATCAAATGGCAGCTAACCAATTTGCTGCTCAAGCTACTCTTGGTCTTAGAGAACGGGAATATAATAATTTATGGCAAAGACATAGAGATGATGCTCGTTTCATATTTGAGAGTGCTGAAAGAGGTCTTGATAGAGAAGCACAAACGGCTGCTCTTGCACAACAAGCCGCTATTGCTAGAGGTAATCAAAGTTCAGAAAGATCAGGTGCTTTATTTGGTACAATAGCATCATTAGCCTCAACTATCATTCCTTTTTTATCTGACATAAGATTAAAGTCTAATATTGAAAAGATAGGTGAACTTAATTCTGGTATTAATCTTTATAGATGGGAATGGAATGAAGTAGCAGATCAGATAGGTGTAGGTGATCAACCCACTGTTGGAGTACTAGCACAAGAACTTATTGAGTATAGACCTGATTTAGTTGTTAAAGGACATGATGGTTACTTCAGAGTTAACTATTCTGGACTAGTTTAAGAGAGGTTAAATAATATGGCAGAGCAAGTACCAGCTATTCTAGAAGGACAGGATATGAGTTTTCTTGAAATGCAGGGAGATGAAATAGCTACTCCAGTAGAAGAAGAAGATCCTAATCCTACTCAAACTATGGGGATACAACAATTAGATTCTATTATGTTTGGTGTTCTTTCTAGATTTGAAGGTGGGTTAGAAGAAGTAAAACAATTAATAGAAGAAGATAAAGAAGATATTAAAGAATTTAAAAAGAATAAAAGTAAATTTGCAAATATTGAAGGAGAATTAGAGACAGAACAAGGACAAGAAAATGATCTAACTTCTTTCGTTGCTGCTAGTGTTCCTGGATCTAGTCTTACAGGAGATTTACAAGATAATGAAAAAGGAACATTAGGTAAATTTCCTTGGGAAACTCCACCAGATTTATCTTCTCCTATTGAGGCTTTTGATTATATTATCGAAAGAAAGAACCAAGATGTCAGTAAAGAAAATGCTATAAAATTATTGTATGCTGGTGTTCCTGCTGAAGCTATAGCTAGAACAATTACTTTTAGAGGTTTCTTATCAGGATTATGGACTCCTGATATTTCAGAATTACTTGTTATTCCTCTCATGTTAGACTATGTAGCTGATGCACAAGAGGAAGGAATAAGAGCTAAGATATTTAATGACTTTAATGATGATTCGGTTAGTGACGAAAGCGTATTAACTATTATGGAAGATTTGAATCCTGAAGAATTAACTAATATCAAACAACATGTGGACACTATGGAAAGAATGCCTATGCCAATGATGGAAGATGAAGAACCCGTTATAGGAAGTTTTTTAGATATGGAAGGTGAAGAAAATGGTTAGTGAAACTGGATTAGGAGTTCTTCAAGTTGTTAATGCTGTTGCACAAGGACTTGTTAAGCAAAAAAATAACAGTGATTTAATTGAAAGTATTGTAGGCAGTGCTAACCATGATGCTAGTGAAGAAGAACTTAGGGGAATTAAAACTGCTATGCGAAGACATTATTCTTCAAAAGATCTTACCACATTATCAAATCATATAATGGATGCTAATAATTTTTTAACTTTTAGTAGAGAAAAAGGAGAAGGTTTTAAAATTCCTGATTCACCTTGGTTTATCTCAACTCAACAAGCAAGTACAGCAAGCCCAACCGATAGCCAACGTATAATGAATACATACGTTACGAGTATGGCTAAAGTAAATGAGTTAATGGCTAATAGTCAGAATGCTGGAGTTCCTATGGATATGACTACTGCTATAAGAACGGTATATAAAGGTTTAGATTATAAGCAGCAAACAGAATGGAGAGAAGCAGTTCATGGAACTGGTCAAGAAGCTAAAATAGATCAGGTTAAAATGCGTCTTCTTGAAGAGAATTTTGGTTATATTCAACGTCAAACAGGACCAAGTGGTAATCCTGAAGACGTACATATGATAGTAACTACTGATGGGTATAATGCATTACTAAAATTAAAGTATGGAAAAGGAAGAAATACTGAAGAAAGAATTAGACATATAAAAGAAACTAAGTCTTATGGTGAGATATTAAGAATTTTGAAAGAAGATCCTAAATCTCCAGTTGTAGATCTATATTTTTCTTTACTTGCACAAGCTATTCAAGGATCTGCTAAAGACGAAGATGATCGAACTCCGCCAGAAAATACAGCAATGAAGAGAGTAACTGAAGTTGATGATGATGGTTTTGTTGCTATATTTGATAAGGCTGGTGAAGATTTTTTAAGTGGACTTTTTACTTCTTCTCAGGAGGCAACAGATCTTCCTGCAATTAGAAGTATAAATAATGCTATAAGAAGAGTTTCTGGTGGTTTAAATCAGACAGTTGATGCTGTTTATGGAAATGCAGAGGGGCAATTAAAGCTAGAAGATAAATTAAAACATTATGCTGAACATATATTGTCTGCTAATACTGAAGCTACAAATGTATTACTTTCTAAACCTGAACTAAGAAAGAGTTATTTAGATTATATTTATTCTTCTTTACTACAAGTATATAAGGAACAGAGATATGAAGAAAGTTTTACTTATGCTGGTCAAACAGCACTAGAGGGAATGGTTGAAGATACACCTTCAATAGCAGGTCCAGGACTTTCATTCTCAGCAGGTAAATAATAATATGGCTTCTATGAATAATAATCAGAAAGAACAAATGGGTTCTTTAGGATTTTCTCCTCCAGTTCTTTCTGAAGAAGACTTAATTTCCCAAATTAATTTACAATTAAACGACCAAGCTACTCCAACTGTTCCTGATGTATTTCAAGGTTTTAAAACTTTAGATCAAGAAATACTTGAATGGGATATGAAGGAGGCTGTGGCTTGGGCAGGATGGATGGGTACATTAGATACTGTCAGAGGTGTTAAACAACTTGTAGGTTTTGATCAAGAACAAGAGGAAGCAGATCAATTGCTTCTTAATAAACTTATGGAACATCCTGAATGGGGAGATTGGGTTAAAGGTGCTTGGATGACAGGAATGATTGTAGATCCTGCAACATGGATTATACCTGTAGCAAAAGCCAGAACTGTTGGAAAGCTTGCATGGGAAGGAGCTAAATGGGGAGGTGCAGCAGGTTTTCTAGGATATGTTGATAAAGATGTAGGTGTTGATAGATTATTGCAAGCAGGGATGGGGGCTGCTGGTGGAGCTTTTCTTGCTCCTATTGTAGGTAAAACTGGACAAACAATAAGTAAGTATGTTTCTCGTAAATCAGCTAAAGAACTTACTGATAATCCTAAAGCAACAACAGAAGACTTTAAAGGTCAGCCTAGTGAAACTACGGTAGGTTCTGCTAATAGATTTCTTTATACAGGTTTTCAACCCTTTGCAGATAAATATCATACTTTTTTGAAAACTAAACTTCGTGACCCTATATTTGATAATCCTATTCCTTCAACTATAGGGGCTGGTGCTGCTTATGGTGTATTTGAATTTGGAGGAGAAGGAGTACATGACTATCTAGAAGATAGGGAATATGCTCTAGGAATTGATACAGGTGCTCTTGGTTCTGCTCTCATAGGTGCTGCTGGTATTGTTGCTGCTGTTGCATCTGGTAAAGGTGCAAAAGTATTAATGAAAACTAAACCAGGAGGTGATATTACTGAATGGTATGGTCGTAGATTTTTAGAAAATTATAATTTACCTACTGATGCAGTAAAACTAAAAGAATCTGTTGGATCTGGTCTTCAAGATTTACAATGGGAATGGAATCAATTAATAGTTAAGTTATCTGAGTTATCTCCTGATGAAAATAAATTGATATACAAATTTTTGCAAGGAGAAGCTAGAACTGTACGGCCTGATGACCCAACTGTATATTCCAAACCTAAATTTGAAGTTGTAGAAAAAGATACAACAAAAAATCTCAAGAATATACCTGATAGTGATAGAGAATATGAAGTAATTCAAACTAGAGAAGGTATTCTTGTTACAGAATCTGGTCAACCAGTATCTAAAGAACTCCATGAGTTGTCTCAAGAAGCACAAAAGAAACTTATAGATATCGGACAGAGATTTGTAGATGCAGGAGCTATCTCTCCAGAAGCTTTTCAAAGAAATTTAGGACAATATATTCATAGAACTTATGCTAAACATGAACAAATAAAACTTAATAATAAACAAGGTATTTTTCATGAATCAGAGAAAGTAGGTGTTATAGGTACTGCATCTATGAAAAGAGGGTGGACTGTTGTTGTTAATAAGAATCGTAACTTAGATAAGCAAGCATATTCTCAAATTGATGATGATGCGAAAGTAGGTAATGTATGGAAAAGAGTTCCAGATAATGAACAGTCAAAAGGGTTAAATTATGATCAAGTAGAATATTGGCGACCTCTAAGTAAGCAAGAAAGAAAAGATAGAGGAGAAATAGAACACGCTGCTCATGCTATGTTTGCAACTCAGAAAATTATATTTAATGATCTAGCTGTTCTTAATTATTATACTGCATTAAATAAGCAATTTTCTAAAACTCAAGATGAATTTTTGAAGTTAGCTCCTGAAGAAAGATTTGATTGGGTTAGAGTTTCTACTGAGTCTATTCCAAAGACAGGTGATAAGGTAAAGCGTTATGGAAAATTAGCAGGTAAATATCTTCCCAGAGATGTTTATGAAGATATAAAAATACATTCAAAAATGAAGAATTGGGAAAAAGAAGGATTTACAAACAGTCCTGGTTGGAATAAATTTATAGAAACCTATCGTAAATATAATAGATTTTGGAAAGCTACGAGAACTATTTATTCTCCTACTACACACGGTCATAATTTCTTTTCTAATATTGTTCTTAGTGATTTTCATAATAATCCCATATCTAATGTATTGAGATATGGACTTAAAGTATGGACTAAGAAAGGACAACGAACATTAAATAATGATCCTGTCTTTGGTCCTGTATACGATGACATGACACGATTAGGAGTATTTGATGTTTCTTTAATTAAAGGTGAACTTGGAATTCAACCTACTAAAAAAATTATGGAGATATATGAAACGAATCTTAAAAAAGCAGCAGCAAGTAAAGATCATGTAGCAGCAGTACAAGCAGCTTATGACACTGCTGGTCAAGTATGGTTATTAAAATCTGGTAAGACTGCAAAAGATATGACAAAGAAAGGTTGGGAAGGTGCTAAAACTATTCATAGAGGTTTAGGCTGGACTTATCAAAATGAAGATTCGATGTTTAGAGTTGGTCATTATATACAACGACTAAAAGAAACTATGCCACAACTTAAAGGATTACAAAAAGGTACAAAAGAATACGATATAACTTTTGAAAAGCTTAAAAGAGAGGCTGCTAAGAGTGCTAGAAAAGCATTCATCGATTATAATATTCAAGCTCCTGGAGTTCAGTTATTAAGAGAGACTGCTTTACCTTTCCTAGCATACTCTTGGAGAGTATTTCCTATTTTAGCTAATATAGCAACTACAAAACCACATAAAATTCTGAAGTGGTCTGCTATTGCTTATGCTATAAACTATGCAGCAAATGAACAATCAGGAGATAATGAAGATTACGAACGATACTTAATGGATAGAGAAAAGAGTAAAACAATTTTTGGTATTCCTCTTCTATTTCCTCCTTCCTTTATTAAAGTTCCAAATGTATTACAAAGTATAGAAGCTGCTGGAAATAAAAGATTTGATCTTGGACTTGATTTTAATTTAAATAAGGAAAGACAACTTCATTGGTCAACCAGACGTATTGTTCCTGGAGGAGATTTTTTCACTTCCAATGAAATGGGTATTGGTTTCTTTCCTGGATTACCTGCTGCTATGCAACCTTCTTTTGGTATTTTAGGTGCTGTTATCCTTCCAGCAGCAGGGATTGATCCGTACACTTGGTCACCTCTTGATAGAACATCCTCTTCTCCTGCTGACGTAGCAACAACAGATAGACTTATAGCTATTGCTAAACAGATCTTTCCTAATAATCCTCTAGTTGGTATATCAGGATGGCAATGGGCTATAGATGAAATTCCTGGAGTTGAGTATTCTGATAGATTTGAAGCACTCGATTCGCATAGTCATAAAAGAATGAGAGATGCTGCTTTTCTGTCTGATACTTATAAACCTTTCCAAGAACATCTGCCTGTATGGATGGTGATTTTACAGAATGTAGGTATAAAATTGTGGCCTTGGGAAGAAGAAGTAAAATGGAAGCAATTTATGTCTCGTATAAGTAAACCTTCAGAAGAGGCTTCAAGAAAAATATATAAATTATGGAGAGATTTTGATAGGCAGTATTCACAATTTCGACATACAGATAGACATTCTTTATGGCAAGCTCAGTATGACAAGACTAATGAAGAGGCTGCACGAGCATTGGAAGAGTTTAACGATTTTGCAAGAAGAAAAGCTGCTGCTATATCTAAAGCTAGAAGAAAGAAACGTAACTAATGTCTGACAAAGAAGCGACAATCCAGAAAGATGTCTATCTTATCTTAGGTAGACTAGAAGGAAAACTTGATTCTGTTATGACAGTTACAGAGAAACAATGGTCATCTATAGAACACCATGATATACGACTCGTAAAATTAGAACGAGATAGAGCAATGGTCTATGGTGCTGCTGCTGTACTAGGTGTGGTAGGTTCAGTAGTAATATGGATTATAACAAAATTTACAGGGAATACTTAGATGGCAACCCCTAAAATTACTTATCGTCCTCCTGCTCCTGTATACCAAAGAATAAGTCCTCGTAGTGGTACTACTTCTGCTAGAGTTCAAAATCTTTTGGGTAGATTAGATTCTGAATATGGTCAAAGGCAAAATCTTGCCGTCTTATCACGAAACTTACGGCTTTCTAGTAATCCTTTTAGCTTTCCTGCTGTATCCCGTGGTTTAACTACAACAGGTCAAGATACTACAGCAAGAGGTTCAGATAGAGGACCATCAAGATTAGATACAACATCAGGACAGAATACTTTTGCAAGAGGTTTTCTAGGAACAGGAGTATTTGAACCATCTGAAGAAGAAGGTAGATTTCATGGACAAAATGTATTCCAACAGATAGGAACTCAAATAGGAGAGGATATTTTAGGTTTATCTCCTTCTACGCCTACTACTCCTTCTACTACTACTAGTATTTTTCAAAATGTATTCAGTTCTATAGGTGATTATTTCTTTAACAGAAGAAATAGTGGATGACTAATAAAAGCAATATACTCTTCCTTTCTGATATCATCAAACAAAGAACTAGAAAGCAAGATGAGTTAGAATATTACGAACAAGAATTAAAAAATCTACAGAGTAAAATGCTGTTCTTGAGAGAAGAAATAAAATTGACAAATCTTATTATACATGTTGTTACAAATGAAAAAGTAATAGACATTCATAAATATATAGAAAGTAAAATAGAGGATTAGTAATGGAATTAGTTACAACATTGCTTGGTGGATCAATAGTAGGTTTTGTTACTACTATCATTGGTCAGATTGTTAAATCAAAAGCAGAGCAACAGAAGTTACTACTAGGCGCACTTAATGCTAGACATAAAGTTTTACAAGATGTAAGAAAACATGGCTTGAAAGATGTTCATTTTGCATGGACACGAAGGATCATAGCATTAACTTGTGTAGCTTGTATTGTTGTTATTCCTTTCATTGCACCTTTCATGGGTATTCCTATTCTTGTTTCTCATATTAAAGAAGGTGGATTCTCTATTCCTTTTATCTGGGAATCTGCTGATAACATAGAATGGCAAGCTATTAATGGAGTAGCTCTTGCTCCTATGTACCTGCATACGCTTGCAGCTATTGTTAGTTTCTACTTTGGTTCCAGTGCCGCTAGATAATGTCCGTTGCAGTATTTGTTAAACTTTTTGAGACAGTCGGCATACCTGTACTCACAGCGGCTGCTGCTGGCTATGCCCTGTGGTGGCTTCTGAAATGGATTACAACAAGCTTTAAGACTAATCTTGAAGAACAGTATAAAGAAATTGATGAGGAAATAAGGGATACTAGAACAACACTATCTAAAGACATGGCTCAACTTGAAACTGTCATTATAAGATTAATAGATAGGGTGAGAGTTCTGGAGATTAACTTTATAGAACATGATGAGACTGTTAGAACTGCTTATGGTCTAACAAGAGCTAACAGAAAAAAGACAAGACATGATGTAGTGGAAGAGTTAAGGGAACAGATTAAAGATGCAGGAAAAACAAATGGAGAGTAGTTCTAAGATAACTAAGAGTAAGGTTTTTGCCAAGATCCTTTATAGAACTTACAGTCATCCAGATATATTACAGGAATTTAATTATGAAGGATACGATATTCCTCCTGAGTGTCCTTGCTTTGATCAGTTCATGACATACTGGAACAAAAATATTCCTTCTACTATCCTAGAGATTAAAGGTTTCTGTAAAGAAATTCCTGTAGATAATTATGTTCACTTACCAGAAACATTCACGGTGAATTAGATGACTATGAAAACACAAATGGATAAGCTTATTGGTTATCAGAGTGGTTCTATGGTCAGTATTGATCCGTCACAGAGGAGAGGTCAGGTTACACCTTTACCACAAGTAATATCAACAGGTCCACCTTTAAGTCCTGATGCAGAGAAAGAATATAGACCACCTACTGAGGAAGGGAGTATGACAATTCAACCAGTATTTCCTACTGTAGGTTCTCCTGAATATGAACGGTATTTACAGGCTATAAAGAATTTACCTGAAGGTGGGCTAGAGAGCTTACCTAGAATTTCAGAAGAACCAGATACACCTACTACAGAACTTTCTCCAGGTGGTCCTGATACAAGTTTCGTAGGAGGAAGAGATCCATCGTTAGTTGTTCTTGGTTTAATTAATAAGGATTCTACACCAGCAGATGTTATGGGTTATCTTGGTTATGTTAATTCTGAAAGTAATCAAGCACCGATAACTCTTAATGATGTTGTTACTACTGCTACAAACGCAGTTGACTTTGGAGATACAACTGCTGGTAAGATTTTAGGTAAAGTAACAGAAGGAAAATCAGGATTACTGTCTTTTCTTATAGGATCTCTATTTGGAGAGAAAGGACCATCAGGAGATGCTACTACTGAACAAGCATTAGCTATTGTTGAAAGAGCACAAGCAGAATCTACTTCAGCGTTACAAGCTCAACAAGAAGCTAGATCATATGCAGACTGGTCAGGAGATGTAG
>Ga0256380_1000073_pt1 | contig 10686 bp, 13 predicted proteins | sample LS1230viralmetaG_FD_189071 | JGI IMG/M metagenome (GOLD analysis project Ga0256380, IMG submission 189071) | Seawater viral communities from deep brine pools at the bottom of the Mediterranean Sea - LS1 2300m | ecosystem: Environmental > Aquatic > Marine > Bathypelagic | place: Mediterranean Sea... | reverse complement strand
GTCCCGTTGACGTTTGAGGTCGGTGCCCCGATGACGACCATGTCGTAGGTTCCCCCAGATGTCACCATCGAATCGGCTCGGTTCCCGCCACCGATTGCCCTGGCTCTGGGCGTCCCTGCGACCGGAGAGATAGACTGGCCGTCCGAGGTGTTGTAGCGGATATTAAGCGTATGTGCCTCGATGTCAGACATGGAGAACGTCGTACATCTCCACCGGTCAATAATCAGATGGCCCACTTCAAGCCAAGTCGCCGTGAATCCTGACGAGGCCGCAGTCCCGCCCACCCTGATGACGTTGGTGTGTCCCGATGGCAGGGTCGACCCGGCGAAAGCGGTGCCGATTGTGATATTTTCAATGACGATTTCGCCCACTGGCGTACTGCCGAGGTCCACTCTTAGCGTGTTATCAGATTCACTATAGCTGGTAGGGACGTCAGCCGGTGCAGAATAGACGCCGCTGTCCCCTCGACCGAACGACCTCTCGGCCAGGATCGTCTCGTTGATGACAACGCCGCCGCCAACCGTGGAGCCAGCCACCAGAAAAGCCGCCGCCGCCTGTGGGTTCAATCCGCAGGCGCGAAGGGCCGTATATGGCATTTTAGCTACGGCAAATACTGCCCTCCACTTGCCCGATTCGTCCTGGAGATACGCCGCCTTTGCCACGACCCAGTCCCGGCGTCGGGCCATCGCACGGTAGAAGCCGACCGGGGAGGCTCTCAGGAGACGGCCCTGGGCGCACAGCCCGGCCCATAGTCCCGGCAGTGGGTTCGGTATTCTGATCATCTTAGGATGACGAATAGCCCGAGCAGGATTATCATCCCGAGCAGGAGTATGACCTGGCACCAGGCTAGGACGGCCAATGCCGAGACCCTGCGGGTGATGTCTTTGAGCATGGGCAGTACGTGCAGGGCAATCCTAGCGTCGAGGGCCTCCAATGGGCCTGGACGATTTATCCCGACACCTCCCGGAACCCAACCACCGCCTGGACGTAATAATCCCCGCTCCCAGCCGTGCGCTCTGCCGTAACTTTTACGGTATGGGCCGAGACCGCGACACCGGCTGAGAATCCCGACAGGTCTTTGAACGCCCCAAGGGTCGAGCCTGTAACAGTTTCGAGGAGGGTCGCGTTGAAGTATAGCTTGAATGTATACGTGTTCGCTAATTGCTCAGCACGCGCCGCGCCGAATATAGCCCAGGACCGAGGCGTGGCCGATCCAGGGGTTGCGGTTAGGGTCGCGATTGTCGTCTCGGAGTCGGGCGCAGTAACCCTGCCATAAGCCTCGCTGGCCGCCTCACTGGCTGGGGTATGTGTGTGGTTTCCCGCCGCCGCCTTCACGGAGGTAGTGCCGAGTGATCGGAGGCTAGCAGTTCCGGCGGAGGCGTCCGCCGCCGTCAGGTTCACCACAGACGACCCGTACCAGAGGAGATCGTTGCCGTTTCGCTGAAGCTCCCCGGCAGCGTCGGGATTCGCGCTTTGATCCGCGAACGTCAGAGTCGCCAGGGCCGTGAGGGTCAGGCCAGACATAGACGCGCCACCCTGCCCTGCGGCTCCGGTGTGGGTATGAGTTGAAAGGACGTTGAGGTTGTCCCTCACATCGACATTCAACATCGCCGCCGTCACGATATCGTTGCTAATACCTGTCCAATCCCTCGGAGTCGTCCACGCCATGTACCCCTCCTACTGAGCCGCGAACCTGAATGGGAACTCGTAGGGGAATCCCTTGCTCACGATCCTAGACAGCCATAGCAGCCGGGGCGGTGGCTGTCGCCTCGCCTGCTGGATCATCGGCCTTGCTGTTACCGTCGTCATGCCCATTAGTGCGTATGATTCCCCGCTGCCGCCTGCGTCGACCCGGTGCCCAGCGTCCGCAGGGAGGCCGTCCCCGCTACCGCGTCAGCGTAGAGGCCGATGAGCGCGGCCCCATAGTATACAAGATTGTTACCGTTGCGCTGAATCCTCCCAGCCGTCGATGGGTTGCCCGACTGGTCGGCTAGCACCGGCACCGCTAGGGCCGCCAGAGACACGCCGGAGAGCGTCGCGGAACCGTTGCCCGCCGCCCCACTATGGGCATGGGCCGAAAGGCTGTCGCTGTTCGCCTTGATCTGGGCGTTGAGGATCGCGGCAGTCACCATGCTACTCGTCCAGCTTTTCGGCGTTGTCCAGGCCATTTGGCTCCTGCCGTCTCCGAATATCCCCCGAAACTCCCCTGACCGTCTCCGAAACTCCCCCCGAAACTCCTTAGAACGCCGGAACCGTCGAGGTGCCGAGGACGCCGACGCCCAGAACCCAGAACTGGCTATAGCCGCCGGAGGCGGGCGATAGTTGCCAGATGGTCGTATGCTCCTGGCCTCCCGCCGACACCTGATGCTGCTCGGACTCGACGAAGAAGTCCTCGCTGATTCCCAGCTTCGCATCGTTGGTAGCCGTGACCGTGATCCGGTCGGACAGGTCGCGGGATAGAGCCTGGCCGATATTGCCGGCAGTCGAGGCCGGGATCACCATCGTCAGGATATTCGTCGGCGACCCGAAAAGCGAGACCTGGTAATTGCACCAGTCCTGGGCCTCGCTCGTCGTCGGGATGAACTTGGTCTTCGCGACGTGCTTCCGTTCCCCGTAGATGCCCTGCGAGGTCGTGTCAATGGCCCGGACGATGCAAGGATTCTTTGTCGAGACCGCCGTCCCTCGCGCCTGGAGCTTTGTCAGATACCCATCCGACCCGGTCACTGAGTTGGTTAGCGTGATCGCCATCCGCTCCGCCGTCTTGCTCTGGGTCACGGTGATGTCACCGGTCAGGTTCGTCCCGGTGCCGTCGGAGGCCGCATTGAGCAAGAAGTCGGTCGTTGCCGCCGGAGTCGTCCAGGCGTCGACTTCCATCGCACTATTCCCGGCGTCAGGATTTGGGTACTCGGCCTCAAATGTCTTCGATTCGCCCGGTGCCAGGGTCGGCGATGCCGAGCCGGTCTCTGGATGCGTCCAGAGTACAGCGACCGAGGCCGTATCAAAAGTTCGGGCCGTCGCCTCGACGTGATTTATAATCGTGCCGAGCGGGTCGTCCTGGCCGACCTCGACATACGTGTGAGTCGCCCCGTCGGCATCGCTGAACGTAGCCTGCGAGGTCGTGGATGCCGTCTGCGTGATCCGGTGATGCCGGTTCTCGAATGCAATCTGCCCCGTTTTGCTTTCCTTCAGGAATCCAGCCTCGGCCTCCTCGACGAGCCGGAGGGCGTCAATTGTTTTCTTGCCGGATATCCAGAACCGGGAGATCGTTGTCTTGCCGGTATCGAGGTCGCGATCATCGGCGGAATCCCAGCCCACGTCGTCGAGGATATCCCCTATCGCTTGATCGGTGCGCCGGTTGGTCTGGGAGGCTAACTGGGTCTCGAACTGGTTCAAGAATCCCAGCGTGCCGAAGGCGGTCAGGGTCGCGGTCTTCACGCCCTCCGCTGCCGGTGCAGGGAGTATCCGGTCGAGCTTACCCTGCCACCGAACGCCGTCATTGAATGCAATCGGGAACGTGTAGGGGAACGACCCCGACCCGGCCTGCACCTGTAACGTCCGACCGGGGAGGATGTCGCCTGTCAGGGCTGAGGATGTATTAGACGGGGAGTACTTGCCGCCGGTGTTTATCAGCGTCGCGGTCAGCATACCGGCGACCGAATGGCCTTGTAACTGCGAGGCATAATCCCGGCCCCGCTCCCACGACAGGTCGAGAACATCGGACGTGATGTCGTCGTTGGCATCGGCGAAGTCCCCGTCGTTGTTCCAATCGACGAGGACGGTATAAGATCCAGCCATTAGGACGTTGTGATAGCCACATCGGCCTCGGTGCCGACCCCGTTAGACGTGGCTTTCAGTGCATCAAGCTCGGCCTGCAACTCGACCCGATGCCGCTCTGCTATGATCCGCCGCAGTTGCTCCCCGGCCAGCGGGTTCTGGGCCATCAGGCTCTCGATATCCGGCAGCGTGATACCTTCCTCCATTATGAAAGTGCCTCCGTAGTGTCTACCGGATTTGCAGCGTCTCGGATGCTAGTCCGATAGTCCCGGACTAACTGCTCCACCTGCGCCAGTGCGTAGGTGCGGACATCGGCATCGCTAACGTCAGATACGTCCATCCCCTGATGGAACGCATAGGCCGCCAGCACCTCGGCGGTGACCGTGAATCCTGCTACTGCTGCCATCTATACCTCTTCCCGTCGCATCAGTTCGCGTCCAGATGGGCCACGACGGCATTTATCGCCGTCTGTGTAAGGCGAGCATCTGTATCGACCTCATTCCGCAGGGCCGTTTGCTGCCCTACCGTGTATTCTATGCCCGCAACTGCGTTGGCTCGAAGTTTGCGGATAGCTACGAGAGTCGTGCTTGCGTGGTCGTTGGCAATTTGCGCGTTTGCCTCTAGTAGCCCCAGGTCAAGTGCCATATCAGACTCCTATCGCTTTCAGTTTACTATCTACTTCGGCCAGTTCCCGGCGGAGGCTCGTGACCTCTTCGACCAATTGCGCCCGCGTCTGGTAGATGCCGCCGGCCAACATCCGCATCATCGGCTGGATGTTGTACATCAGGCGGTCGGGACCGCCCTCCTGCTCGGCCCACTCGGCGACGCCAAGCTCTACCATCAGTGCGCGGTTCGCCTCCCACTGATCGCGTGAGACTAGCCCCATCTCAGGAGCCATAGGGTGAGCGTATGCAAAGCTCTCAGCGAGTGCCGCGTCATCGTAGGAGTCAAAGAGAGCCACCGGGTCGTCAGAACCGCCACCGTCACCATCTACGCTCAGGACTCCCGTCAAAATCGCCAACCGCATCCGGTCGTTGGTGCCCAATGCCCCCCCAGAGGACCAAACCATCCCCTGCGAGTTGCTGTTGTCCATGCCGAACGACCAGGTGATATCAGTGCCAACCTGTCGCTGCAACTGAATTCGTATATCGGAACTTGTATCGGTGCCGTTGATCAGCATATGCAACAAGGCGTTGCTATTAGCCGCGGTGCTAGTGTTTTGTATCATTACCGTCTGGTTGCCACCGGCGTTCGCCGAATACGTGACAAAATTCTCTCCCGCCATATAAATATCCTCGGTGACCCCCAGGCCACCGGCGACCACTAGGGCACCGGAGGTCGGAGACGACGAGGCAGTTGTATCGTTGACGGCTACCGTCGTCCCGGTTCCGAATGACACGGCCACCGCGCCGTCCCCGTCGATAGCCAACGCACCCGAAGAGTGGGTCAGGGTTACGTCGCCGCTGTTAAAATTCAGGACGCCGCCGTCGCCGAGCAGCAGGTCTGAGAACGCGGGGCTATCCCCTGTCCCGACTCCGATGGACGTTCTCAGGGTTGCTCCGCTCTCAGCGACGGGGTCGGTGGAGCCGTTGCCCACGATCATCTGGCCGTCGGTAAGGACCGCCATTGCGGTGATGGCATTAGTACCAGACCCTAGCAGCACCCCGCCATCGGTCAGCGTGGACGCGCCCGTGCCGCCATACGCCACGCCGACATCCGTGCCCTGCCAGACCCCCGTCGCGATGGTTCCGAGCGATGTTATGAAGCTCGTCGCCTGCCAGTCTGGTTTGCCCCCGGTAACCCGCAGCACATCGTCCGTCGAGCCGATTCCGAGCCTAAGTAGCTGGGAGGTCGTGTCCGCATAAATAATATCGCCCACGGCCTGATTCGCGACGACGTGCGCCCCGACCGCCTCCCACTCGGCCTGCGTTAACTCCGTTCCGACTGAGCCGTGTTTCAGTTCGTTCGCCATATGCCCACCCCTATGCCGTCGCTAGTATACCCGAATAGCCACCACGTCGGACGCCGTCCCGGATTGCCGAGCCAACCTTCCGCTCGAAATCATCGAAGCCATACGTCGGGCCGAGGATGTTAATCGTGATACCACCCGAAGCCCCACGCGACCCCAGCGGGACGACGGCCTCCGGGCCAGCTTCTCCGAGCATTGCCAGGGTCGGCTTCGTCACGATACCGCCCGCCGCCAACGACGGTATCTCTGGGATGTTGAGCGAGAAGCCCTTGCCGCCGATCTTCGGCACCCATGACGGCACCGTGATGCTGATCTTGTTTGCGCCTCGGATCATCAGATTCAACGCTGAGATCAACAGGTTAACGTACCCCTTGATCCCGTCGACGACGAGGCTGACCGTGGTCTTCATCCCGTTCCAGATCGTGTCCCAGTTGTCTTTCAGGAAGAGCAACGCCTTGATAAACACGCCACCGGGGAGGAGCCAGCCGAACGGCCCGTCGATCACGCCCTTGATGAACTTGACGACCGGCTCGAATACTCGTTTGATCGTACCCCAGACGGTATCCCAGACCTTGGAGAATGCAGCGGTCACCTTGTCCCAGTTCTTAATTGCGAGGACAATTCCAGCGATTGCCAGGGCCACGCCGATGATGATTAACCCGACAGGTCCCATAGCGAAATTCAGAGCCGTCATTGCCGCCGTCTGGAGCCATGTCGCAGCCGTCGCTATAACCTGCGACGATGCCATCGCGGAGATGCCGGTCGTCAGGGCCGGAATCATTATCACCATCGGACCGAGGGCCGTGGCGAAGTTTCCGACGGGAGCCAGTGCGCCCTTGACCTTGTTCTTCATAATGTCGAATTTGTCCGACATCGTCAAAGTAGATGCTGCCAATTCTGCGACTTTGCCGTCGCCTGACTCCATCGCACCAATCATGTCTTCCAGGGAGAATACACCCTTGTCTATGGCATCCTTAAACCGGATACCTGCACCTGCTCCGAACGCATCGGTCGCGATGGCGAGAGCCTCGCTTTCGCTTTCTGCGTTCTCAATACTATTGATCATGTCCTTCAAACCACCGCGAATATCTGTGACCCCTTCATCGGCCAACTTCTTCACGGCGGTGTTCAGTCCTGGCATCATCTTGGAGGCCGATAGCCCTGCCGCTTCCATGTTTGCAACGAGGGCAGTCGCCTCGTCGACATTCAGCCCCATCGTGGCAAGTTGTGGGCCAAATTTTACAACTGTATCCGCGAGCTGGGTCATCGGAACCCCGACAGCCTGGGACGCGACCATCAGCCTGTCGAGCGATATTTCCGCTCCACCTGTGTCCTCGCCGAAGGCGATCAGGCTATCAGTAACAGCTTTGATTAGCGGGTTGACATCTTCGCCCATGACTCGCGATGCATCGAGGAAGCTTTTCGTAACGGCCTCAAGCTCCTCCCCCTCCAGCCCCAATTCGGTATTAACGTCAGCGATTGCGGACGAGACCGTTGCCGCGTCCTGTGGGACGGTCGCCCAGACATCCTGGAACGACTGGGTCAGCCCTTCCAGTTGCTCCCCGGTTGCGCCTGTACCAGCGGCGATTGTATTCGTGGCTTCCTGGTACTCCTGGCCCAGTTTAGCCGCCGCTCCAGCGGCCAGCGTCAGCCCGCCAGCCGCCATAGCAACGCCCTTCATGGCAGACTTGAACTTCGTCCCCATGCCCTTGACGTTCTTTTCCGCCTTCTTGGTGTCGGCGTCGACCGTTATCGTGACCGTGTTAGCCACTCGGCTCGTCCTCCACTTTGCCTTCGCTCACGATTGCCAGCATCCGTAGTATTCCTACATCCTCGGCCAATAGCTGGGACGGCAGACAGCTATACCGCTGACAGATACCGTCCACAATCTCGGCCAGTTCTAACTCGGCAGGCTTGACGACCGGCCTGCCGTCCTGATACGTGCCGCCTCGGACGGCCTTCCAGCGGGCTATGCCGAGGCTAAGGCTTCCCCCGCCGTGGTCGCGGCCTCGCTCCAGGCTCCGAGGATCGCCGTGCCGAGCGCGGGCGGCAGAGATAGAAAGCCCGCCGCGTCCGCTGTCAGCACCCTGCCGTCCTCGTCTTGCAAGTTCCAGGCGTCAAGAATCTCGTCGCCGAACATGGTAAACGCGGCACGCAGACCCTCCGGGTTATTGTCCGACGCGCCCGCGAGTTGCTGGAGGTCGAGGAACGTCCGCAGGTCAACGTCCAGCCGGGCCTCGATGCGGATGCCCTCATACTCCGGCTGGGCGAAGACGAGGACCGCCCGCCGTCGCTGGATGACGAAGGGCGCGATTCCGTTTGTGCTAACTACCATTAAACTGTCGACCAGGCGGGAACCGTACCGTCTGCGAGGTTCAGCGTTACGCTCCACGTCAACGCCCCGTCCGACCCCCGCGTGATCGCATAACTCGCCACCTGCATCTCCATCGCCAGCTTCGGGTTACTTGAGGAGTTGCCTCCGACTCGCAGATCGAACGTCCGGGTACCGGTGCGGGTCTTGAAAACGTCATGGCTCTTGTTCGACGCCGCGTTAAAGAACCCGTTGAGCGATACGTCTCCATCGCTCATGCCCGTGATCCGCTCCCGCGCCGACTTGTCCAAGCCGGTCGTCTCGACCAACTCCTGCGCGATATTTATGCCGTAATCCCCGATGTCATTGCTGATGTCTCTGGCCGTCCCGCCGCTGTCGTCCACAGCCAAGTAGTCGCCTAACCCAGTCTGTTTTGCCATCTCGACCTCCTATAGTCGCGTAAATCCCACTGCAATCTTCGCGTCGCTGAATGTCCCCGTCGTTGTCACCTTCAGATACCGCGCAACTGTGCCGGTCATCACCAACCTTTCCGATGCCGGGGCGGCAGCAGCAGCGACAGTCGAGAAATTGACTATGTTTGTATACGAACCGCCGCTAGACGTGGATTCTTGCACACTTACCGTGACACTGCCAGATGCAAGGCTGAAGATTTGGAGATACGCGGCCCCGCCGTTTGACGTTGCCGCGCCACCATCAACAACCGTTCCCGAACCAGCCGACGAATGTGTGTCATCGTGGGCGGTCAGCATAACACCGAAATCAGGACCAGAGGCGTTAGCCGTGAATGTTGCGCTTGCCGAGATCGCAGAACCAGGCGAACGGGTCGTGCTATATGTTCCTTGCTTGGAGATCAGACCGACGCAGGGATCGCCTACCGCTGCACCCATCGGGACGAGAACGTCCTGGTCAGCCGTCGGGAGCTTGCCGCTGTTCGATGTCCAGACAGCGTGCTGACGAGAAGATGCAGGGTCGAAGAATGCATCGACGCTGACCTCGCCGTCTACAATCCCGACGATCCGCTTGCGGGCCGACACGTCGAGCGTCGTCACGTCGAGGAGTTCGTTCGTATATCCCATCCCGCTCAGGGCGTTCGCGTCGCCCGACAGGTCATACCCTTCGACGTAGAGCCGGACGTTCAGCCCGTTAACCTTAGCCATACACTACCTCCTGCGAAACATCGCTCTACGGCCATCCTGGGGCCTCCTATGGCGTGATCGTGACCTCGCCCAGAAGCTCCATCTCATATGGGACGGTCACCGTGCGGAACACCCCGCCGCTCATATTCGTGTAACCGACCGTTGCGGCTCCGACCGAGGAGTCGGTGACGTTGCCGCCCAGGTCGGCGTCCGAGCGGAGCTGGCTGTCGATCTGGTACATGGCGTCCCAGACCTCCTCTTCGATGCTCTCCCGCACGTCTGCCGAGTCCTGCATCCTAAAGTAAGCCCGGACCGTGACCGATACCCGCGACCCTATATCCCCCAGGGTCTCAAAGTCGTTCCGTCGTCCCGTCAGCCAGAACGCCAGCACCGGCGTCCCTGCGATCGCCAGCGGCTCCCCGCGATGCACCGCGACGAAGGCCGGGTCGGAGATCGCCGCGAGAAGCGTGTCGATCTGGGCCAATGCCCCCGACCGGCTCAATTGAACGCCTCAATTAAGGCGTCACCGATGTAGTCCTCGTAAAGCTTGGGGTTATTATTGATGTGATCGTAGGCGTTCTGGAACATCCCGTAGCCCTTGAAGACCGAGGTCTTGTTCCGTTTGCTGATCCCCTCTACCCAACTTGAATAAACCAGATTGGCACCATACCGCGCCTCCCCGGCGTCAACCTGGGAGACGTAGTCGCGGACGATGGACGCCCCGATATGGTTCCGCAAGTTCGCGGTGATGCGACCGTGACCGGGGTAGAGTTGCTCCTTGACTCGGTTAGCCCCTTCGATAGTCGCGAGGTCAAGGAGGCCCCGATTGACCGCCTCCGCAAAGCCGAGGCTGATCTGGGTCGGAGTTTCAAACATGGGGCCGTTCATTTTAAACGTTGTCGTCGGGGTCGCCATCAGAAGAACACCCCGTTGGACGTGCCGGTCGCCTGGTACTGGTCGAGGGTCATCAGGATCGAGTTGATCTCCCCGGCTGCGGACGTGATCGACGCCTCGCCGGAACCGATAGTCGTTACGGCTCCCAGGTCACGGTCTCGGAATACGATCTTGGACAGGTCGAGGCAAGCCTGGACGACTAGCTCCGGGTAGTCATACCGGTAGAGGGATGCCCCTCCGCTATGAGTCGCAGCCGTTGATCCATTGACTCCTCGCTCTACCGTGAGCGTATTGCCGCTGATCGCCGTGACGTATAGCTGTTCGGAGTCGATGAGGATCGTCTGGGCGGGGCCGAGACTAGCCGCAGACGTTACCGATGCGGACGTAGCCGTCGTTGACCCTATGGCGTCGGAGGTCGTCACGCTGACCGTGTCGGCGGTGTACCCCCAGGAACCGAGGATCGACAGGGTCTGCTGGCCCCCGCTGAGGCCCTTGGTCGTGTCCTCGTTCAACTTCAGGATCGTCTTCGGGGCCGAGTTGTAGGGCATCAAGAAGAAGTCGTTGGCATGGCCCTCGGTCTC
>Ga0256380_1000071_pt1 | contig 10934 bp, 7 predicted proteins | sample LS1230viralmetaG_FD_189071 | JGI IMG/M metagenome (GOLD analysis project Ga0256380, IMG submission 189071) | Seawater viral communities from deep brine pools at the bottom of the Mediterranean Sea - LS1 2300m | ecosystem: Environmental > Aquatic > Marine > Bathypelagic | place: Mediterranean Sea... | reverse complement strand
TACGACGAGTACTGCTTTCCCAACTGCACAGCAAGTCGCTTCAGGTTCTGCGGGTATGTCAATCGCGAAACTTCGTTCTGCCAAGAAGATTCTTATGGCGAATGAAGTGGATGTTGATAACGATCCGTTGTTCATTGCGATCACTGCTGAACAGCACGATGACCTGTTGGGTGAGACTCAAGCGGTCTCTCTTGACTACAACACCAAACCCGTTCTTGTTGAAGGTCGGATCTCTGCTTTCATGGGATTCAACTTTATCCACATTGAGCGTTTAGGCGTTGATGGTTCGAGTGCGCGGCGCTGCCCTGCATGGGCGCGTTCGGGGATGCATCTGGGTATGTGGAATGACATTACGACTCGCATCAGCGAACGTGATGACAAGTCCTACGCCAATCAGGTGTATGTGAAGGGGACTTTCGGTGCAACCCGTCTTGAAGAAGGCAAGGTTGTCGAAATCCTGTGTACTGAATAAGGAGGAACCATAATGGCGACTACATATTCAACTGAAGCAAATGGTCCTCTGAACTCCACTCCTGCTACGAATGCAGAGGGTTCGGTGGTTGGCGGACGTATGCGGAGATTCCGCGCTTCTATCACACTTGCTGCACAGGCTGCGGCGGACGTTATCGTTTTGGCAGAGATTCCTGCCGGATCGGTGTTCGCTTACGGTGTCCTGAATACGGATACCAGCCTTGGCAGTTCCACTGTTGCTATTGGTCACTCAAGCGATGCTGACATCTATCGCTCTGCTGCGACCTTTACGGCAACGAATACGCCGACGATGTTTGGGCGAGCGCTTGGAATGGCAGAAGGCGCGTTGTCTGCTGCTACCCAGGTGAACGTCACGATAGCGGCGGCTACAATGCCAGCTTCTGGCAAGCTGGTGATTGACCTTTATTTTAGTAACGGTTAGTCAAATCGTGTTGGGGCGGCTGTAAAAAGCCGCCTCTTCACAATGTTATAGAGGAGCGAACATGCCATCAGTTGTGGATATCTGTAATAGGGCATTGCAGAAACTGGGCGCATCGCCCATCACGGCTCTAACAGAAGACAGTCGAAACGCTCGCGCCTGTAACGCTTCTTACGAGATCATCAGAGACGCTGAACTCAGGAAGCATCCATGGAGTTGTGCAACCAGTAGGGTGCAGTTGGCTCCAGATACTGCGACTCCCGCATTTGGGGTCGATTATCAGTATTCTCTTCCATCCGATTTCCTCCGTATTCTTCCTGGAAACAAGATCACCGATTGGCAGATCGAGGGCAGGAAGCTTCTTACGGATGATGGAACTACCCTGGATCTCCGCTATGTGAAGCGGGTTACCGATCCAAATGATTTTGATGCCTTGTTTACTGATCTTCTAGCGACTCGACTTGCGCTGGAGTTATGCGAGATCATCACTCAATCGAACACCAAGAAAGACTTCCTGACGCAGGACTATGAGTTCTCTATTCTGGAAGCAAAGCGATCTAACGCCATAGAACGTGTCTCAGCGGAGACCCCGGAAGACTCGTGGATTACAGCGAGACTATAAATGCCGAAAGTCTCTCATATTCAGAATAGCTTCAATTCCGGAGAGATATCTCCGCTTCTATATGGGCGAACTGATGTAGGTCGATACGCCAATGGAGTCGCGCTACTCAAGAACTTTGTTCCAACAGTTCAAGGCGCTTTGATCCGCAGATCCGGGTCTCGGTTTGTGGCTGAAGTGAAGACTTCTTCCAAAGCTACAAGAATTGTTGCGTTTGAGTTCTCTAACACACAGTCGTACATTCTTGAGTTTGGAGACCAGTATATTCGTTTCTATAAGGATAATGGGCAGATTGTTAGCGGGGGATCCGCCTATGAAATCACATCCCCTTATCTGGAAGCGGATCTGTTCCAACTGAAGTTTGCTCAAAGCGCGGATGTTTTGTACATCGCGCATCCCGGATACTCTCCGAGGAAGTTATCCCGTACAGGACACACTGCCTGGACATTGACACAGATTGCTTTCGATTGGCCTCCTTTCTTTGGGGAGAATCTCGATTCTACCAAGGTAGTCACAGCGTCTGCTCTGACTGGGAGCATAACGCTCACCTCCACTACCTCTATATTTACGAGTGATCACGTTGGCGCTTACTGGCGTTTGGGTGAGACCATGGCGAGTAAGTATGACGAGTGGAACTCCGGTTTAGCTGTAACGTCTGGGGACAAACTGCGGTATCTGGGAAATGTGTATCAGGCTTCATCGACTGGGACCACGGGAACGCGGCCCCTGGTGCATACCTCTGGGACAGAGAGTGATGGAGCGCTTAACTGGTTGTTCCTTCACAGCGGGATTGGGTATGCAAAGATCACAGGGTTCACTAGCGGAACCAGTGTTAGCGCAACAGTCATCGAGCGTTTCCCAGATAGTGTCACCTCTGGTACAGAACGTTGGGCGGAAGGTGCTTGGTCTGATCTGAAAGGGTACCCCGGTTGTGTGACATTCTACGAAGACCGACTGGTTTGGGCAGGATCGTCCAGCCATCCACAATCACTCTGGTTTTCAAGGACTGGGGACTACGAGAACCTGTCTTCCTCTGAAGGAGATGGCACCGTGGTTGATGACCACGCGATCCTGATCACCTTGAGCGCGGACAACGTGAACGTGATCATCTGGATGCAGCAGGATGAAAAAGGGTTGATTGTCGGTACGATCGGGGGCGAGTGGATCATACGTTCTTCCACTACCGGGGAAGCGATAGCGCCTTCCAACGTCCAGGCAAAGCGAAGTACGACCCATGGGAGCGCGAATATCGAGCCAAAACGTGTCGGTAAAGCGGCGCTTTATGTGCAGAGGGCTGCGCGGAAGATCCGCGAGGTCGCGTATGTGTACGAAGTGGATGGGTTCCAGTCTCCAGACATGACAGTGTTTTCGGAACACATTACCGCCGGGGGCATCAAGGAGATCGATTATCAGCAGGAGCCGCAGAGTCTTCTCTGGGCGGTTCGGGATGACGGGACACTGCTTGGATTTACTTACGAGCGGGAACAGGATGTTTTGGCGTGGCACCGTCATGTACTTGGGGGGGTGAGCGATTCATCTGGGACTCAGGCACAGGTTGAAAGTGTAGCGGTTATTCCGGCATCCAGTGGTAAGTATGATGAACTATGGATAGTGGTTAAGCGTTGGGTGGATGGCGCGGTTATTCGGACCATCGAATACATCGAGAAACTGTGGGAAGAAGGAGATGACGCGGGGGGTGCGTTCTTTCTTGATAGTGGACTTTCATATTCAGGGGCCGCAACGACAACACTTAGTGGGTTGAGCCATCTTGAAGGCGAGACTGTTTCTATCCTGGCTGATGGATCCAACCATCCTGACAAGGTTGTTACTAGCGGAGGTATTACCCTGGATCGATCCGCTACAAAGGTGCATGTCGGGCTGGCGTATCAGAGCGATGGGCAGACTCTAAATATTAATGCCGGGGCAGCAGATGGTACGGCTCAAGGCAAAACTAAGCGGATCCACCGAGTTATATTCAGACTGCATCAGACTCTGGGCATGAAAGCAGGACCAAACGCCAATACGCTGGATACGATTTATTTCAGAACGACAGCAACGCCGCTTGGGTCAGCGCCAGCGCTGTTCAGTGGGGATAAGGAAATGGAATGGCCCGGAGATTACGAAACTGAAGGACAGATATATTTCAGGCAGGATCAGCCATTACCCATGACTGTGTTGGCAATTATGCCGCAGTTGGTAACCCAGGATAGATGAGGATCATCCCATTCAAACAACATCATCTGGAGATCATCGAGTTACAGGAGTCACAGGCTTATCTGGGCAGTTGGGTGACCCCAGATATCGCCAAGGCGCTGGAAGCGCACATCTCCTTCACGGGGATTGCGAATGACAAGGTTATCGCGTGTGCAGGAATGATCAAGCGGTCTGAATGTTGGGGAACATTGTGGGCGTATCTATCCAAGGACGCTGGGAAACACTTGATATCGATACATAAGGCATCCAGGAAACTGATTGAGGGATCGATGCTGAAACGGATTGATACAACAGTAGACTGCGAGTTTGAAGCAGGACACAGGTGGATGAAACTGTTAGGTTTTGAAATGGAGGCAGAACGAATGAGATGTTATCGCCCTGATGGGGGAGACAGTTCTCTTTATGCGAGGATCAAGAAATGAGCGGGTATGAAGTACCGATAGCCATGGCTATCATAGCGGGGGCGAGTGCGTATGTGCAACATGAACAACAAGCTAAGACCCGGAAAGGACAGGCCAAGGTAGTTGATTACAACGCCCAGCTCGCTGCGCGGGATGCAAGAATTGAGAAACAGCGAACGATAAGCGCGGAGGAACGGCATCGAAGGGAGTCTGTGATCCGCCGGGGAGGGGTTAGAGCCGCGTATGGCGCATCCGGGGTTCAGATGGTTGGATCTCCGGTGGATGTCATGGCTGATATGGCCGCAGAGGAAGAACTCGAAGCGCTTTTCATCCGGTATCAGGGCGGGGCGTTTGAAGAGCGGCACACCCTGCGGTCACAGCAGTTGAAGAACACGGCTAAGTTTTATCACTGGGGCGCTAAGTCCGCCAGAACGGCGGGGTATATAAGTACGGGACTTGCCGCAGCCGGAGGATTTGTGCAGGGTGAAGCTTTGAAAGGAGGTGGAAGCCCTCCTAAATTCGGATCCGGATCTGGCTACATGAAGACCACACAGAGCAACTGGTAACCGAAACTCATGCCTAGAATAAAGGTATATAGATCCAAGTTTTCAGTTGAACGGATTATGGGGGCGCAAGCCTCCCCCAAGATGGCTCAACGTCCAGGATTTACATCCGGGGTCGGGGAGGCGCTTGGGTATGGAGCCAGAGCGGCGGTTCAGCTTACTAATTTCCTGGATGAAAAAGCCAAACGTGATGACAAGGCTAATCTGCACTCTATTCTACAAAACGCTAGAGTTGAGTGGACTCGTAATGTTATTGAGCGTTCAAGGACAGACGAGGGATCTTCCCCTGGTTTTGTAGATGCGTTCAGCAGAGATATAAGCGATTATTTAGAGAGAAATAAGGAACACGCTAAGACGGAAGCCGGACAAGCGTATTGGGCAGCGAACTCAGCGCAGCTTAAAGCTGACTTGATAGTTCGGGCTATTACACTAAACGCCAGTTCTATCTCCGAGAAGGGAAAAGAGAAATACACCAACGGGTTAAATGATAGCGCTAACACCCTTTTGCTTGATCCAACGCAACATGAAACGGTCCTTGGAGACAGTCTCCAGATCTTACATGACCCAGAGGGGCCATACGTTAAACTCCCCGCGAACTTAAAAGGAGTACTCGAAGAGAATACCCGTCGTACTCTAGCCAAAGCTGCTGTTAGAGGGGGTATTCGTAATGACCCTGTGGCAGCGAGAACTGCCCTTGAAAACGGTGATTGGAATTCAGAACTTGGTACTGAATCTATAAAATCGCTGATTGGGGAAGCGAGGCAAGCTGATAACGCGAATCAAGCGGAGGCTGAGAAGGCGAAGAGGCGATTAAAGGACGCTCAAGAGAAAGAAGATGACGCTACACGAGACATTTTTTTAAAACAACTTGGTGACCCTGAAAATCCGTTGACATGGCAACAAGTACTAGAATCTGATCTGCCAGCTTTCGGCTCCGGTTCTAAAGAGACTTTTAGGAAGATACTTACCTCGTACTCGCCGTTGAACCGCACTGACTCCGGTCTATTCCTTAGTATTCGGGAGCGGATGACTGACCCCCTTCCGCCGAATCCAGAAGCGAAATTTATTGAGAATAAATTAACCACTTCAGAACATAATCTCAGAAATTATCATTTGGATTCACAGGATTTTATAGGAGGAGCTTCACCTTATTATCATGAAGATGGGACAAAGACCACTGTTCTTGTGGAGTCTATTCAATTAACGCCTGAGAGCAAGAAGCATGTAAATGTACCGGGTTATCTAAATAAAGAAGGACGGATCATTACAGATCATGATGAACTCAGAGAATACTGGAAAGAGAAGATAGAGAGCGGCTTTTGGCCGGTATATGCTTCCGGGGAAGAAGCTGACGCCGCGGCAAAATCGCTGCATACAGTGATTGAGGCGGACGCGCAAGTGTTCGATCACCAGATGCCAACTAAAAAGGAAATAGCCTCTTACATTGGGGAGGGGTTGACCGTGGGGGACTATAACTCTCTCAAGGGGATACTCGATAATCTGACCACAGGGGATGCGATGCTGGAGAAAGCGGTTAGCTCTTTCTTGAAGCGGATGAAAGGCACAATCACCAATTCTAGCCTAATGGGGCCAGACGCAAGTGGTGACCAGAGTTTTTATGAGTTCGAAATGTGGGTCAGAGACAGGATAAAGAGTTATATAGACCAGAAGAAAGACCCCTACCTTTTATTACATCCTGATAAACCGGAGTATTTGGGGAATATGGCTGAGTTGTTCAGGAAGAGTGACCGCGAGAAATTACAGGACACAAAAAAGGCGGCTGCTTCACTCTTAGAAAACCCGGTTCCTCCGAAACGTGATGGCGAGACTACGAATGCCTGGGTAATGAGAGCGTTGTTTCCGCAGAAGAAGGTAGTCGCGATCCCTAAAGACGCGATCCCTAAAGACGCGATCCCTAAATGAACTGAATGAACGGCACGGACATACTTGGAGAGTTACGATCCGCTGGGTTTTCTGAGCAGGAGGTTCACGCCTGGGATACCGAAACTCGATCTGATATGACATCCGCTGGGTTTTCGCATAAGGAAATTAATGAATATTTTGGTACACCGGAGCCTGATAAGAAGACATTACAGACTCTGGCTACCCGGATGGTGTCTGTTCCGGAAGAAGATGAGGCGGATCAGGGAAGCATAATGGAGCAGATCTCCCGCGGGCTGGATACTGGGTATCAGTCTTCTGTGACAGGACTGCTTCAGCGGGGAAAGTCTCCGGACCAGATATTGTCGGATAACGCCCCTATGGCAGAACGCATAGCGAACCATGCGGGAATGCTGGTGGGCGACTTCCCGGCGATGGTTGGAGGTGCTTTTTTTGGGGGTGGCGCCGCATTGACTGCGGGTCAGGCTGGTCCGCAAGTAGCGCTTCCTGAAGAGATCCTTACTGTGCCAGCGTTATCAATGGCGGGCGCGTTTGCGCTACCCGCGATGGTCAGGGAGTCTCTGATACAGGAGTACCAGAACGGAACTGTTAAGACTTTTGGAGATTTCTGGGAAAGGTTATCTGCCATTATGGTGTCAACAGGGAAAGGAGCGTTGACGGGTCTCTTTGCGGGTAAGGCTGGGGAATTGGCTAAACCCGGAGTTCAGACACTCGCTGCTGAGATAGCGACCATGGTGTCTGTCGGGTCTGCGCTGGAAGGAAAGGTTCCGGAGCCGCATGACTTTGTGGACGCAGCTATTCTGATTGGTGGGGTTAAGGGCGCTATAAAGACAAGCACTAAGTTGACAACAACCGGGAGGTTGGTTGTTGATAAGCTGCATTCGAGATACAAGGAAACCGGCATTCATCCGCTAAGTATTCTCAATGAGGGTTTAAGAAATCCGGCTATCTTACAGAAAGCATTGTCCTCAGAGCCAAGACCTCCTGTGAAGCCAAGACCCTCTGCGGATAAGACTCCGCTTTCCGAGGATGAAAAGACCGTCCTTGGTCGGGTATCAGTGGGCGAGAACAAGAAGACAGGATGGGCTGGGGTGGATTGGTTGTACACCCATCTCATTGATAAGGCTCATCCGTTAAAACAGATTGTTGAATTGTTGTCGGAAGGGAAAGAACTCCCCGCCGACATGGACCCTTATAAGCTTGCAAGAACTTCTGTAGCGGCTACATCGAAAGCCAATCTGTTTCTTGAGTTTGAGACTCGTAACTTTAAAACGGGAGACGTTACCGGAAAGGGACTTAGACAAATTCTTTCGCCAATAGCGGATAGCCTTGATGGTCTCAGAGCGTATGCAGTATCAAGGCGGGCTGTTGAATTGGCTGCGCGGGGTAAACCAGTGGAAACCGGAGTTGATCTGGAAGTGGCTGGTCGCGTTATTGCTGGTGGTCGAGGAAAGTACGAGTCTGTGTTCAGGGAGTTGGTGGATTTTCAAGATCGCGTTACTGAATATCTACGGGATTCGGGTGTAATCAGTAAAAACATGTACAGCGCCATTCGCGAAGCGAACAAGGACTATGTTCCTTTCTTCAGGGTTGTAGATGAGAAAGCTCCTTCTGTTGGGAAGGGTTTGAGAACGCATCAACCGATCAAGAAGATAAAAGGGTCTGAGAAAGTCATACTCGACCCGCTGGAAAGTGTTATCAAGAACACTTACCTGTATGTGCAACTGGCTGAACGGAATGCAACGGGTAGCGCGTTAGTTGATCTTGCGAAGACATCAGAGTTGAACTCATCGCTTGTAGAGAAGGTGAAGCAGAAGTTGAAACCCATCAAGGTTTCAGAGAAGGAACTGGAGAGATCACTAAAAGAGTACGCAGAGGAACTGGGGATAGAACTGACTCCCAATGAAATGCTGATCTTCAGACCAATGGCGTTGCCTCAGACAAAAGATCAGATCGTTGTGTACCGCAAAGGAGATCGAGAGGTATACAAGGTTGATGAAGAAGTCGCCAGCTTCATGAATGGGATGGATCACCAAAGCGTTAACCTTTTGACGCGGATTGTGGCTATTCCAGCAAAGACGCTACGCGCAGGGGCGATCTTGAACCCAGACTTCTTTGTTCGTAACATGCTGCGGGACAACATCACTGCGGCGGTGTACTCAGAGAACGGGTTCAGACCTTTCATTGATGCAATGTCTGGGCTGACCTCACTCGTGAAGCAAGACAAGGCTTTCAAGGATTGGGTGTTTGGTGGAGGACCGCAAGCCACTCTTGTCTCGCTGGATAGAATTTATTTACAGAAAAACCTGAAGACCCTGGTTGATAAAACAGGAATGCTGGACGCGGCGGTGAACGTCATCAAAAGCCCGCTTGGTCTGCTTCGTGTGACTACTGAGCTATTTGAGAACGCAACTCGTTTAGGTGAATTCAAGAAGGCTATGGAGGGTAAGCGCGGGAAAGCTGCGTTGGTTGAAGCTGGGTTTCAGTCTCGTGAAGTAACTCTGGATTTTGCCAGGATGGGGTCCAGCATGAGAGCGATGAATATGATTACGGCTTTCTGGAATGCCAGAGTTCAAGGGTATGACAGAATGTACCGAGTCTTTCGGGATAACCCTGGTAGGGCGACCACAAAAGCTGTAGCCATGATCACCATGCCTTCTGTCTTATTGTGGATGAGTAACCATGATGATCCGCGGTACAAACAACTTCCTGCTTGGCAGAAGGATCTGTTCTGGATCGTGATGACTGATGAACACATCTTCAGAATTCCCAAACCGTTTGAGTTGGGCATCCTTTTCGGTACATTCCCTGAAAGAATGCTGGATAAGATGGCGGACAGCGATGAGAACTTGAAAGGAAGGTTGTTCGATGCGATGAAGGCTGACTCATTGACTACTGTGATACCGAATGCAGGAGTTCCTATTCTGGAACAAATATCCAATCATTCTTTCTTCAGAGGCACAGCCCTTATTCCTAGTAGATTGGAGCGTCTTCTACCTGAAGAGCAGTACACAAACTACACCACTGAGATCGCCAAGTCGTTAGGGAAGATGATTACTAAAATCCCTGGAATGCGGTCGAGTACCATGGGTTCTGCGATTGTCATCGAGAACTATATACGCCAGTGGACCGGGGGGCTGGGGATGCAGACGCTTCAGTTGGTTGACAAGGGGTTGAGAGAGGCTGGAGCGCTTCCAGATCCTGTAAAGCCAGCAAGCACTTTAGCGGATATACCGTTCATAAAGAGCTTTGTTGTGCGGTATCCGACTTCAGCCGCCAGTTCGATCACTGATTTCTATGACAACTACGCAGAATCAGTCAGATACGCTGGAAGCTTTAAAAAGCGGATAGAGGAAGGGCGCGTTGAGGATGCGATGGCTCTTCTCAAAGAGAATCCAGAGAACACGCTGTTTAAACTAAAAGGGTTTCGTAAGGTGCTTACAGAACACAGTATTTTTATCCAGAAGATACACACGCACCCAAGTATGCCTCCTAACGAGAAGAGACAAATGATAGATACACAGTACGCGAATATGATTCAGATAGCCCTCCTTGGAAATGAAGTGAGCAAAAATATCAAAGACGCTTTTGCCGAGTTATCGGAATGAAACAGCACTTAATGTGTCTAAATAATTGTGGTTTTCCCAACGAGTTAGGATAATATGAACGATGGAGAGGATTAAGACATGACAGTTTCCAGTACCGTCAACAGGTCGGAGTATTCTGGCAACGGGACAACCACGGCGTTTTCGTTTCCGTACTACTTCCTGGCGGATGGCGATCTGACCGTTATCCTGGTGAGTTCCACAGGGGTCCGTACCACGCAAACTATAACAACCCATTACACCGTTGCGGGTGCGGGTGTTGCTGCCGGTGGGACCGTGAACATGGTAACGGCTCCTGCGACAGGGGAAACACTGGTTATCCTGCGTGAAGTCGCCCTGACTCAGGGAACCGATTTCGTAGAGAACGATCCGCTCCCAGCAGAAGTGCTTGAGCAAACGCTTGACCGAGTGACGATGATCACTCAGCAGCACAAAGACATCATTGACCGTACCATCAAGTTCGATTCCGCTGTAACGGATGCTGGGACTGTAGAGATATCCACAACTGCGGCTGCAAGAGCCAATAAGCTATTCGCTTTTGATGGTAGCGGGGATCTGAATGTCACCCAGGAAATCGGGGTATTCAGAGGAAACTGGGGGGCTGCAACAGCCTATGTAGTCCGAGATCTAATTAAAGATACGTCGAATTCCAATGTCTACATCTGTATTACTGCTCACACAAGCAGTGGCGCTCAACCGATCTCTTCAAATACGGATGCC
>Ga0256380_1000068_pt1 | contig 11137 bp, 7 predicted proteins | sample LS1230viralmetaG_FD_189071 | JGI IMG/M metagenome (GOLD analysis project Ga0256380, IMG submission 189071) | Seawater viral communities from deep brine pools at the bottom of the Mediterranean Sea - LS1 2300m | ecosystem: Environmental > Aquatic > Marine > Bathypelagic | place: Mediterranean Sea... | reverse complement strand
GAGCAGCTATTGGTATTCAAATGGCACGTTTTGTTCGAGCAGCAAGCCCAGCTGTACTGGGGCCGAATGCTTCCATTGTGCAGTTCCAAGATAATTTATCGGGCGCTTTAAGCTCCATTGGAGGTTATTTTGAGGGAGGGGATATTCAAAGTATTGAAACCTATAATAAAATTGTAGCAGACACGAGACGAAATGTTATTGGGGATGAAGAGGGCCTTAGTCAAGACGAACTCGACGACAGATCTAAAGAAGCGGAAGAATTAGTTAAAGAATTTGTAGACAAAGAAGAAAAATTAGCTAAAGCTTATCAAGGCGCTTTAGATGTTGGAGATGCGAAACGATTGGCACTGGCACGACTAGGCTACATTGAAAATAGAATGGCCTACTTGGTAGCTAATACCTATAAACCCGAAGACAGATTAACGATTAAAGATATTGAAATTGCAGAACGTAATACTAAAATTATTAAATATTGGACTAACCCGCGAAGAGTTCAGAACAACTATAAAATCATTGAAGAAGATATGAACACACACTTTGTCCGAAATGCTAAAGCCTACGTAAACATTGGAGGAGGCTCAGCTTCTTTTATTTATTCTAACTATCAAAGTATTCCGGTGGTTCGAAGAAACTATATAAGGAATAAAGAAAAAGAAGGAAGAGTTGCAGAAACTCCGCAAGATGTTTTAAATTATGAACAAATTTTAGAGAGTATTCAATAGTATGAACCCACAAGTAATAGAAGGCCTACAAAAAAAATTGGATGAAAAACAAGTCAATCCAAAAGATCTAAATCCTGAGCAAAGAAGAGCTCTGGATAGAGCTTTTAAAGAGGGAACTCTTAAAGGATATAAAAATGTAGGAGAAATGAGAGCAGAACGTTCTAAAGCAGCTGTAGATATTGCTCAGGATATTGAAAAAAAATTAGCTCCTTTAACTCCGCGAAGTAAATTAGGATTAGGAATAAGAAGAGGAACCCTTGTGGCAGCTGGAGATATTGTTGGAAGTTTTTATCCTTATATCAAGGACAGTAAACTTTTACGAGCCGCGGCTTTAAAAGGAGCCGTAAGCGGCCAACCCGTGGGATACATTCCCAGAGTAAGGGGAGTTGAAGGAGTCAAAGTCTTTAATGGTTTTAAAAATTTATTTAGTAAGATCGCCCCCGGAGGAGGTCCTCTTAAACTTTTTAGACGAACAGGAAAACTTTTTGATAGTTTAATAACGGGAGGTCGAGCGCTTGCTACTGGCAAAGCACTCACTAGTCAGGCTTTAAGAACAGAATTAAAATCTCAATTGTTAGGAGCAACGGGTGCAGCAGCAGGATCAGTTTCATTTGATCTGGCTAATTTTCCAGCTCGATTTATTTCAGCATCGGGAGAAGATCTTTCTGACTTATCTGAAAATGAATTAGATAAAATGTCCGGACCTGAACGAATGACTACAATGGCTATACGAAACTTTCGTACTGCTTTAATGTGGAATGGTTTAGCCTTTGGAGGCATTGGAGTGTTAATGGGAATGGGGAGAGTAGCTCGGAATGCAATCGGGGTAAATCCTAAAGTTCTGGATTTTAATGAATCAAAAAAAATTATTGACCAAGGAGGAGGATACGGAGCGACCACTGCTACCTCTGGAGAATCAGGAATGAAAGGATTTGTTGCTGGTTGGGGAGGCAGTTTAGGATTGTTACCCGGCGGTGCTAAAGAAACAGGTCTGTTTCGAAAAAAACTTACAGCGGGTGCAACAGCTGGACTGGTCGGCGCAACTCAAGTTATTGGTCCTACCTATGGTTCAAGTGTTTTAGCAGCCACTACGCGAACTCAAATGAATGAGGTCTATAAATTAAACAATGAACTTGTGGATGCTATGTATGGAAAGATTGAAATCGGTTACAAAAACTTAGGTAATTTATTTGAAGAATACAATGGGCTATCTAAAGTCCCTATGTTTCAAACTATGAAAGGAAGTCAGGAGATTCCTTTATTTCCAGTTCGAGGTATTACTGAATATAAAAACGCTATTCTTGCAGCAGGAGCAGCGCCTGGAGATGCAGCTAGAATTTTAAATGAAGCAGGGTTTCCTGATATTATGAAAGTCAATCCAGCTATGTTAACCCATGCTACTCAGCTCGATGTTTATTTAAAACAATACAAAGAAGCGATGGGTCAAGGAGATTACATTACTTATAATCAACTCAAAGAATTAAGAGAAGAATTTACTAAAGCTTATGGAGCAGCAATGAAACAAGGGGGAGGAACGTTAGGAAAATTTAGCTCAGCTCCAGCCGTTAAATCTTTCGCTAAAAAATATGAAATGGATATGTTGGCTTTGACGGGGAACCGAGACAAAATGTTGAACCCAGCATCGAACCCACGACTTGCAGCTTTCTATGAACATATTAAAGTGGACCCTGATATAGGCAAAGCCTTTGCGGATGGCCCTGTCAAAATGAATGACGGTACTATGGTCAAGAATCAAACGGAACTTGCTAATCGTTTTATTGAAAAACTTAGAATTAATTATACCGCTATTAAAAAACAACACGAGTTAGCGAACCTATCTTATTCAGCAATGATGAATAAATATGCACCTTCAAGTTTAAGAAATGATAACCTCCAAAAGTATAAAAATGCGTTGTCCTATGATATTGCAACACAAAAATCTTTACTCGGAGGCTTTAATAAGCACACGGTTAATTCTAATTTAGCTTTCAAACAACTGGGAGATTCAGTTTTCTTAAAAGAGAATGCCGACCCTGAAAATATTGTACAATTTGCCAAGTATGTAGGCTCTGACTTTGATCCTGTTCTAGCAAAATTTGCTGCAGCAAATGGCTTTAATTATAAACAGGTCCAAGCTCAAGGAAAACAATTAATGAAATTAATGTATGCTAGACGTTCTAACAATGCGTTGATGCAATCGGTGCAGGTAAGAGAAGTAATGGGTAAAATAAAACTGCGTCCGCTGTTTGAAGAAGATGCAAAAAGTTTAAGCGCCGTTAATGAATATCTTCAGAAGAATTCACCCGGTTACCGTAAACATTATGAAGAAACGGCAGAGTTTATACAAAATAGTATGGGAATCACGGGACGAAAAATGGATCTCGAGGATTTAACAACCGTTAGTTATACCTTAAGACCTAAATATTTAATGATGTATCAAAATGCATTGGAATCTAGAATGAAAATGCCACTGGCTGGAATAGACCCTACGACTGGAAAGGTTGCCCTGCTTCCTAAGAACTTAGAAAAGTTAAGACTGTTGGCTTACGAAGGAAAAGGTTTCACCGATCCTGTTCTTCAAAAGGCAAGACGACCTGACTTTAAAGGAACTCCTGAAACTACCTTAAGTATTAAAGAAGCCTGGAGACGAAATCCTAAAGGCATCTTAGGTATGTCTCAAAAACTTACCGCAGCAGAAGAAAAAGCGCTCGATAATTTATTAGATGGAGAACAAAAATTAGTGATCGCTGCCAAAGCAGCTACACAAACTTATAAAAATAACGTATCTAAATTTGAAAACTTTGAAAAATTTGATTTTCAGAAGTACGAAAATATAATGGGGCTTAAGACGGCGGAAGGACGAGATTCTATGTTACAATATTTTAAATCAATGGGAATAAAGAATCCTAAAGCCCATTTGGAATTAACCGATACGTTTGTTAATCAATTACGAAGAGCTTTCGAAGCTCCGGTCGCTAGTCCAACGACATGGCTATCTCGAGCCTTAATGATTGGAGTTGCAACAGGAGGAGGAGTAGTGTTAACGGGTGGTATCGGCGGAGGTATGCTGGGAGCAATCACGTTATGGGCAGGTTTAAAATATTCTACACGCCTTATGAATTCACCCGATGCATTAAAATATTTCACCAATGTTTATCCTGAAATGCAGAGACGTTATATGAATATGTTTGGAGGAAGTTTAAGAAGACCTGTGGATGCTCCCCCAAGAAGAGATCGACTGGCAGATTTTTTAAATTATGCTATCTCAGGGGATCCAGATGCACCTTATGTAACACCAGATAATATTGACGATGAAAGAATCATTAAATATTTATTGGAAGCACCCGTTCATGAAGCTTCGGGAGACATGCTTTATGATGAGCAACCTCAAGCAGTTAAAGAACTTTTTGATCCGGACCTAACTACCATTAGAAAACTATCTGCAGATCAATTGGAAGATGTTGGAGCTGCTGTAGAGGGTATGAATCTTGGTAAAAAAAGAGACACCTTAATAGAAGAATTAGATTCACCAGCTGGCGCAGAAGTACTGGCACAAAACTCAGGCTTGAAAGATTTTATTCAAAATCCTCCAGCTGCTAATGCAACCATCAACCCTATTCAATCACCACAAACAGCCAACACAATGCAAGGGCCTAATACTTATAGAAACTTATTTCCAGGAGACACCTTAGGCGCAGCTATTGCAGAGCGAAAAGCACAGGGACAGAAGCTCCCTTACATGACCTAATGCCTAAGAACAATAGCAAGCTTCTAGCTCAAAGAATCACGGATCACGAAAAACTGTGTCGAATTATGCAGAAACAAACTCAAAATCAGATGGCAAGTATTAAAAAACAAATCGCACGTTTGGAAAAAGTTGTTATTTCATCTGCAGCTTTCATTATTGTAGGTCTTTTCATGGTGGTTTTAGCTTTACTTAAAAATCATTTTTGATAAAAGAGTAGGGTGCAACTACTCAAAGAAAAGACTCGCTTTACAGTCACTGATTTTAAACGCATAAATAAATATCAATACGCTAACTACAAACGAGACGACGAACACGGCCCACGAACCTACGCTGTCAAAGACAAGAAAGTTCCGAGCGTCACTACCATTCTTGCTGCCACACAATCCGAAGATAAACGTAAAGGTTTAGATCGCTGGCGCGAACGCATAGGTTATCAAGAAGCCCAAGCTATTACTCAAGCAGCAGCTAAGCGTGGCACAGAAATGCACTACGTCTTGGAACAATACCTAGGAGGTAAAGGGTATTTAAATTTATCAGATGAAGGAGCACAATCTCGAATGATGGCTCATGAAATTATTCTTAATCTTGAACCTCTCAAAATCATTTATGGTAACGAAGTTAACCTGGCCTACAAAGATCGATGGGCCGGCTCAACCGATGTCGTTGGAGAGTATGATAACAAACCAACCATCATTGACTTTAAACAATCTAATAAACCTAAAAGAGAAGAATGGGTAGATGACTACTATTACCAAATTGCAGCATATTCTTTAGCCCACCAGGAGCAACATGGTCCCATTGATCAAGGGTTAATTTGTATTTGTACGAAAGATGGTCAGTACCAGGAATTCAAAATGGATATGCAAAAGCTAGATGAGTACGAAAACAAGTGGTTCGAGCGCGTCGAGCGATTCGAGAAACTAAAAAAAGAGGCCTAGAGATTTTTCGAGGTCCAAAACTCTCGATCCCATTATATCCCATACTACAACCACTTCTTAGCTTCTTCACCTAAAGTGGCAGCACTTAATTGTGTTTTTCTTTTTAAAGAAGAAATAATCATTGTATCAATAGAATTGGGAACTTGAATATCTATGTATGTGACTTTATGCTTTTGACCAATTCGATGAGCACGATCTTCGCTTTGCTTGCGGACTTCAAGATTGTAACTATTACTAAAATATATAACATTCCTAGCAGCAGTAAGGGTAAGACCGTAACCGCCAACAGAAGGATTACCAACAAGGAAACGACATCGGTCATCAGACTGAAAAGCATCAACAGCTTGTTCACGATTTTCAACACTGTCTTTTCCGTATATCGAAACCACTGAATCTTTTCCATAGACAGCCTTCAATCTAGATTTAATTTCTTCTATGTTATAAACATAAGTAACCCATATAATACTCTTTCCACTTACTTCATCCAAGATTCTTAGAAGTTCAGCTAATTTAGGATTATGCTTAAAGCCATAATACTGACCCGAATCAGTTTTTAAGAATCCATTGCAGACTTGGTGAAGTCTTAAAATTTCAGTAAGCTTATTAGCAAAACTCACCGTATCATCTTCAATAACCGCTCGAGCTTTTTTTCTTAAATCATCATAAACACCCTGCTGCTCAATATTTAAATTGACTTGTCTTTGCACATACACTTTAGGGGGAAGATCCAGGCATTCTTCTTTCGTGACTCTAAAAGAAAATGTTTTCAACTTACTTTCGAGCTCATCTAGATTAATATAGTATTTAGGTAGTAAAATTTGACGTCCGCCCATTTGGATTTGCTGCATTACCGCATATCTAGCCCTGAAGGTGTAATAAGACTCAAAACCTAAAAGGTCTTTACTTAAGAAGCCACATTGTGTAAAAAGATCTAATGGAGATTTTGTTACTGGTGATCCTGTTAATATGCGGCGGTATTTGGCTAATCGCCCTAATCGGCAAAGGTGTTTTGTTCTTATTGCTCCTGGGTTTTTTATTGTGGTCGATTCGTCAAGAATCAAAAGGGTTTTAGAGCCATTTAACTTTAATCTAAATTCTAACCATTTCCAACCGGACCGATGCGACATGGCCTCAACATTAAATAAAAGATAGATTAAATCATTATTTTTTGAAGCTCGATCCAAATCTTTTTGTTTATCTACTTTCCACACCCAGGTATAAGGTTTTATAGGAGAATGCGTCGTAATCTCGGATAACCAATTACGATAAACGGAATTAGGCGCAATAACAATGACTTCTTTAATTTCTTTTTGTTGATATAAATAGGTTGCATTATCAATAGCTACCTTGGTTTTACCGGTACCCATTTCCATAAAATAAGCAAAATTGTGAAGAAGCCCTCCCTTATTAAGAGCAGTGCGCTGATGCTCATAAGGCTTCGTCTTATATTCATACATCTACATCTTTTTAAACTTTTTTGTTGTAATCGTCAAAAGATTAATTTATAAGATCGGTGGAGGTTCTTATGGACTTAGAAGCAGAATCGGCCATAACGGTCGACACTGCAATGTCCCTGGACATTGCACAATCTTGCAATAAGTTATTGGAAACTCAGAAAAAAATGGCAGCGATTGACGAACAACTAAAAACGTTGAAAGCAACTGAAACCACTCTTTCTGAGCAAACTATTCCAAACTTAATGCAAAAAGCCGGCGTCTCTTTAATTAAACTTAAAGATGGCTCCAGTGTAGAAATTAAACCTTTCTACGCAGCAAGGATCCCTTCTTCAAAAATCGAAGAGGCATTTGAATGGCTACGCATTAATGGTCATGGGGATCTTATTAAGAATAATGTTATGGTAACTTTTCAACGCAAACAAGATAACGAAGCAAAGTCCTTGGTTGCAGAGTTAAGAGAGAAGGGTCATAATGTTAAACAAGCCGAAAAGGTGGAACCGATGACTTTGAAAGCGTTTGTTAAAGAACAAATTCAAGGTGGTAAAAACGTTCCAGCTGATTTATTCGGTGTTTACGTTGCAAGCAAAACGAAAATAACCACGAAGGAGTAAACATGCAAAACGCGCAACAAAAATCTCAGGCTAAAGAGATTCAAAAAAAAGAAGCAAATCTGCCAGCATCCATTAACTTGGAAGAGTCCGCTGGCCAAGGTCAAGAGAATGTAACAGCTCGTGATCTTAAACTTCCAATACTTAAAATTCTACATGCCAATTCACCGCTATTAGATGAAAGCGGTGGGAAGTATCTAGAAAAAGCAAAAAAAGCAGACATCTACAATGACGTGACTGGATCCCTTTGGAAAGGTAAAGAAGGTATCATTGTAGCTCCTTGTTTATACATCAACACTTTTAATGAGTGGAAAGACAGGGGAGATAGCCCGGGAAGACCGATTAAGATTCATACGGATCCTTCCATTATGTCTGAAACTAAAAGAGGTGATGATAATAAGGATAGACTTCCTAATGGTAATTATGTGGAAGATACAGGTAATCATTTTGTTTTTATCTTGGATAAAAACTATTTACCTCAAGAACAAGCATTAATTGCTATGAAGTCTACACAGAAGAAGAAATCTAAAACTTGGAATTCGATGATGCAAACAAGACGAAGGCCAGGTAAAAAAGGTTACTTCAGACCACCAACTTGGGCAACGACTTATCGCTTGACCACAACTAAGGAATCTAATTCGCAGAATTCTTGGTATGGTTGGGTTGTGGAATTTGATAAATTCCTAGAAGTCGCTCAATTTCCAAAAACTCTTGAGATTACTAGAGCCTTTTATCAAAGCTCTATGAAAAGTGATATTTTTGGTAAAGTGGACTTCGGGCAAGAAATAAATCAGGAGCTTAAGAAAGCAACTGTACCCTTTTAGTTTATGCTTAAAAGGTTATCAGATCTTTTTGAAGGCGATCCTGATAAGTTCATCACGACCTCGCTTACCGGCGAGGTCGATGAACGGGGAAAGCGTGAGGCTAAATACCTCACGATTCACGCTCCTACCACAGACAAAATTTGGCAGAACCATATCGACGGAAAAACTAGAATAGGTATCCGTCCCGAAAATAATGATAAAGCTAAGTGGGGATGTATTGATGTTGATCCCACTACCTACAGAGACTATTCACAAAAAAAATACGTTGATATTATAAGAGAGTACAAACTTCCCCTCATTCCAGTTAAATCTAAATCCGGTGGTTTACACCTATTTCTCTTTCTAAAAGAATGGGCCCCAGTTGAAGAATTACGTAAAAAACTAGATGAGTGGAACAATACGTTTTTTATGGCTAATGAAGTTTTCCCAATGAATAAAGCAGTATCAATGCCATACTACAACATGAATGCAACAATAGAGTTTGCTTTTGACGATCAGTCAAATCCATTGATGATAGGAGCCTTTCTAACGTTAGCTGAGTCAAAAAGATTAAGCCTAAAAGAATTATATGACTTAAAAACCAATGTGTATGAACCAGAGACTGAATGGCAGCACTATCCTCCATGTGTACAAAAGCTTATACAAGAACCTTGGTCGGGCAACAATAGAAATAACTTTCTCTTTAATGTTCTAGTTTTAGAAAACAAAAAAACAGAAGGTAATTTAAGTCTCGAGGCTTTGGCTGATATAGCCGTCGAACGTAATCGTCAGTGTTTCATTAAACCTATGAAAGTCACCGAGGCTAAGGCTATTGCTAAATCAGTTAAAAGTCATGGCTATCATTTTAAATGTCCCCCTAGGCATAATGAATTAACTCCTATTTGTAATAAAGAATTATGCAAAACAAGGAAGCTGGGCATTGGCCCGCAAGTACCAGAAATGGTAGATGAATTTGAACACATATCCTATACTCGCGATACTAAAACTATTTATTTCAGCTTCACTTATAAAGGCCAACGGATCACGGTCCAACCTGAGGATATGAAAGATGAAAAATCTTGGAGGGTTAGATTTTTAAGATATGGTATTTTTTGGTTGTCTCTTCCTAGAGCGCGTACAGGTCCAGCCCCTTTTGAATTATTATTAAAAGAATTAACAGCCCGCGCTATTGAAAATGAAAAAATGAAATTTACTGATACAGTAGATGAAGAAAAATATAACGTCCTTAAATCTTTTTTCGAGAAAACTTTAGAGGAAGACGATTTTGCTAAACTCAAAGACGGCTACGTCGTCTTAGATAGCAAGACTCAAATTTGTTATTTTAAGAGATCCACGTTAGAACACTATATTAAAAGCCATGCAACTAAAATTTTTAATAACACCATGGATGCACTTCATTATCTTGGCTGCGAACGACATGAGTATTACCAAGGAGAAAAAAATATTTGGTTTGTAACGATGCCAAAATTTGTAAACTATGTAGATATTAAACCAACTAAATCTACTAAAAAAGAAGTATCGGAGCTTGATGATGAATTCCACCGCGGAAAATTTAGAACTAAAGGATCTAAAGAGTCTTTACCACAAGACAATTAAAATTTTTGGACCACCGGGTACAGGCAAAACCCATACCTTAGTGGAAAAAGTTTTAAAAAAACATTTACATAAAGGTGTCTCTCCGCAAGAAATTGCCTTTATTTCTTTTACTAACAAAGCAATTAACACTGCTGTTGATCGTTCATTAAAAGCTTTTCCTCAATACACTACCCAAGATTTTGAAAGATTTAAAACACTTCATAAATATTGTCGACGCTATTTTTCAGAAGATGTATTTGATCCGAAAGATTGCATGATTGACTTCGCTCTGCAAACTAAAATTGTAAAAACTTCTGATAAAAGATTGAGTGAAGATAATTTTACTTATAAGGATTGGTCTTTAGGAGTTTATAGTAAAGCTAGAAATATGTTAGCGGATCCCATTAAAATTTATAAAGAAGAGTCTTATAAAAAAGATTCGTTAGATGTTTTTTGTAAAAAAATAAAAGCGTATGAGCAATACAAAAAGACAGGAAGCGAACGCGCCTTTATTGATTTTGATGATATGATTGAAAGAACTATTAACGAAGTTAATTTTCCTGCTCTTAAAATTTTAATTGTAGATGAAGCTCAGGATTGTACTCCCTTACAATGGTCTGTAATTTATAAGATGGCTAAGAACGTTGACCGTTTATATTTAGCGGGCGATGATGACCAGGCTATTTACGAATGGAATGGAGCTGATCCAAAATATTTCACCACTTTTTTTCCAGGTCGCAAAGTTCGATTAAGAAAGACTAAACGATTCGGTGAAGCTATTCATCGCTTTTCTCAAATTATCAGACGAGGAATTTTAGATAGTGAAGAAAAAGAGTATGAACATGGTAATAAAAATGGATATGTCAAAAGATATTTAAATTTTAAAGAGATTCCTTTTAATCAATTAGAAGGTACTTGGTACATTCTTGGGAGAATCAATCGCACTGTTAATGAATTAAGAATGTTGGCAAAAGATTCAGGGCTTTATTTTTCCGACAACGAGGATATTAAATGTTTTGACGAAAAGCAATGGGAAGCTGTTAAAGCCTGGACTAGACTTTCTACAGGAAAAAAGATAAACAAAAAACAGTCAGAACAAATGTATAAATATATTAGAGAATTAAAAGACCCCAGCTATCGAGCTCCACAATTTTGGGCAAGTGAACCTGACTACCAAGACTATGATTTTAATACTTTAAAAAAAGAATGCGGGTTAGAATTACCCACAACGGCTCAAAAAAACCCCTGGTGGCGAATTTTTCTCC
>Ga0256380_1000067_pt1 | contig 11243 bp, 18 predicted proteins | sample LS1230viralmetaG_FD_189071 | JGI IMG/M metagenome (GOLD analysis project Ga0256380, IMG submission 189071) | Seawater viral communities from deep brine pools at the bottom of the Mediterranean Sea - LS1 2300m | ecosystem: Environmental > Aquatic > Marine > Bathypelagic | place: Mediterranean Sea... | reverse complement strand
AAGTATGGTAAACCTTATAGAATTCATTTTAATAATGAAGTACCAAGGATAGGATCAGGAATAAGAAAGGTATATGTTAAAGAAGGACGCAAATGGGCACACTTATCGTATCATCCAGGAGATCCTATTGAAACTTTTGTAACTCGTTCACGAATAAGAATGTCACAGTGGAATAAACTTAAACAAAAACATGAAAAATATAAAAAAATATTTGAAGAGGATACTTAAACATGGATACTCCTATTGTTTATTTTAATTTAACGAGTAGTGAATATAGAAAATTAGTTAATATGTTAAACTCTAAAAAGAATACTAATGTATCAGATCCTTTTATAAATTTAGTAAATAAACTTATTATAGATCACTCAACTTTATTACAAGAAGTTACCAGTAGTTGTCATATACAATTTATTTGGGCTAATAAAGAAAAGGAAATTGACGATGAGGACAGAAGAAAATTTATCCTCCACTCCTAAGAGGAGTAAGAAAGAATGGAAGTGGAACAAACTACTAAAAAGTAAGTATTACAAAAAAAAGAAGGACAAGTTTGATGAATCTTATAGACAAAGTAGAAATAAGAAAAGGAATAGACAGCCTCTATAGAACATGGGCTGAGATACACTTGTCTATCTTGGATAAATGGGAAAAGAAAAACTGGAAGACATACCACAAAAAGAAAAATTCATATTTTCAATTTCCTTTTAAGTGGACAATTATAGCGACTGGTGAAACTGAAGAAGAAGCAGAGAGAAATGCTGAAGATATTATTTCTCGATATAGAGACAGATAAATTAGATGCAGAAAAGATACATGTCGTAGTATGCAAAGATGGACAGACAGAAAAATTAAATTATTTTACTAAAGCTAGTATCTTCAATAAGTTCATCTTGAATTATGACATACTTGTAGGACACAATATCGTATCCTTTGATGCACCAGTTCTGAACAGGCTATGGAACTCTTGTATTCCTATATCAAAAATAGTAGACACCTTTTTGTTATCTTCTTTATTCAATCCTGATAGAGAAGGTAAGCATTCTCTTGCTGCTTGGGGTAAGAGACTCGATTTAGAAAAGATAGAATACTTAGACTTCTCAGAGTTTAATAGTGAGATGTTAAAGTATTGCATTAACGATGTTGAAATTACTTATAAGCTATATCATTACCTGATGGACATAGAGAGAAGAGATTTCTCTGACAAATCTATCAGGTTAGAACATAAAATCAGACATGTTCTGAACAAACAAGAACGACATGGCTTCTATCTTGATGTAGAAAAAGCACATAAGTTAATGATGGAAGTAGTAACAGAAGCTAAGAACATAGAAGATAATATCTTGAGTAAAGTTCCTTTGAGAGTAAAGTTCATTAAAGAGGTTAAGATAAAGATCAAGAAAGATGGCACACGATCTAATGTAGGATTAAAGAAGTATGATACCAATCTTATTGTTGGTGATTTTTGTGCAATCGAGTTTGAGAAATTTAATCTTGCATCACCAAAGCAAATTATTGAGAGATTAAATCAATATGGTTGGAAGCCTGTAGAGTTTACTCCTAAAGGATCACCTAAGATAAGTGAGAAGAATCTACAAACAATATCCTCTTCAGCACCAGAAGAGATTAAGAGACTAGCAGAATGGAAGATGTTAAAGACCAGAGCCAAGACTATCGAAAGCTGGATCAGTGTAGTTGATAAAGATAATAGAGTGCATGGCCGTGTTATCACAATGGGTGCGGTAACAGGACGTATGGTGCATTCTGAACCTAACATGGCTAATATAATAGCTAACAATAAACCTTACGGCGAAGAGTGTAGATCATGCTGGACTGTTTCTAATAATGAATATGTTCTTGTAGGTATGGATGCTAAAGGTCTCGAACTAAGAATGTTAGCTAATTATATGAATGATGAATCATATATCTATGAAGTTGTAGAAGGTGATCCTCATACTTATAATCAAAAGTTAGCTGGACTTCCTACCAGAACAGCAGCCAAGACTTTTATATATGCTTTTATTTATGGTGCAGGAGATAGGAAGATAGGCTCCATTATTAATGGTTCAGCAGAGCAGGGAAAAAGGTTAAGAGAAAAGTTCTTGACAAGTATTCCTAAACTTGATAGTCTTGTTAAGAATGTACAGAAACTTGCAACAAGAGGATACATTAGAGGCATTGACGGTAGACGAATGATGATTAGACATCCTCATGCTGCTCTTAATACTTTACTTCAAGGTGGTGGTGCTATCTGTTGTAAACAATGGGCAATCTTTTTAGATGAAGAGATTAGAAATAGAAAGTTAAGAGCTTATTTAGTTAATACAATTCATGATGAACAACAATACGAAGTACACAAAGATGATGCTGACGAACTTGTTAGTTTAGCTGATCCTTGTATTGCAAGAGTATCACCTTACTTCAGTATGAAAGTTCCTTTGAATGCAGATGCAAAAATTGGAGTAACATGGGCACAAACACACTAACAAAACCATTCGATAGAAAGTTATATGATCAAACTGATGGCAAAGCTAAGAGAAAAATTAAAAAGTATTTGCGTAGTAAAAATCATATCGTACATGATAGTAAAGAAGAGTATAAGTGTGATGTAAAAAGTATATCTAGTAGAGGTATTGTTACATTTAGTGAGGTTGAAATTAAACTTTCTTGGGAAGGTGAATGGCCTACCTCCTGGAAAGATGTAAGGATACCGTATCGTAAAAAGAAATTACTAGATTCAATTGAAAGTGATTTAACATTTTATATATTTAGAAAAGACTGTAAAGAAATGTGGATTATTCCTGATTATATTATCAAGGAAAAAGGTGTCGTCGTTGAAGTCCCTAATAGATATGTTAGAGAAGGAGAACAATTCTATTCAATTCCTGTAGAGTCTATTAAGAAAGTAAAGTTAACTGTTTGAAAGGAGGATAATAAATATTTCTATTGACAACAAAGCGTAAGTATAATATAATATATCATGAAATAGTATTAAGGAGATAATTATTATGACTAGCACAGCAAGAGAGACTGCCGTTATATCAGGTAAAGCTTTTTGGACTAAGCTCAACCGTAAGGATGAGTATTCTGAAAAGTATCAAATGGACATTGGTGAACTTTCTGAGAAGAGTAAAGATCTACTTTCTTCTCATGGTGTTAATCTAAAGAATAAGGAAGATGATCGTGGAGAGTATGTTACGGCACGATCAAAGTATATTGTACCTATCATTGACTCTGATAAAAGACCTGTAGATCAGGAAACTCTTATCGGTAATGGTAGTGAAGTCAAAGCGAAAGTAGCCTTTAATAAGACTCATGGATTTGTTGACCAGAACGGAACATCCTTGTATCTTAATAAAGTTCAAGTTGTTAACCTAATAGAATTTAGGCAAGACACAGACTTTGATGATGATGATGAGTTAGCTTAGTAGCATGAGTATCAGGGCTTGTGATGAGAGACTATGTTCTCGTATGATCAAGACGCATAGTAGGCGAGGGTGAGGGCAACTATGCACATTATAAAATTAATTCCAGATATCTATGATCGTATTACATCCAACAAGAAGGTATCCAAGGATAACTTGGATGCCCTCTTGGAGGGTATTCGTGATGCTGTCATCAAACAGATGGAAGAAAAGAGAGGAGATAGTGGTGAAAAAACTTTGCGAATGTCTTCAATCGGTAAGCCAGACCGTAAAATCTGGATGGAAATTCGTGGTCCAAAGATTAAAAAGAGTTACTCAGGGGCTACGTTAATAAAGTTTCTCTATGGTTCCATCATCGAGGAACTTGTAATCTTCTTAGCTAAAGAAGCAGGACACAAAGTAGATAACTTACAGAAGAAAACAAAAGTTAATGGTATAGTTGGTCATATAGACTGCACCATTGATGATGAAGTTGTTGATATAAAGTCTGCCAGTGATTTTGCTTTTCGTAAATTTACATCGAGGAGTATTGAATATGATGATCCCTTTGGATACATTGGACAAATAAGTGGATACGTTGAAGGAGAAGGTAAGGATATAGGGTATCTTCTAGGACTTAATAAAGTCACTGGAGAGATGTGTCTAGTAGAGATAGATGAGTTATCTCTTATCAATGCTGGTCAACGTATAAATGACCTGAAGAAGATTATTAGTAGTGATACCATGCCTGATTTGTGCTATGTACCTGTAGCAGATGGTAAGTCAGGCAATATGAAACTCAATAGAGATTGTGGATACTGTCCTTATAAGTGGACATGCTTCCCTGATATGAGAGTATTTAAATATGGAGATGGAAGGAGATACTTTACAAATATAGATAGAGAACCGCAAGTTGTTGAGATAACTAATGAGGTAAAAGAAACAGATGTCGTTTCTCAAACATGAGTCTTGTCCTAAATGTGGTAGTAAAGATAATGTAGGTGTATATAAAGACGGTCACAAAAAATGCTTTACTCCCGATTGCAATTATTATATTTCATCAAACAATAAGGAATACTATATGGAACCTGCTATCTCTAATACGAAAGTGAGTATAGGAAATATTGGACCTATTCCAGATAGGAAAATTCAAGAAGATACATGTAGGCGATACGGAACCATGCTTAATGGTACTAAACACTTTTATCCCTACTACAACAAAGAAGGCGAACACGTAGCCAACAAGGTAAGGAACATTGAGAACAAGACGTTCTTTTCTGAAGGCGATATTAAAGGTGCTATGTTGTTTGGACAGAACATCTTTCCAGAGGGTGGCAAGTATGTAACCTTATGTGAAGGTGAAGTAGATGCTATGAGTGCCTATCAACTACTAGGTAGTAAGTGGCCTGTAGTTTCTATTCGTAATGGTGCAGCATCAGCACTTAAAGATGTATCAGATAACTATGATTTTCTAACATCATTTGATACAGTAGTTATTTGTTTTGATAATGACGATGCTGGAAAGAAAGCAGCTATTAGAGTAGCGGAGATGTTGTCACCTAAAGCAAAGGTGATGAACCTTAAATACAAAGATGCTAATGACTATCTTACAAAGAACAAGAACAAAGACTTTGTACAAGACTGGTGGGATGCTAAAAGCTATACTCCTGAAGGTATTGTATCTGGTCAAGATATGTGGGATACTATTGTTGAAGGAGCTACAGAGGCTGCTATCAACTATCCTTTCCAGGGTCTACAGGAACTAACTTATGGTATACGAATGGGAGAACTTGTTACTGTCACAGCAGGTTCTGGTCTAGGCAAGTCACAGTTTATTAGAGAGTTGATCTATCATATCTTTAAGAACACTGAAGACAATGTTGGTATGATGTTCATGGAAGAGTCCGTAAAGAGAAGTGGGCTTGCCTTTATGAGTCTCGAAGCTAACAAATGTTTACACCTACCCTCAGAATTTGGTTCTGTTAATGATGAAGATCTAAAGAAGTATTTTGACAATACGTTAGGAACAGGAAGACTCTTCTTCTACGATCACTTTGGTTCCAACTCTATTGATTCAATCCTAAACAGGATAAGGTACTTTGCTAAAGCTCTTAATTGTAAGTATGTGGTACTCGATCATATAAGCATTATAGTTTCTGATCAGAATAATACAGACGAAAGACGAGCCTTGGACGAAATCATGACCAAGATGCGTACTGTTGTACAGGAGCTTGATATTGCCTTGCTTATCGTATCTCACCTTCGTAGGCCTATGTCTACTGGTCATGAAGAGGGTGCTGTAACGTCTCTCTCTCAGCTAAGAGGATCAGCCAGTATAGGACAGCTATCAGACATCGTTGTTGGACTGGAAAGAAATGGTCAACATGAAGATGAGATAGAGAGACATACAACAACAGTACGAGTTATCAAGAATAGGTTCTCTGGATTGACAGGGCCAGCTTGTAAAGTAATATATAGCTTATCAACAGGACGTTTAACTGAAGTTCACGAAGAGTTTGAAGAATTGAAATAATGCATTGGAAATATAAACGAAAAGTTTTTGTTCCTGATGTTGATAATAAATTTGGTTTCGTATATATTATAACTAACAAGAAAACCAAGAAGGCATACATAGGATGTAAGCAGTATTTTATTGGACGTAAGAAACGTAAGCGTTCCTCTGGATGGCAAACATATACAGGCTCATCAACATACTTGAATGAAGATATAGAGAAAGTTGGTAAGAAACATTTCACGTTTAATATTATTGGAGAGTATGAGAATAAGAGAAGTCTAAAATACTATGAGTGTTTTTACCAAATGAAACTAGGTGTTCTTACTAAGGTTATCGAAGGAACAGACGAACCAGCTTTCTATAACAATTTTGTAGGTGGAAAATTCTATAGACCTATAAGGGTAGAGACATGCCAATAGTTTTACAAATTCGTATTCATGAAAAAGACTTGGTAATGAATCCGAATGTATGGTATCTATATCCTATCTCTGAGAGAGACGAAGTTATTAAAAGTAATATCTTAAATTTAAGAATAAAAAAATCCTTAACAACTCATTGGTCAGATTTAACATATGAAGAAAACTGTATTAAGGTAAAGGAAGATTTAACAAAAATTGAAGACATCTTAAAGACACAAAGTATACTTGTGATATCTCCAGAGCTTATGATGAATGCGATAGGAGAGCTTGAAGAACACTGTCCTAAAACAAAACACTTCATCAAACAACAAGTTGAAAGGATAATAAAAAAGTATGACTGATGACACTGAATATATTGTTCATTCTGATATTCTAGAAACTTTGCTTGGTATTCCTAATTATAAGGAGAAGATAGGCAACCCTAAAAAAGATAAAGTTATAATATCAATTGAAGAAGGTGATAAAGAAAATGAATTCACTGTTAGAGTATTTGATATTTCAGATGATACAAAACAAGAAACTTTAATTAAAGAAATAGCTTATGGAGTTTTATCTATGCTGCAAGATGAAAGTAAACTAGACTCAATTCGTTCATTGGGAAGGTATGCATTAGCTGTTAACAAACAAAATAACTCTTCTCCTATTCAATATATAGGAGACAATGTAGTTCCTTTTACCCCACGATAATAATATGGAAGAGTTTGACAAGATACAAAAACCATCACATTATAATCAAGGATCAATAGAAACTATAGATTTAATTAAAGGTTCTATAACACCTAAAGAACTTGAGGGTTATCTAAAAGGTAACATAATCAAATACTTATCTAGATATAACTATAAAAATGAACCCTTGAATGACTTGTACAAAGCTAGATGGTATTTCAAAAGATTAATAAAAGAATTAGAAAATCAATGGGATATTAAAACCAGTACTGAAGAAGGTAAAAAATGAGATATGAAACTTTGCAGAATAAGTTACGAAAATTTCATACTTCTTTTCGACATCCAATAGATGAGCCATACTTATTAGTTGGTTTTGATCATAAGAAAAGTTTAAGAATACGATTAATAAGAGAAGAATATGAAGAACTTACATTGGCTATCAATGAAAATAAAAATAAGGAAGATATTTTAAAAGAATTGTGTGATCTAGTTTATGTTTGTATTGGTTTTGCTGATACATATGGATGGGACTTTGATGTAGCTTTTAATAAAGTCCATCAATCTAATATGTCAAAGTTAGATAAGAACGGTGATCCTATATATAGAAAGGATGGAAAGATCTTAAAATCAGAGTTATACGAAGAGCCTAATCTACAGGATTTGGTGTAGTGGTTTTGGAAAGAACAATGAAAGGCGCAATAGTCCCTCTTCCTGCCGTATGGTTTATGAAGACGCAGGTTCCTTCAGATATGGTGGAAGATATTAATAAGTACCTTGATAATTTACTGAAAGAAGATAAAAGAAAGTCACAGGCTGGTACTCTTGTAGGACAAATTAAAAATGGAGAACAACTAACAGTTGACCATACACATGAAGATATAAAAGAACTTTCTTCTGTCCTTTGTATGTGTGCTAAACAATATATCGAAGCTTTCTTTCAACGTCATAATCAAACAGCTTTAAGTGACAGACAGATACAGGTATATGAAATGTGGTCTGTTCATGCGTATGAAGGAGACTATAATCCTCTACATGATCATGGTGTTCCTTCTATTATGGGGTTGTCATGTATCCTATATTTAAAAATACCTAAACAAATTTCAGATACAGATGTAACTTCTAATCTATTTGATTCATCGGGAGTTCAGGATGGACATCTTGTTTTTAATTATGGTATAGATAGTCAATTAGATTATGAAAGATTAAAGCCACCTTCTTCTACTCTTATCAAACCAAGAGTAGGAGAAATGTATATTTTTCCTTCTTGGTTACAACATATGGTATTCCCTTTCTCAGGAGAAGGAGAAAGACGCTCTCTATCGGCTAATATAACAGCACAAAGAAAAGAAATTAAACAAGAGGAGATATAAATGAAGATATTCTTGACAGCAGATCTTGTAAATGAGATACTAAATTATATTTCAGAGAGACCTTTTAAGGAAGCCAATCCTTTAATATCCAAGATAATGCAAGAAGTTAAAATGAATGAAGATGAAAATAAAAAACAAACAGAACTTAATTTAATGAAGAATGAAGATGAAAGAGGTACTGGTGAATGATATTAACTGACTACCAACATTTCATTCATCAATCTAGGTATTCTAGATGGCAAGAAGAAACACAACGAAGAGAAACATGGGATGAGACTGTTAATCGTTTAATCTCTTTCTACACAAAATATATTAAAGACAATTATAATGTTGTAATATCAGAAGATATTAATAAGAGGCTTACTAATTCCATACTTAATATGGATGTCATGCCTTCCATGAGAGCACTGATGACTGCTGGACCTGCACTAGAGAAGAACCATATTGCTGCTTATAACTGTTCTTATCTTCCTGTTGATAGTCCAAGGTCATTTGATGAATGTCTATATATCCTTATGCATGGTACAGGAGTAGGCTTCTCTGTAGAACGTCAATATATTAATGATCTTCCTAAAGTTCCTGAAGAGTTTGAGGATAGTGAAACAACTATCATTGTACAGGATAGTAAGGAAGGATGGCACAGAGGATACAAAGAACTTATCAACATCCTTTATGCAGGTAGGGTTCCTAAGTGGGATCTATCTAGACTACGTCCAGCAGGAGCTAGACTAAAAACTTTTGGTGGTCGTTCGAGTGGACCTGAACCATTGGATGAATTGTTTAGGTTTACAGTTGATACCTTTAAGAAGTCGCTAGGTAGAAAACTGAATAGTCTTGAATGTCACGATCTGATGTGCAAGATTGCAGATGTAGTTGTAGTAGGTGGTGTTCGCAGGTCTGCCCTTATCTCATTAAGCAATCTTAGTGATGATCGTATGCGTCACTGCAAAAGCGGTAACTGGTGGGACTTGGAGCCTCAGAGAGCACTATCAAACAATAGTGTATGTTATACTGAACATCTTCCTGATATAGGAACCTTTATGAGAGAGTGGACTGCTCTTTATGAAAGTAAGTCAGGAGAAAGAGGTATCTTTAATCGTAAGGCAGCACAAGCACAAGCTGCTAAGTATGAAAGGCGTGACCCCTCTATCGACTATGGTACTAATCCTTGTTGTGAAATTATTCTTAGACCTAAACAGTTCTGTAATCTATCAGAAGTTGTTGTAAGAGCTACTGATACTCCTGAAACTCTACAAGAAAAGGTAGAGATGGCAACGATCCTTGGTACTATACAGTCTACCTTTACTAACTTCAAAGGTATTGGAAGACAGTGGACAAAGAATACAGAAGAAGAAAGGTTGCTTGGTGTATCCTTAACTGGTATACTTGATAATGCTTTACTGTCTAATACAACAAAGGAAAGTCTTCCTGCTCTGTTGTCTAATCTTAGACTCCATGCAGTTGCAGTTAATCGACATTGGGCAGATAAGCTAGATATTGAAGCTTCAACAGCAATTACTTGTGTGAAGCCTTCAGGTACAGTGAGTCAGCTTGTTAATGCAGCGAGTGGTATTCATCCAAGACATAATGAATATTATATTAGAACAGTACGGGCTGATAAGAAAGATCCACTAACACAGTTCATGGTTGAATCTGGCTTTCCTTGTGAAGACTCAATAGATAAACCTAATTCTATGGCTGTATTCTCATTCCCTATGCACTCTCCAAAGAGTGCTATTACACGCCATACTATGACAGCCATAGAGCATTTAGAATTATGGAAGATATACGCAGAATATTGGTGCGAACATAAGCCTTCTATAACAGTAAGTGTTAAGGAACATGAGTGGTTAAGAGTTGCTAACTTTGTTTATGATAACTTTGATGTTATGTCTGGTATAAGTTTCTTGCCTCTGACTGAGCACAGTTATAAGCAAGCTCCCTATCAGGATATAACTGAAGAAGAGTACATTAAATTATTAAATGAAATGCCTAAAGAAATTAACTGGGAAAATTTAGCTGACTATGAAAAAGGAGATACAACCTTAGGTAGTCAAACATTAAATTGTACAGGCGATGTATGTGAAATAGTAGATATAATTAATTAAGGAGAATATTATTATGAAGAAATATGTAATTCTAACAGCGTGTATAGCTCTGCTTGCGGTAGGAAGTATTGCTATGAGGCCAGCACTAGCAAGTATGGGTGTTGTAGAGTGGCCTAAGACATGTCAGTTAGAGAGTGGTATGTACACTGAAGAAGGCTATTGGGTATCTTCAAGTGGTAGAGTGTATGCTTTTGGATCACTTGATAGTGCGCTCAAGTGTGTTATGAGAGCTAGTCTACCAAAGGTTGTATTTTATCGACTTGGTAAATATGGTAATCAAGCTGTTCAAGATTTGATTGGTGACAAGCCTTACACTCAAATAGATTCAATGCAAAAAGATGCAGCCAGAGAAGAGTGATAACGAGGTTGATATTCTAAGAGAGAATGTATACCTTTTGCAGCAACAGCTTCAGAAGGCATACATTAGAATCAAGGAACTAATAGGAGAGAAGAATGGTTGATAGAGCAGAGATACAAAAACATCGAGAAGGACTGGAGATGGAGCTAGAATATCTGAATGAGAATTTAGGTAGTTATCACCGTGTCCAACGTAAGAATGTGTTGGAGTATTTAAATGTAAGAATTAAAGAGTTAGAAGAATATGGTAGTCAAGTTCAAAATGCACAGAGTCTACTTAATGTACCTGAATTGAACAGGCTTGAGGATGATGGTGGGTGAAGAAAACTAAAATAAAAAAAGGTAGCCTACGATCAGAAGCTACCTTAGTTAAGTTTGGAATTGTTTTAAATGTAGATGGTCATTTAGAT
>Ga0256380_1000064_pt1 | contig 11638 bp, 18 predicted proteins | sample LS1230viralmetaG_FD_189071 | JGI IMG/M metagenome (GOLD analysis project Ga0256380, IMG submission 189071) | Seawater viral communities from deep brine pools at the bottom of the Mediterranean Sea - LS1 2300m | ecosystem: Environmental > Aquatic > Marine > Bathypelagic | place: Mediterranean Sea... | reverse complement strand
ATATGACCCTACAATCAATTTTTGAGAATAGGGGTTTAAATTAATTTTTATTCTAATTAAGGTTTTATAATTTAATTTAGTTAATATAGGTTCTAAAATCCTAAAATTGTGAGAGGTGACATTATCCAGACCATAGAAGATATGAACAAACTGAAAGGCCTCGAGAGTGGTTTCCTTCTCATGTTTAGAAACTTTATATCCATAAAAATGCCAGGGAAAATATTCCGTTGTTATACTATTATACAACGTTTGATGCTCTGTCTCGTTTAAATAATTATCCTCTACCCTTATCATTTAAACCGAGGTCCTCCGAACCACATCACCAGGGATCGTCTAACTCCTTTCTTTACTTTGATCACTCGATGACGAAGCAGACTATTAAAGAAAATAGCTTGTCCTTGTATTAATGGAGGAAGCTTATGGCTTTCCCCCATAAACTCCATATCTCCACCTTCAAATTCAGAGTGATGCGAAAGCAAAATCGTCATGGATATTTTTCTAACAGGAGGTTCATTCCGGCAAATAAGATTAGCATCCATATGCCAGTCATAAAAGCCTCCTTTAGGATATTCGGTGAATTGAGCATATTCGGTAAGTTGCATCCCTTCATAACCAAAATGGTTACTATTGGTTCGGTTCATGCACTCTTCAATTGTTTTATATATATCAGGCATCGCTTTAAAAGGAATCCAACTGATGATTGTAACTCTTGCTTTGATATCATGTTTTCCTTCTTTTTCCTCTATGTGTCCTACCTTAGCATTTTGAGCTTTTTGCTGATGGCCTATATCAATAATATTCTGACATTGTTGAGGAGAAAATAGGGGTCCTATAGTATTAGCAATCAAAGCTTTCCATTTGGGCTCATATATCATTGAGCTGTCCTTGAAGTAATCGAATTATAAGTAACATCTACATTACATACCAACGTTCTTCTTTTTGCTTTTTTATTGGTGAAAGGATAAACAACATGTTTCATGTCATAGGGAAAAATATAAAAATCTCCAATCTTTACCTGAGGAGAATAATCCGCTTTAACAAATTGACCACTAGCATTCCCTAAAATTTGAAGTCGTCCATTCATCGGTTGATCAGGTTGTGTGAGTTCAGGTCCATAGTCCTTGGGAAGTTTAAGGATCATCACCGAAGATAAACCTGTATAGAGTTTACCTTTATGAACATGAACAGGATTGTAATCTCCTGCTTTCATTTCATTAACCCAGATGGAATTAATATCCATATGATATTCTTGAATTTTATTCCATTTTAAATAATGATCAAAAACAGAATAAAACCACTTTAAAACATCTTCCGAAACATAGCTATGAGCATGCATTTTTTCTGTATTAGGTCCCGAAAAAAATAAAGATACTTCATCAGGAATCTTACCAGCGAGTTGCTTGTTGGCATTGGGTAAATGTTTCTTTTGAGTTTCGTAAAGTTCATTGAGTCCTACAAAGATTTCAAGAGGAACTTGATACTTCAAAATCGATTGACCTAAAACTACAGACTCAAAGTTCATATAAATTTAATTTTTCCATATTGCTTTATAATTTCTGGAGGAAGGATATTAACATCCGTTTTACTTTTAATCAATTTTTTTGTATTAATCGTATGCAAATCTTTGCCCATAATAGTATCATCGTATCCTAATCCATTAATTTTCACTTGTTCTAAATTAATAAAACGATGTTTAAAAGCAGGTATATTAAAAAATTTATAGATCCCTTTCATTGTAGCCTTGGGTTTTTCTACAATCTCTTTATAATCTATGAAATGAACATGGTGTTTGTTTTCTGGTTTTAATAAATTGTGCATACATCTCATTTCCACTCTCATTTGACCATTATCTCTCATTAAGTAATGACAGGCTTCAGTAGGATTTTTAGTACGTCGACGAATAAAACTATTAGGAGTTTTCAAAGACCAAGAAATCCACGAAGCTAAAACTTCTAGTAGAGGCCTCACGAGAAAAATAATCTTAATTTCTTGTTTAAGATGCTTTTTTAAAAGATAAAGATATTCCTCTACTCCAGCTGGTCCTCGATCAATAATATATTTATAATTCCAATCTTTATAATAAGCGGAATAAACTATATCTAATACATTGTCTAAAGAGGAATGATCAGGATAGTTTATAAAAACATCTTTATATTTAATATTAAAAATATCTTTATAAATTTCTAAAGAAGCACTTTTGGGAGTGCAACAAATATCAGGGTTCTGATTAAGAATAGAGGTAAGCAAAGTATTTCCTGAGCGAGGAAATCCCGCTAGAAAAAAGATTTTCTTATTTTTTGCTAGCTTCATATTCTGTAGGAGTATAATCTTTTGTAGCAGCCATCAGATCTTTAGGCACTTCACTCGTAACAATTTTAATAGGAACTTCTTTAATACCTAATTCATGAGCAGCGAGCCAACGATTATTACCAATACAACACATATATCGATCTTCGACCTGAATACATAGTAAAGGATTAATGATTCCTCTTTTTTTAATGGAATCTCTTACCTTTTGATAAAAAGGACTTTCCCTTTGATTCCAAGGAGCAGCTTCAATTTTTTTGTTTCTGAGAAATACTTTTTCGATTGGCACCATCATACTTTAGTTCTCCTGATTTTCTGACACGTTTTAAAGTTTCAAGTTGACCCAATACATTAAAAACTTCAGGTTGCGAAGAGCCTGGAGTCAAAGTCAGTTTTTTCTGTTCAAGTTGATGTAGGTATGATTCGGCCTGGTGAGTGTTCACATCTCGATCATCAAAGCTACCATCACAAAATTCTTTTTTTAATTTGGACCAAGTTGAAATTTCTCTCATTCGATCTTTAGCCGTCAGCTCCATGTTAGCTCGGCTATAAAATTTTTCTTCGAGTTCAATTTGTTTAAGTTCTTTCTCTAAAGAATCTTTTTCTTTTTTGATATCTTTTTGAATCTTTTTAATTTCGATAGCGTTCTTTCGATACTCAAAAGAAAGATGCATCAAACTATCAAAATGAGAATTTTGTTCTCTTACTGATTGCCAATATTTTGATGCTTTGGTTCCATGCTTAGCATCATTTAAAACAGAGAAACGCATTTCGGTTTCCGTTCTAAACATTTGTTTCTTGACCCAATTGTCCTGAAGTTCAGGAACCATCTTTTTAAATTCACTGGCTTCAGATTTATCCAGTAAAACCATAAGGTGCTTGACCTGCTTATCGGCTTCCTTTTGTATATTTCTTCTGTCTTTATTCATTCTTTCTCTACTATATGTTATTTTTACGAATCGGTAAAGGTTACTGTTGCACTTCCATTATATCCTTTTAAATCATTACTGGTAGAATTATACCAGATTTCTCCTTCTATAGGATTTGATGGATCACTCGAAAGTATCTGTATTAATCCTCCTTTTATGTCTATATAATCTGCCATTAGTCGTATGTCACCGTTTTAACTGAAGTTCCATCATAAAATCTTAATTCTCCCGTATCAGTTCTATACCACACTTGTCCCTCTATAGGATTTGAAGGATCAGCACTTAAGCTCTCAACTCTAACACCTTTTATACCATTATAATCAGCCATTGTTCATTCCTACGGTAGTGTATATTTTACGGGTCTTGGCATATTTACTACGGAAGATGTTTTTTGTGCTTCTGGTAAATTATCCCACTCAGCTTGCTGTTCTTCTACTTTCCCGTCAACAATCGCTTGTGCTTCAGCAGCTGTCTTAGGAGTGCCATTTACTCTTTGGATCCAGGCTCTCCCTGTACGCTTATCACCTACAACCCAAATGCCATCGAAAGCAGACAGATAAAAACTAGTACGATCTTGATGCGTAAAAAATCCTACGCCTGTGTTAGTCGCTGTACAATATAAATGTGCCATGATTTCCTTGTTAACTCACTGTTATAGTTTTAGTTGCAATTGGTGAATTATCCCATAATTCTGTGGCAAGATTTGGCGATCCTTGGTCACCTCCAACAGCCAGATAAGATTCATTTGTTCCTATACTTCCTACTTTACTTCTTCCCTGTGTCAGTTGTGTAACTGCTGCCCACGAAGTACCATCCCATTGTTCGCAGCGCCCTACTGTGACTGGAGGGTTGGCATTGGGTGCTCCTCCTACCGCTAGTGTTGCAGTTATAGTTCCATTTGGAGCTGCTCCATTCTGCTGACGAGGGACGTTCAGATCAGGAGATGCAGCCCATGAAGAACCATCATATGTGTTACATTTGCTCCCCTGTGGCGACGGGGTACCGCCTATTCGCATAGCAGATGTTTGAATTCCTGACGTGCCGCCAAGACCTAACGGACCTGGATAATCTCCAGCCTCTGCCCATGAAGAACCATCATATTCGAAAGTCTCATCTCTGTAACCCACTGCGGCTTGAAATCCTTGACATCCTAGGGCTGCTGTTTGAGTTCCACATCCATTAGCGTAGTAAAAACCTGCTGGATAATTTCCTCCAGCTGCCCAACTTGTTCCATCATATTCATCAACATTATTAATAGCCCAAGGGGCGCTCTGTAAGCCTCCCGTCGCGGTTAGACCAGCAGCGACAGTTCCGCAGGTCCAATTGAATCTTCCAGCCACAGGGCGATCATTTTCTTCAGACCAACATGTTCCATTATATTCTTCGACTAACGCTGAAGGCACATCGGGTGGTGTCATGCCACCGACAACCGCACCTGCTGTTGTCGTTCCCATGCCGCCGGGCCATCCGGCTCGTGATGCGTTTAAATTTCCTCCAGAAGCCCAAGACCCTGAACCCGCGGCAGATATATGAAACTCATTGTCAGCAGAATTATAAAAAAGTTGTCCTAACGTGTCCGCCGGCGTAGGATCCGATCCTATTTTTTGAACTGTATAACCCTTTATACCTTTATACTCAGACATAATTATTTATCTTTCAATAGCCAACCTTGTGTTGCATCTACATAAACTAAAGTAAAAGCTGCTCGTTCAACAGCAACTGTTAAATCTGCACCAGCTCCTTGAATATTGTGAGAATTTCTTCCGATAGTTAAATTATTTGAATCAAATGTTGCTGCATAGTCAATAAACGAAATTTCATCTCCTATAGTTGCAGAAGTAGGTAGTGTAACCGTAAATGCTCCACCTGTTGTATTACAAAAGTATCCTTCGCCTGCTGTAGCATTCGCTGGATCAGCCGTAATAACTGCTTGCCATGAAGCTCCTCCCGAAATAGTTGTCCATGACAAAGTTCCTGAAGCATTGGATGTTAAAGCATCTCCTGAAGTGCCTGCATCTGCTAGAGGTAAAGTGTAAAGTGTGTCTTCAGTTAAATTGCCTGCTCTAAAGCCTGCATAATTAGTTCCTGTGTCTGAGTCTTCATAAATTTTAAGTGTTCCGCCTTGCGTAGAATTCCCTGCAATAATAAAAGATCCAGTCGTATCCGGAGTGACGGTCACGTCTCCTCCTGCTGCATCAGTAATAACAATCTTGCTTGAACTGCTTCCACTATTGGTATTAAGAACTAAATCAGTTGCTCCACCAGTAGTAACAGTTAAAGTTCCTGCACCATTTGAAGTTAGAGTAGCTGCCGCTCCTGAATCTCCAACTTTTACGGTATCTCCTGCTAGAACAACATCTCCCGTTCCTTTAGGTGTAATATTAATATCAACATTAGAATCGCCTCCTTGAGAAGTCAGCGTTGGGCCATTGCCCGTTGCTGCATTAGCTATTTTAAATTCGTTAACGGCTGAAGTTGTTGTACCCCAGACTAAATTTTCATTTCCATTAGCATCGGCGACATATCCACCATCTGCATATTTAGGAGCTGTGAATGTTTTATTAGTAAAAGTAGTTGTAGAATCTGCGGTAACGGCTCCGGCAATATTAACTTCAACCAGATCCGTTCCACTCATGTAGACTAGTTTTTTGTCTTTAGAGCCAGTAGCAAAAGTAGTTCCGGATCCTGAATCTGATGCTCCTTTTAACTGAACAGTATAACTTCCACTTGTGTTATTAAAAACAACTTTCAATCCTTCTGTAGCAGTAGGGAAAGTTACAATTTGATTTCCTGTAATAGTTCCAGTCAATTCAAGAACCATATTACGAGCAGCATTTGTTAAACTATCAGCCGTAGATGTAGCATCTCCATCCGTCATTAATAGCGCTGTAGTTTGAGCTCCACCCGCAATGGTTTGTGAATGATAGCCTGATGCGGCTTGTTGAATAATATCTAAATTTGTATTTGTTTTGGTACCCCAAGTTCCGGCATTCTCGCCGGTTGCCATTTTTTCGATACCTAAATAGTTATATGTTGATGCCATAAATTTCCTAAGCTGCTTCTTTGCCTGTTACGTCGGTATAGCTGGTATTTGATCCAGTTGCAACCTCCGAATACGAAGTATTCGAACCTGTTGAAACATTACTATAAGACGTATTAGAACCTGTGTCAATATTCGCATAATGGATAATTCCAGGAGTTCCAACCGCTGCTGTCATAGCATCGAGAGATAATCCTACTAATTGATCTGGAATAGTTGCAATTGTTCCTAAAGAAGCTGTTGCCGCGACGCCTGTAACTGGGAATTTATATTCAATGATCACGGATCCAATAGATCCTGTCATTGCATCTAAAGTAACTCCGGTAACTGTAGCAGGACTTAATTCTCCTACTGAAGCCGTCATTTCAAATCCAGTTAAAGGAATTCCTACGTTTGGAATAGTAACCGAACCAAGACTCATGGTTGCTGCTACTCCACTTGGTTCTACAACCACGCCTGAAAGAGCAGTTGCGGTTCCTAGTACACCGGTTGCTGCAACTCCTGTTAATGGAACTCCGACATTTGGAATAGTAACCGAGCCCAGACTCATGGTCGCTTCTACTCCAGTCAATCCCATATATTGATCAGCTGGTATAATACTTCCAACAGCTGAAGTTGCGCTGACTCCAGTCAATCCCATTACTTGATCGGCTACAGTAACAGATCCAATAGATGCAGTTGCTGCTACTCCAGTAAGTGCGAAAGATACATCAGTGACCGCAGTAGGAGTTCCTAAACTTGCAGTGGCTTCTAAACCAGTAATAGTTGGAGTAACATCAACAACAGTACTTGCTGTTCCTAAACTTGTAGTTGCTGAAACACCTGTTACTTCAACTAGGGCATCATCTAGATCGCCCCATTCATTTTGACCCCAGCTGAGAGCGCCCCAACCTTGAGTAAGAACAGTAGCTTCGTTCCAACCTGCTTGTCCCCAGGTTAATCGTCCCCATCCTGATGATACATCTGCCATAAGGAAGGACTCCTTATGCTATTCTGAGTATGGCTGTAGAAGCAGCTGCCGCTGGAAATTGAATTGTGAAAGTTCCTGACGTCGCGGTTTTATCTCCACCGAACGCAATCGCCGCCACAGCATCAGTTGTTCCTGTGCCTGTGCCAGTTGTAGTATTATAAATAAGAGCCGCGTTTGCAGTGAAAGATGCGTCCGTCCATGAGACGTCTGAAAAATCTGTATAAGCAGTTGTGCTACTTGAAACAGGAGTTACATTAGTTAAAGCTTCTCCTCCTGCCGTATACGCAGTTCCTGAAGTATTTGTAATTTCTTCTGAAGTTGAATAATCAGTTGTCGCTGCTGCCAACGTTGCATCGCTATCATACATTGCAATTTTAAAACTATCTCCAGTAGAAGCGGTAAAGTCCATTTGACCCTTCATAAGTAAAACTTTGAATGAGGTACAGACTGCTGATGTATTTGCCATAATTTATTCCTATTGTGGTGGAGATTCGATTGGTATCCGAATCGTACCATCCGTATAATCGTCTCTTCGTCTTCGTCCAATTTGCTCTGCAGCAAATTTCTCTACTTCCTGTTTATATCTATTTTCATATAGTGTCAACATGTCCATTGGGCCTTTTAAAAAACTAAAAGCCTCAACTAAAGTGGCGTATAAAAAGCCATTTGGAAAATTCTGACTCATCCAAGTTGTTGTATTACTAGAGCTCAAAGCGGTTGGTTTAGCGTTAAAATGTACCTGAAACATATAAGCGGCATCCGGAACAGGAGCAATCATATAACGTCCTGACGTGGTATCCGTCGTTCCTGTAGCTCCTCCAAACTGTGCATAATATTTAGGACTTCCTGTAGCCGTATTAGCGGCAACATACTCATTTAAAAAAGTTTGATCTCTTTTAATTAACCAAACATTCGCCCCTGTGATAACAGAAGTTGAAGTATAAACTTGAATTCCTCGAGTAAACAAACAGCCAGCAGGACAGTTAATCGTTTGTTGTCCTGAAACTAAACTTCCTGATTGTTGTTTTCGATCCGCATCGATGGGAACATCACGCAGCATTCTAAATTCTGCATTTTCAATAAATTGATTTGTAATCGTTGATGTAAGAACACCTGTTCCTACTTCAGTATAATTACCAATTGCTGTCGTTAGTGTTGCGTATGTCCATCCTGCCATTATGCTCTAGAGTTAACCGGACCTGCAAAAGCCGGATAACCTCCTCCTTCTTCTGTTGTAGTTGCTGCTGTCACTAATGTAAAGGTGTAAGAATTAGCATCTACTTTAGTAATACTGTAAGAACCAAAAACTTCATCTCCACTTGAATGAGCAGAAGCCGTTGTGGTTAAAGGTGTAAGATTATAAGTGGGCGCAGAAGAGCCTCTGGTTAAACCAGAAAGAACTCCGGTGCCTGTATTGTTAGCTGTATATTTAATAGTTTCATTAGCATCTGCTCCTGGTTGTACAACAATATAACCTGTAGAAGGAAAAGCTGTAGAATCAGTTAAAGTCAAAGAGGTTGCTGAATCCGTTAGATCAGACGCTAGGGTTGTTTCCAGCATTAAAATAAGAGGAGTGACATTAGTTCCAACCGTATATTTTACATTTCTAAATCGAACCGCATCATTAGTATATCTTCCATGATTAGGTTGAGTAACGGTTACTGTAGTTGATGAAGCTGAAGTTGAAAAAGGATTATTAGGCAAAACAGTTGGTACATAAAATTCTGTTCGAGGTGTACGCGCAAACTGCAAGGCCTGTGGATCAGCGCCCACGGGTCTTGGTTGAATTTGAGGTTGTTTAGGTTCAAATTCAGAAATATGAACCCATGCTCCATTCCATTCCCTAACCATTTCTGTATAAGGAAAAGCTGCTCCTGATCGATCAGAAATTGATAGTGCATGTATGCCTTTTGAAAATCTTGAACCTGCCATTAGATATTTGGATAATAAGTTTTAGGGGTTATATAAGTACTAGCCGCAGAGCCGTCTTCAGCTAATGCTCTAGCAAAATCATCTTCGTATAAAAGTTTTAATTCCTGTGTTCGTTGAGGTGCATATTTTTGAGATAAAATAAAAGATAGACCCGAAACCATTGCTGGTAAAAATCGATAAGGAAGATCCGTCGCATCTGTATAAGTTGAATCCAAATCCTGAATTCGTTGAACATAGTAAATACTTAAGTGTCCTTCACTAACAGCCGTTGTACTTGGAGTAGGGTAAATGGTTAATGAAACATGGTCAATGAACCTTTGAACCCACCATTGACTTGGTGTTCCTGTAGATAATTTATTAGCAAAAGCTGCATAAGTATCTCGACTAACTTTAGTCATGCCTGTGTCAGCTTGGCTTGAAGTATTAGCTAAATCTTTTCTGTAAGCACAATTTATAATATCGGTTACGCCATAAAAAGCAGTTGTTGTTGTACTGCCATCATTATCTGTACAAGCGGCATTCGTGCCGTCTCCACTTGATCTAAAAAATTTATAAATTCTGCCTGCACCTGTGCCTGCTACAGGAGTAATAAGATTAACATTCGCATGACCTATTTCCCAAAAATGAACTCCTCGATTTCCCCATTCTTGAAAAAGTAAATTTAAGGAACGTCTTGCTGATAATAATTGATGTCCTGATGATCCAACTAAACCAATACGTTCGTATGCTTCTGCAATGGTATCATCAATCGCAAAAGTTTTATCGAATGTATAACTGCCCGAAGTAGTATTAGCCATTTGCTACCTCTCTTACGTGAATGTGCCAGTAACTACTAAAAAATCACAATTAGTTAAATCAGCATACATGCCGGTATCACAATAGATACCTTCTCCTGGGATCTTCACATAAAAATCAGAATTATCTGCAGTTCCCCATTTAGCTTCAAACACTAAAGCACTTGCTGTTTTAGAGCTGTCCGATTCATTATAAATTTTAACACTTCCATCAGCTGCACTTGATTGTGCCTGCACTGCCATGATTCTAGCTTTAGTAATTGTGACAGCTGAACCACTTGCGTATTTAGTTAATAGGCCATCCGCTGTTGCAGCTATGGTTTGTCGTACATTTTGTGTTGCCATATGTTCTCCTAGTCGTGAGCTCCCGAAGGAGCTCACATTTTATTTATTACGCGTCAGCAAACGGTGTTGCTATAGTTCCTGATCCTATTAAACTACCTCTAACAAAGTACTTAGCGCTCGCTATTGCAGTAACTTCTACCCAACTACCAACGATACCACCTGTTGTAGTACCATTAAGCGTCATGACATCATTACTTGATGCATTAGCCGCGAATGTTTCTCCAGTTTCTTCACTGTCAATACCAGTAAAGACAGCACCGTAAAATTTATCGGTTCCGTCTGTTAAGATATCCATATCTGTTGCTAAAGTTTCTACCCAAAATAAATAAGTAGTTCCAAGATTACTTGCGACATTGTAATCGTTGGTTCCAGATACAGCTGCTGAACTACCAGATGTAATTGATGGTAATGTAAATTTACCATCTGCGTCATTGCAAGTTAAAATTCTACCTGCATGAGTGGCTACTGTTAAAGTTGTATCAGCGGTTAAGCTAACAACTGCTTTAGGTCCGAAACTAATAAAACCATTTAATGATCTTACTGGTCCCGAAAACGTTGTATTTGCCATAATTATAATCCTCCTAGTTTGTGAATCTAGTCTCTAGGCCGTCGACTATACGCGTCTAGATTCATTAAATAATTGTATAGTAATTAATCTATAACGCAGATTTGCGTCCAGCGCAAGATATCCTTACAGAAATGTATGATTTTTGATAGCGCTTAAGTGGCTATCGAAACTTCGGACCTGGCTTCGTTTATTTTAGTTTGAAGCGTTTGTTCTTCAAACTCTTTGGCAATAATCTCTTTAACAATTTCCTGAATTTTTTTATCGATATATCCCATATGCAAAGTATATCTACCTTCCTTCAGGTGCTCCTGTTGCCACTCTAGTTCCAAGGACCGTTTCGTAGTGTATAGGTCTTCGGTCATTTGTAACCTCCTCATAGGTTATCCATTTACCTCGTTTAGAAGTAAATCCATCTTTCTCCAGTTTTACCTCATTTTTTCCTAGTTTGTCAAGGATTGCTTTTTCAATGCCTACTGCACTGTCTTCACACGTGACGTTAAAGTCCGCATAATAGCCACAGTATCTAATTTGTACTCTGAAGTTTTTCATAAGGAATTTCTATCTTTAGAGTCGAAATGAGGCGATTTTAAGGCCGCCTCATCTCTAATTATTAGCTTACGCTCCTTGTACGCCAAAGATACCTCTATAGTCGGATACGCCAAAAACGTATCTTTCTCTAGCTTTGTATCTAACGTTACCAGTATCAAAGTCCCCTTCCATTGCAGTTGTCAATGGTGTTCTTTGGAACATTTT
>Ga0256380_1000062_pt1 | contig 11837 bp, 10 predicted proteins | sample LS1230viralmetaG_FD_189071 | JGI IMG/M metagenome (GOLD analysis project Ga0256380, IMG submission 189071) | Seawater viral communities from deep brine pools at the bottom of the Mediterranean Sea - LS1 2300m | ecosystem: Environmental > Aquatic > Marine > Bathypelagic | place: Mediterranean Sea... | reverse complement strand
AATTCTTATGTGTCATAACATTATAAAGTTCATCCATCTTTTTCTTGGGGATATCCCTCATCAGGGGAAGTTTCAGTTCTCTTTTCATATTTTTGTAAGCTTTTTCGGTAATCCTGCCATATTTTCCTATGGCAGCACTGGAATCATCAAAAAAAGTATTAAGTTTAGAGACAATATTATTAGCTCTTGGATCTCTATTGGCAAAATCCAGTAGCGGGGTAGTACTTCGTCGTATCACATTGGAAAACTTACCAGGATTTCCACTCCTCCCCTCACTGAGTGGTTTGTATAAATCTTTCTGTACATCCGACAGCGTTTCCCTGGCTCTTTTCAATTCCTTTTTTATTTCTTTCGCTCTTTGATTTGCCTGTCTCATGGTAACATTTGAAACTAATTGAGTTCCCCCACCAATTAATGTACCACCCAAGAGACCAAGAGCGCCAGCATCTATTACTCTTGTAGCTCCCTCTGCCAAACCATAAGGAAGTAATCCCTTATCGGCAGCTAAACCAGCCGCCCCCATTTGAACAACTTCTTGTAAAGCTTCTGTGGATGACTCACGTAGTCCCATCCGTGTTGTTTCAGCCTTGGCAAGTCTTTTACCAAAATCTAAAGCCCTGTTAACTCCCTTCTCAGCGTCCTCTCTACCCAATTTCTTTGCCTGACTTCTAATAACTGCCTCTTTCCCATAATTTTTAGTAAAGTGGGTGATAAGTCTACTAACACCAATCCTCTCAAGTAGACCTATAATAGGTGCTGCAAGCAGAGCTGCCTGATCAGCTTCTGCCTGTGTTGCTCCTAATTTTTTTGCTTCCTCCTCCACAGCACCACCGCCCATGAAACCACCAATCAGGAAGGGAGTAACAGTGGCTGTCCACGCAGCTGCCGTAGTACCGGCAAGAGCAGCAATTGGAACAGCAGCTAGAACACCTCCAATGGGTAAGGCAACCGATCCAAGAACATCAGCCACCATATCTTGTACTAATAAAGCCCCTCGACCCAGTGCAGAGAATAAGCCCTCTTCTTCATATTCATCTCCAATTTCTCCCAGTCCTTTGGTAAACGAAGAAACTCTGGTGGGCGTGCCTAAATTTCGTATATCTTCTTTAGCTTCCAGGATTTGACTTTCAGACCAGTCCTCAATTCCCTTTCCTATATCTCCTCCAATTAAACGCCCTCCCACACCAACAAAATCAAGTATACTTTTGTAACTCTCATTAAAACTTTTGGAAACCCTACTTCCAAAACTATCAGGATTAACACCCGCCAGCTCAAGATTTTTTCCCTCCTCCACACCAACAGGAGGACGTATTAAATCAGCCAGAGTAGTTACCTGGGAAGGGTCTTCCGCAACTGGCTCAAGCAAAGATTTTACAACATCAAGATCAAGATCAGGTCTAAGATCATATGGATCTTCTTTCATGACATCAACAGGAATATCATATACCTCTTCATCGTCTGAAGGTATTTTTAAAATATCTGGAGTAGCCGGAACTACTGAAGGAGGAGAACCGGAGGTACCTGATAATAGATCTTCAAAAGCACCCATGAAAGATTTCCAATTTTACCTTATATTTATTACTCGCCTTTAGTTCTAAAGTCTTTATGCTTTTTAAGCCATCTTTCAAACAGTATAACAAATGTGCCCTCAAGATCATCGCCAGTATATTTATTATAATTTTTAGCAGCATAGTCAGAAATACCCAAAGCCCATGCTTCAGGATCATTATTTGCACTTTTAGTCCATTCCTCAAAGTAAGCCTCTGCTTTAGCAGGAGTCATCTCTCTTCCTCCCAATTGGACTTTATCTTTCCCCTTTAGTGCCTCTCCAAATATATACCTTGCATATTTCTGAAGAGACATTGACTTTGCATGATCGTAAACTGTCGTTCGCCTAGGCGATTTTCCTGTCGCCTTTGCCCTATTCAAAGCCTCAATTGATCTCTGAACTCTAGCAGCTAAATTTGCGGCTACCTTCTTGGCTCTATCTGCCTGAAGCTTTCCAGGAAACGTTGCCTCATATTCCATTGCCTTCTCTTCTTTCCCAACACCTTCTAAAGCTTGTTTAACTTGTGCCATCTGTAGTTTTTCTTTTCTTTGTTGTATGGCATCTAACTTTTTAGTAAGTGCTGTTGTTGCCCTACCTGGAGCCTTATCTGTGGCCCAACCCCCTCTAACCTCCCAATCTGGTACCGCATATATCCCAGCAGATTGGCCAACCGCTCCCAAACCTTCAAGAAGACTCCCCAAAAAACCGGGTTCAAGACCTGCCAAGATATTTTTTCTTTCCTTTTGTCCCCATGCTTGCCTACCCCTCATTTCTTCAGGTGCCTCCAAGCCAGCCCCATACTTGGATGCATCCTTTAGATACTCTGAAAACATTTTCTCTTTATCCACACCCGAAAGTGGTGCAGGACGAGAAGGATCTTGGACATCCCAATAATCCTCACTTAATCCCCCACTATTTTTCCTATATTTGGTTTCTAGAAGATCATGAAGACCACCGCCATGTTTACTAAACAACGCTTTTCCAGCGGACGCCCCCATGCCTCGACCCATACCTCCAGCATATGAACCTAGTGCTTGTAATCCAGCACCAAACATTTGCTGTCCCCAACTTGGACCTTTCGGACCAGTCCTTGTTGTAGTAGTATCTGGTTGTCTTAGAAATGGATTACCATAGACAAACCCAGAATATTTTGCAAGCTCTGTCTCGGGAAAGTCTTGTTTCTGTGTCCACCGACGATAAAGATCATCCAGTTGTTGTTGAGTATCGGCCCGTTCCTCTTCTCCAACCTGGGCTTGCAAACCATAGTCAGTCAGACCAGCACTATATATATCTTGTCCAGTTCCGACAATATCTCCAGCAGCTTGCCTTTCCCTCTGCTTCTGCATTTGAAAAACTCTCTGAGCATCTTCATATGCTTTTTGAGATCCCCTGGCTTGAATAGCTGCTAAATTTTCTCCATGTCTTCCCGCACGCATACCAGCTTCTACGCCCATTCGAGTTCCCATGCCTGACATTCCACCAGCCCCGACACCTCTAGCTTCAAAGCCAGCCCTGCCAGCCTCATAAGCTTCCGATGCCTTCTCTTTTTCTATGTCAGTCACAAGTTGCTGGTATGGACTCATATATTCTTGTATGCCCTCAACCGTGGGTTTCTCTATTCCACCTCTGTAAAGTTCCAAACCTTCTTCGAGATAAGGATCTCTAGTCCCCATAAGCCCAACCAGACCTTCCCTGGCAGCCAATTCTTTCTCGGTTACTCCAGCAACAGTCTCAGGCTCTTCTACATATTTTTCTTCTTTCGCTTCCTCATAGAGACGTTGACTCTCCCCCAGAATATCTTTAACATAGGGAGCTATTTCTGAGGGAAGTTTAGACTCTACTACTTCTTTTGTTACTGGATCACGACCGCCCCCAAAATACTGAGGAAGCTCTGTGATCTTATTGATAGTTCCCGAACCACCCAAAGATTTAAGGATACCAATCTCAAAAGAATTAACATGGGCTAGCTCTTCATCTCCATTAATACCATATCCCGCAACATCTCGATACAGCTCTTTCAATAGCTGTACCTTCTCCCCGGCAGAATAAGTATCAAGAATAAATTTAAAATTCGATATATTAGTCATATCAATCCACTTCCCTTGTTAAGACAGTACAGTATTTTTTGAAACCAATTTTAGGTAGAAGACGTATCCAACCATCTCTTGCCAAAACTTCAAATCTTTTCACATCATTCTCTCGGGCAAAGGCTAGCAATCCAGAATCTTCCTGCCAACACTGTTTAAACCACTTCATTATCGTATTCTTCTTTGCCCCCACCAGTAATATTCCAAGTCTTTTTTCTCTGGGATATTGTATAAATTCTGTCACTGCTGCAAGTATGGTTCCATCTTCTTGGCTATTCACCACCCACAAATTCATGCGACCATTCAACAAATATTCTTTTATGTCCTCTATCGTAAACTCACCCAGATTCAAATTTATTGCCGATTGTAGTAGATCTTCCACATGAGGCCATATAATATCAACCGCATTAGCCTCTATTCTTATTAAATTCATTTCTCTCTTGGACTATCCAACTTTATCTACAAGTGGCTTGAGAGCTGCCAAACCACTAATTTCAGTTGGTTGCTTATTAGTTCCATATGCCTTTCGTCTGATCTGTTTTACGGCCTCATCCATAACATCAGCTCCCTCATCAGGATTACCATTACCCAGAGCTGCCATTGTATAACTATCCACAACATATTCTGTGGGACTCACTGCCAAAGTGGCAACTTGTTTATTACCTTCTTTTATTGGCATACGAACATTATCTTCCATACCACCCCCTTCACCAGGAACTCTTCCTGAGAATTCACCACCAGCAGCTAGATCTATCAGACCCCCTCCAGTGGCTGAAGGTATAATATCTATTTGAGATCCCAATCCCTCCCCTAGTCCTCGCTCTAAACGATTCCTGTAAGTATCTCGAATTTGTGGTCTCAGAGAAGGTTGTATAAATTCAGGTTTTAGACCAGCTCTCTTTCTTAACTCTTCTAATGCTTGCTCACCTATTGTTGGAAGAGGTGGTTCCGTCGTTAATTTTGCATGTAAATTAAAAGGCGGTTTTGGAGGTGGCCTCATAGGTGGCCCTGGAGGTAGCCTCATAGGTGGCCCTGGAGGTAGCCTTCCTGCCGCCATAGCTCTCCCTGGAGGTAACCTTCCTGGTCCTATAGCTCTCCCTGGAGGTAGCCTTCCTGCCGCCATAGCTCTCCCTGGAGGTAACCTTCCTGGTCCTATAGCTCTCCCTGGAGGTAACCTTCCTGGTCCTGGAGGCATCTGGAGAGGCACTCCTGTCCCCTGTTCTGTTGGAGGTGGTCCTGCTGCTCCTGGAGGTGGTCCTGCTGGTTCTGGAGGTGGTCTTAGTAACGGACCTAGTTTGGCATGATCCCTATCCTTTCTACCCAACTCTTTTGCCAAGGCAACCAATCGTTGCATATCTGGTAAAGCCATTATTTTAATCTTCCATAGTGAGACTGGAGAGATGTCTGATTTGCAATAAAGTTACTATCATTATACTCCAGTTTTTTCATTTTCGCAAATTGCTGTTGCTTCTCGTCCAGCCTTTGGCGATAAGGATCAATGGCTTGTCCAGTATTGTAGTTACCTTGAAGCGTACTTTCATTAACTTTCTTGAAATGCTCCGCACTTGTTATCATTAAAAAAAATCCTTCCAGGAGGTTTCCGAGCCTAGGCTAACATATCCTCTGAATTTACCAGCACTGGCAGAATATGCAATATCACCCTTTCTGGGTCTACCTATACTCCCCACTGTTACAACAGTATAAATATTTGTGGTTGGAGTTGCATCTATTTCGGTATCCCTGGAAGCAAGCTCCGCACCCAGGATAGCCCCCCACTGCTGTATTTCATCATACACTTGTTTAAGATTATCAGTAGGCATATTGATAGGTAAAACAGGATACTGTGCCATTATCTTCCTCCATCTGGCTGGATACCCAATCTAATCGATCCCCATCTCCAACTAGCATTATTGGATGCACAAGAAACTCTAACTTTGCCCAGTCTTCCTCTAGCTCTAAAATTCACTTTTGATGTATTTTCAGTAATATCAAATTCTTTTGTAATACTTTCAGAGCTTTCAGGAAATTGCTTGGTTATGATTTTCATTTTAATTTTACCAGTGCTTATGTCATAGTCAGGAATAGCCCTATCCATAAACATAAGCGCATTACCATCCGCAATATCAAAATCAGCAGACTCTATGAATGATTCTAGGGTTTCATTATTGGAACCCGTGAAAACTTCTATGGGTTCATTATTATAAATATTATTGCCAGAGGCAGTTACACCAGTTGTTATTGTATTTTTAAATGCTTCGCCATCATTGAATGTAGTGAAAAGTGTATCCCCATATACCCAGTAACCCTCATCAGGAGAGAAAATAACGTAGCTATCACATTCTGTAACATCAGAAGAAACATATAGCCATATGATTTCCTTGAACTCTGAATTAATTCCAGCATATACTTTATCATAATAGGAAGTATTGATCCTATCAAATATATATCTACGAACTGAGCAATCCAAAAGTTTTACTTGACCAGTATTGGCATAAAAGTTATCATATCCCATCCAATATGCAATACCATTATAATCAACAGCAGCATGTGGTCCTATCAAACCACAATTGGTACCTAATTGCTGGAATTTAAATGTGAAGGGCGGCCCAGCAAATGACATCAACCATAAAGAATTATCAGTCCAAATATTTATGGCATTCCTGGATCGAACAGCCCCAACAATTTGCGTGCCATCCGTCAAGACAACCTCCCCAGATGTCGTACTTACTGAAGGAACCCAATTAGTTCTATTGTCTTGATCAGCCCACCGAACCAACATTGAATTGAAAGCACCGCTCACTGTAGCCGCAGCCTCATATTGATTAGCTCCCAGAGCAATTAAATGGCGATCATTTGGAGAAACAATAATATGATTTACACTAATAGGAGATGTGGTAATTGATGTTGCTCTTTCAGGAGTAGTGGAAGAATCTGAATCAAAATAGAATATATTGCTCCCCCTTCTATTTCCTACGACATCTTCACCCCAGTTATCAAAACTCCACTGTCCAATCTTAACCACAAGACCTGAAGCACTGGCCGAAGCAGGTTCATTCCAAGCTCTGTAGGGAGCAGTCACACTACCAGATACTTGAGGATATATTCTGGCAGTCATTGCCAGATTGGATGTGGCATTCTCTGTGGCTGATGCAGCCGTATTAACACTTATAATAACCTGTGTGCTAGCTATAGATACGATTTTAAACTCTGGCCCTCCAACATCAACAGAGCCTACTGAAGGTTGAGTTAGAATTAGGTTTCCCCCCACAGTAACAGGATGAGCGGCCACACTCACGGGTATAAATATTATAGTATCATCGGCAACTCCATTATGTGCAGCAGCACAAGAAACCGTCACTAGTGTATTACTTTGTGTAGTAGTTATTTTACTAATTCCCACCGAAGTTGGATCAGTAGCATTATACCTAGCAGCAGTATAACCCACCCCAGCAGCAGCCACAGAACTTCCTGTGGGAATATAATAATTAAAGGTTGCCTTTCCTTTGGCTGATTCTGTACTGGCGGCATTACCAGTAACACTAATTGTAAATACAGAACCTGTTGCAATGGAAGTAATAGGATAAACATTTCCACTTAGATTAACATTACTACTTCCAATAGCTGATGTGGAAGTAAAATAAACATAATCTCCCTCGGCCCGACCGTGATTAGTATCGGAACAACAGACTCTGGTACTATTAATGGTCGTTCCAAAACAAGCTGTTAATGTTGCATATACTTGAATGGGGGTTATATCGTATAGTGAATCTCCATCATGTTCATATAATTTATCAGGTGTACCAAATATAGCTCTGGCCTTGACATCCGAATCTGTCCAAGTTATTAGATCTCTACCTGATCCATCAAAGGTCGTGCTTGTTCTTACTTCATAACCACGCATATTCTCAGGACGACCAGCACGAAACCTGACACGATTTCCATCGTACCATCGCCCTGCTTCGGCATACTGCGTAGTTTCTCTATTGAAACCTTGCCGAAAATCAAATTTTGCGAGCTGTGTTGCCATTAAGTTTTAATCACATAGTTAAGTATGATTGTGGGAGGAATATTACTGTGAACGCCACCACCACCTGCTACTGAAGTATTTATAGCAGCAGGACTTGCGAGGTTACCTTGCTGGCGCATTCCAGTCGTACCCGGATCGTCAGTTCCTGAAAATACACTAATTAAAGCATGAGCATGTGATGGTATCTGAGCAGTTGCAAGTGATACAGCCTGTGCACCTCCAGTGTTACCTATGGTAGTTCCAATAACCATATCTGCTGTTACACTAGTTAATCCAGTATCTACAGTAGTGCGAAATCCTGCCTGGAATTTACCTCTAAGATCTGGAATATTGAAGGTACTTGATCCATCACCATCTCCATATAAACTAGAAACAATTGTAAATAATCCCGAATAAGTACTTCGACTTACCGCATCTCCATTACATGTAAGATAACCGCTCGGGGCAGCGGTAACAGTCCAAGTTATAATAGCACCTGTAGGCATGGAAGGTAGTCCTGTCAAATTAGAACCACTCCCGTAGAAAGCAGAGGCACAGACAGCAGCACTGACATGTGCATTACCTAGTACTGTCACAGTACTATTAAAGGTGGCAGCTCCAGCCACTGATAATGTACTTTGTAAGTGAGCGGCACCTTCAATAGTTACTGTGGAGGCAAAGTTGGCAGCACCACCAACTGACACAGCACCCTTCAAATGTGTAGTTCCCGATACAGAAACTGTTGCATTGAAGGTTGCTGAAGCATCCACTGTTATGGCAGAAGAAAAAGTATCAGGAGCAACATTATAAACTGATGTACCGTTTGTAATAACAAACTTGGTAGCACCCGGAGCTATGGTAACACCAGCATTACCTGCAACTTGCAAGATAACATCAGCACCGGCACTGGCATACGTTATAGCATTCCGAACAACATATGACTTTGAATTATTGGGAATAAGAACATAGATAGTCGAATGTGTTCCACCAACAGAACCAGTAAGCTCCAATATGGCAGAACGTGCCTGATCACCGGAACCTGTATTAGAAGTTAGAGTAACACTTGTCGTTGCACCAACAGTTACAGTAGCATATCCAGCTACTGCCTCGTCCACAAGACTAATAACTCCATCATTGAGGATTTGTCCCCAAGTATTAGGATTATCTCCATCGCCCTGCTTGGTCAGACGAATATTACTTGTATATGTGCTCGCCATTTATCCTTCTCCCAATATTTCCTTTTAAATCTGTATCCTTTTTCTTCTTCTCATTCATATCTATCATTGGAGTTCCAACCCGTCCCATAAAATATACACAAGCTACACCACTCAGATTATCTATAACAACAGTCCAGAACCCATTCTCATCTAATGTCACATATAAAATGTTACTCTCATCTATAACTCCTACAAAAATTTTTGGATCATCTTTCTGTGCTTCTGCCAATACTGTAGAGATACCACAATAAGAATTAACAATTTGAGGAGTCTGTCTTAGTGTAACACTTCCCTCTTGTGCATATGCACTCCCAGTCAGAAGAAAAATTCCAAGAATCGCACAAGATATTTTTGCAAACATTGGTTCTCCAATTCTCGATATTATGCCGTACCTGCCAGTTTATCTAGGGGATTCTCCACAGGTTCTGGCTTCTCGGATAAGCTCTCAATTAGGATATTCATAAAAGAATCCGATGCTATAACAATTTGATCTAGTTGAAATTGAGTAGCCTGACGCTTCTGTTGTAAATCCTGTACTTGACTAATCCAATACTTTTGCTGATCTGTTAAATCAGATTGCTCATAATCATTACCATTGATATTGATTACATTACTTTCTTCAGTCATAGATATGTTCCTTTCTATGCGGCCACGTAGGCTTTACCAGCCGTGACTGCATCGTCATAAGATGTTTTGCTATTCGAGGAATCCTTATACCAGTCCTTCTCAGCTTGAATTTCAAGATGATCGGTATTCCGGGTTACCATAAGTTTTACTTCCTCTTCAGTCTTGAACATTTGAAAAGCTTCTGTATCATCAGCCACAGTAGCATTGATTAGATTAACACTATCATCCATAGCTGAGAAATGTCCAGCAATCTCTTCATCAGTAAGTTCATTATCCATTTTTCTCTCCTAGGTTAAGATTCATTAGTGTGGTTAGTTTTCCATTTCTTCAGTTCATCGATTTCAGCGGATAGTTCCTTGATCGCATTGAGCATTGCCCAAGTAATAGGATCGGTATTCACCGAAAGCATCCCATAGTCATTCCGCTCTGTTACGGCCTCTGGGAAAACCTCCTGCACATTTTGAGCAATAGCACTGGTGGTCAAGACATCTTGCGGGAGACCTTCTTTACAACCCTTGAACTCAGGGATCTCATTTAATTCCTCATCTGACTTATAGAAGAATGTACACGGAACTAACTGATTGATTTCCTTGAGACCCTTTTCACTCGGCTTGATATCTTTCTTAATTCGTCTATCGGAATTTGATACCCAGACAGTGGAATTTTGACCATTGTACATTGGTCCACCAGCCGCACTAATAAATCCAGTTGAATCACCTTTACCTGTAATATTTAAGGTGCCAATAGTAATTTGATTAGAGGCAGCATTAGAACTCGGATCAACTCCCTGCCCAATAGAGATACTATATGAACCAGTGGTAATTACATCGCCAGCAGTGTGACCAATTCCAATATTACCCGCTCCAGTAGTGACGGCACCCAGAGCATTATTCCCTATCCCCGCATTGTTAGTGCCTGTTGTATTTGCATCGAGGGCATAAGCACCTACAGCGACATTGCTGGCTCCGGTCGTATTAACAACCAGAGTATTGTAGCCCACGGCCGTGTTGTTAGCAGCCGTTGTGGAGGCACTTAAAGAGTACCAGCCGATTGCTACGTTGTTTGCACCAGTAGTGTTAGCATCCAACGTCGAAGTGCCCACGGCCACATTATAACCACCAGTAGTAGTAGCATCCATACTGGCATAACCAATAGCCACATTATTTGTAGCGGTGGTGGCTGAATTGTGAGAATATGCGCCAACGCAGACGTTATAATTTGCTGTTGTTTGAGCGCCACCAGCATCATAGCCAATGGCTATGTTCTGACTACCAGTTGTATTGGCATCCAGAGCACCACTGCCAATTGCTACATTTTGAGTTCCGGTAGTATCTGCACCCAATGCACCAAGGCCGATGCCGATGCTGTCGGCTCCCGTTGTTATGGCATCACCAGACCAACCACCAATCATTATATTGCTTGATGATGTTTCTGCCGTACTGAGAGCATATGAACCTATAGCTATATTGTTTGCCCCAGTTGTTAAAGCGTCTCCAGCATAATGTCCAACGGCCAGATTGTTGCTGCCAAGAGCTAATTGTAATGACTGATAACCAATGGCTATATTATCTCCGCCGGTCACATTTGTGGTCAGAGCATTCTTGCCAATCGCATAATTGTTTACTGCCGTCGTATTTGCATCAAGAGCATAAGCACCAATAGCTATATTACGATCTCCGGTCGTATTTGCGAATAGAGCATCAATGCCAATAGCAATGCCGTTGGCCCCCGTTGTGTTGGAACCCAGAGCCCTATAGCCGACACCGACATTACTAATTCCTGTCGTAGTCGCCGAAAGAGCATTATAGCCAAGACCTACATTATTAGCTGCAGTTGTGTTCGCACCCAGAGCATTATGGCCGAGCGCTGTGTTGTAACCTCCCGTGGTGGTAGCATCGAGAGCAGATTTACCGACCGCTGTATTAGAAGTGGCCGTAGTATTGGCAGCAAGAGCAGAACCGCCAACGGCTGTATTATCAGATGCTGTCGTATTGGCCGCAAGTGCTGCGTAGCCAACTGCTGTATTCTGCGCTCCCGTCGAATTAGCAGTTATAGTTCCCCAGCCCACAGCTGTATTACCGCTCGCTGTGGTGTTTGCATCAAGAGCATCAGTCCCGACAGCAACATTACTATGGCCGATGGTATTTACCAACAAAGCACCAGAACCAATCGCAGTATTATTAGAAGCCGTTGTATTTGCACTCAGAGCAAGACGGCCTACGGCTGCATTATTACCTCCCGTAGTATTGGCATCAAGAGCATTATTGCCTATGGCGACATTATACACGCCGGTTGTATTTAATAGTAGAGCCTCGTAGCCCATAGCTACGTTATAAGCGCCCCCAGTAGTG
>Ga0256380_1000061_pt1 | contig 11877 bp, 21 predicted proteins | sample LS1230viralmetaG_FD_189071 | JGI IMG/M metagenome (GOLD analysis project Ga0256380, IMG submission 189071) | Seawater viral communities from deep brine pools at the bottom of the Mediterranean Sea - LS1 2300m | ecosystem: Environmental > Aquatic > Marine > Bathypelagic | place: Mediterranean Sea... | reverse complement strand
GATAGATAGGGAAAGTTGCTATAGAGTATTAAATACATTATCCAAAGAAGAATTAATGGATAGGTATTATAGTAAACATGATAATTATCGTTCAATAATTATTATGATCACTGCTTTAGCATTTTTAGGTGGATATATGATAGGATGAGTAAACCAACAAAATAAGAAATGAATGATAATTATGCAACAGACAAAAGAATAATGGATTTATTTGATAATTGGTTTGATCCATGTCCATTAAATAGTAATCCATTAGTTAATGGTCTAAAAATAGATTGGAAAGACAAAACTTATGTAAATCCACCTTATTCTAAACCTTTAGAATGGATTGAAAAAGCTATTAAAGAAAATAAAAAAGGAAAAACTATTGTAATGCTTTTAAGAATGGATACATCTACAAAATGGTTCAAAAAATTACAGGAGGCTAATGCAGTATTCTTATGGGTTAATGGGAGATTAAGATTTAATGGAGGAAAACCTGCACCCTTCCCATCTATGTTAGTAATATTGAATAAACAATGAAGAAAAACATACACTTTAGTAAAGAAAACCTAAATAATATTAATAGGTTAATAAAACTCTTAGGGATAAAGGGTCACGGGGATATTCCAAAAGCAATCAAGTTTAGTGTTACTTATACACTTTTGAACTTAAAAGAAGATGAAAAAGTGCTACCTGACTTAAATGAGAGTGATTTTAAGCTATGGTTTTCATCAGTAGAACACTTGAAAAAGGTTAAGAAAAACAAGAAAATCATTGAAAACATAGAGAAAAGTAACACTTACAAGTATTAAAATATATCAAAAAGTGGCACTAATGCCAAAAACAACCTAATTAAAATTAATTAACCAGAGTTAAACAAAAAATGAGGGTTATTTTCTTTTTCTAAGGATATAGACTTTTTTACCCTTTCTAATTGTTGGCTTATACCGAGGATTACCTTTTTTCTTTGCACCTCGTCCTCTTTCCCAATTCTGCTTACTTCGGCTTTTCCATTCCGAATATCTGCCTTTCTTGTTTCTACGCATTGAGATTTTAGTTCTCATTTTTATCTTTTTCTCCTTTTTTTCTTATAAACTCTTTGGGCAGATCTATAAACTACATATTTCATCCCAAATCTATGTCCTTTAAAAGGAACATATATTGTTTTAAATGTGCTTAAACTAGGTTTTTTAGTGGGTGAAGTCTTATGAAAAAAATATCTTTTTCCCCCTCTATTAATATATGTGGGCATATCTTTAAGTTTCTTTTTTGCCATTATCTTCTCCTATTGTTTTTTTTTAATCTCCAAGTTTTCCATCCTGAAATGTGTGCGATTTGTTTCTTTGCTAAAATGGGAGTTTTTCCATTGTAATAACTTTCTGTTTTTGCAAGTTTTTTTATTCTTGCTATTGCTGTTTTTTTGCTTTTACTAAAAAATACCATTATCTTCTCCTATTGTTTTCTTTTTCATTTTATCTTTTTCTCCTTTTTCTCCTATTGTTTTTTTGTATAATAATAAAGTGAGGTTATTAGCCTCACATAAGTTCAGTTCTATTCGCTGCTTCTTCTAAAGAATGCAACTAATCCGAGAACAACAACTGCAGCTAAAATAACCATCCAAGTCGTCTGCCAACTGCTTAAATCAGTTAGACCTTGTAGACCATCTTGAGTAGCATTATATGCATAACTATCTGTAGTTTGTGTGTCTTGAATACCATCAAGGATAGTAGCTCCAACACCTAAAACAATTGCAATAGTTACAGCAACAATTATCAATCCAGGAACCGAACCATAATTCATACCGTGTTTATTTAAAAACTTTTTTTCTTTCAAATGTTTCATTAGTGGTTCCATTGTTCTATTACTTCCCATTAACTACTAAAGAATTAACTGAACACTCCGACTTTAAAGTCGGTTGTCCACGCCCTGCAGGGCATTTCAAACCAATGCCACAGGTTAACTTTGCATTGATCCTCTAATTATTTAACTTTATAAATTTTTATATCCAAGAAAACCATAATCATTATTATTGCAATTGAGAATAATGTAGCCCACATTAGACCAACCATCATAGGAGATAAATCAACTTCCCCAATCATAGTCATAACATTAAATAATGCCATTGAGATAAATGCAGCAAGTAAAGTAAATAATATTTGAATTGATTTATGTTCACTCTTTCTTGCCCAAGCAACTAAAAATATTATAACTCCTAATAATCCAAGTATCAATGCAATCATCCAAACTAAATCTCCAACAAAATAATCTTTAGAATACCAAAATCCCAACTCAGTTATGTAGTTAGAACTATTAGTTGTTCCTGCTATATCTCCAACTAATAAATTATTCTGGTAATTAGAGGAAGAAGTATTAGTCCCACCACCAGATATGACCAAAGAATTAACAGCATAATTCTCACTACTTGCTCCTGACGCAAAAGGTAGTATTAATATTAATAGTATTATCCATTTCATAATTCATCCTGTAAATCCTTTAAGTATTGAAATTCATTATTGGTTGTTAGATTCAATTCTTCTAAGTAAAACTCATTGCAATCATCTCTCTCATAACATCCAATATACCTTGTTTCCCTAACAGGTATAACCCAAATTGTTTCTTCATCAAATTCATCAAATTCAGACTGTAAAAAATAAGAATTTATATAATAATAATAAATAACATCCTGATTAGTTTCTTCATACCCCCGATACTCAATATCCCAATTAGACAATTCTTCATCAGTTAATACTTGATAGTCTTCAGGTGTTAAAGGTGTTCCATAAGTAGCATAGGGTTCATCATCCCAATCTACTTCTGCTACAACTAATGCTGTCATTAAAACTAATAGTCCTATTATTATTGTTTTTTTCATTTTACATGTTCTCCTTTATTTTTTACATATAAAATTGGATGATTACATATTATTCTTACCTTATTTTGTTTATTTCTAATTCTAAAATTATAAATTGTTTCCGATAAAGAAGACATACCAAGTTTAAGGATTATATATATTGAGAGTATTTCTTTAAATTTCATTTTTTTATTTATCTGATTTCACTTCCTTTAAACATATTGTATCGTTGTGGTCACCATTATGGCACACAAGACAAATTCCAATTTTTTCAAATCCTCTACATTTTGCCATACCCACTGAATCATAACCAAGAGTAATTATAATTCCTTCATCTGACAATATCTTAGGCAATATGTTTTTAATCTTTGTAAATGAACCAATATATCTTCCACAATATTTCTCTCTTGATTTTCTTAAATTATATGGTGGGTCTAATACTATCGTATCAAACAACATTTTCTTTTCTATTGCAAAATTAACAAAATCAAAAGCATCCATATAATAATCAGATGGAACCTTCTTATCAATATCAACTCTAACCTCATCTACATTAAGTTTAGTTGTTCCTGCGAATAAATTAAGCACTTTGCCCTTACAATTTTGTTCAACCCATTCTTTTAATTTTGGTTGTTCAAATGTATATTTCTTTGGTGGTTGTGTTAAATATGTAAATTTTGTTATCATTCTTCTTAATTATCACTCCTTGAAATTTCTACCCATTTTAAAACACGGTCATTATAAATTAAATGTAAAGTATCACCAACACCACAAGTAAAATCTCCTGCTAATTGAAGATTTCCACCTATAGAACTATCTCTTAAAACACCACCATTAGCATTACACACAACCCAAAGAGGTTGACCATTAACATAATGATTAATTGTAGTTATTATACAAGTAGTGCAAGTAATTGTAAACTGATTATTATATCTTGAAGATGGTGATGAAGAAGTCCATAATGTGCTTCTATCAAAATATAATCTACCAGACCCCATTTCTAAGCCATCTGAAGTTAAACTCATTATATCTGTTGAAGAACAGGAAGAACCACCCCTAACAAAATCTAATTCATCACTAATAGAATCATCAACACAAATTTGCCATTCTAAAGCTCCTGAATTTCTAAACTCTATACTACTATCATAAGTCCCCAAAGGACTATCAATTACCAATTCTGTATGTGTTGAAGTAGCCATTAAATCAAGGATACCATCTGGAGTTGAATCACCAATACCAACATCACCATCATTATAATATAAATCAGTTCCTGATTGAGTCCAGAAACTACTCACACCACCTCCACTTCCTGCTAATGCCGAAGGAACTGAAGTTAGATTTATTCTTGGGGTCATTTCAGAATCAGATTCAACTTGAATACCCAAATAAGTATCCTGTTCAAAATCAACTCCACTTAATCCAGAAAGGATTAATGTATAAATTCCATCATTATCTGTTGTTACATTTTGAGATTGAGAATACAAAGCAGTTCCCCCTGAACTGAGATTATAAATACTAAAATTCATTTCAAAAGTTCCAACACTTGCAGAACCAGAAGGGGTAGTTAATTTACCATGAATATTAAATGTATCTGGAACATCTGCTAAAACTATTGTTACTCCTAGCAATATAAAGATTCCAAAAACTAACTTTTTATCCATACTGCAACCATTCCTCCAATGGCAAGGGCTAATGAAATATATAATACTGGAGTTAAGATTACTCCCATTGTCCATAATAAGATGCATAGTATCAAATTAATGAAGGCAGATGCTGCATAAGACTTAGGGAAATCTCCAGTTTTAGATAACATTGAAAGCATAGAAACTATAAATATTCCAAATAATATTATGGTTCCAAAATATCCACCTGTTAAATCATTATTAACATAAGTTACCAATTCATAAGGTCTTGTAATATTTGGTTCTGCAAACATTATACATCCCTCCCTGTCATTAATCTTGTAATTGTAAATATAACTGCCATTCCTATTATAGTTCCTAATATTGCAACTATTGCTGCACCATTATTACTATCTCCTTGACCTTGAGCAGACAGGCCAGTTGCATCTGCTGTTTCAGATAACATTTCCCTTGCAACTGGTTCTACATTAAAGAAAGCACTAAATACTGCTGCAAAGGTTTTTAACATATGTCCTGGCCAGGACAATGCCCAACCAAGTAATCCTCCTTCTGCACTATTGGAATTATCCCATTGAGCTTCTGCTGTATCTGCATTAGCCTGAATATCGTCTGCAAAACTTGTATCTTCAAACGCTGCAGTTATATTTGCAAATTGGCTTCCTGTATCCATATTATAATTAGTTTCAAATTCTCCAATAAATCCAGATATTCCTATAAAAAATAGAGAAACCATTAGTAAACCTATAACCCATTTACTTGCTTGACCCATTACATACTCCTCCTTTTATACATAACTGTCAATAGTGCCATGCCTGTAACAATTAGTAACATTACAATTCCCCATGCAACATCAATAAATCCTAAAACAGACATTACTGAAACTGAAAATAAAGATAAAACTATTGCTGCTGCTGGTGACCAGATTGCTGCAAATGCAGAAACACCGATCAATAAAAATGCATAGAAAGTTCCATCCTTTCCAATTGTATCAGCTATCTTTCCTGATAAATCCTGAGTTAATGAACCTAAAACTCTCCAAGTGTTATTTGTATATCCTATAAATTGAGCAGTATAATATGCATCAATATCTGTGATTGCACAACTAATTGAAACGGATGCACTATTTACACATTGATAACAGACATTACTTGTTCCATTTAACATATCATGTTTATCAACTTTCAAACACATTGAAGTAGAAGCACCAGAACTATCATCAGCAACTAATTGAAATGATTGAGAAGAATTACTATAATTCAAGTTAAAGTTAATACTTCCTAATTCTAACCATTCTCCAAATTCATTAAGTGCATCTTCTCCTGTAGCTCCACTTGATAGATACATAATGTAGCTTGTTGAGGTTATATGTTCTGGTCCAGAAGTAAATGCTAATTCTCCCTCGTCATACGCTAGTATCCTATACCATGCATCTGTTAATCTTAAATAAATAATATCTGTTCCTGAAGATGAAGTTTGTCCCATTGCCACCAATCTAAATGCATTAGTTGCAGGGTCATATTTCTGTAAGTGAATGAGTATATCTGAAGCCAATGCTCCAGCTTTTGAAGCAGTAAATGTTACTGCACTACTTAAAGAATCTAATAAACTGTATAAACTAATGTCCTGAGTATTATCTCCACTTATCTGATTATTATCAAAGTAATATTGTCTTGGGTAAGTATATCCTGAACCATCTGGTAAATACTCCATGAATCCTGAAACATTTACATTTATATTTGAAGGATCTAGGCACAATCCGAAGTTAGAGTTATCGTTTAAATCAAATGAGTAAGCTTTACTATCTTGTTGACTATCTAAAGTTAATGTTCCATCCATATCTCCAATCAAGGCAGACTCATTTTCTTCATCTCTAATTGTAAAGTTTAAAGCCCTATTACCACTTGTGCAATTATTAAAACTCATTTTGGATATGGTTCTTGTTTCAGTATTATCTGAACATTCAGAATTATTATCACAGGCATTACAATACCAATAACCAAGTCCAACAGGAGAATCCCATTCATAAGTTGTTAAAGAAGAATTTTGCAATACTTGAAATCCAGCAGAGGTTGAGTTTATATCATCCCAATAAAATCTAAACGTTTGCTGATCATTATCCCAATCAGTATTAAGAAGAAAACTAATAATATGAGATGAACCATCATTATAACTACTTACATCTATAGTCCTATTAATAGCGCTAGTTGTAGTAGTAAGAGTTAAAACAGTATTACCATCTATTTGAATAAGTGCAGAATCCAACGCTCCATCATACTCAATAGTTTGAGTTTCCAAAACCCAATAATCTCCAGTAAATTTATAACTCCTATAAACACCAATATCACTTTCAAAATTAGCACCAAGATAATTAGTAGACAAAGAATTACCCTCAGTAAATGTGCAAGTAGTTGCACAAGGCAAACCTATTTTATTCCACTCATCTTCAACCTTATAAGTAACATTTAAAGCAGTTCCATAAAATGTATAATTAATATCATCATTCTCTGCATCAGTTGAACCTGAACAAGTTAAAGTTGGGTCATTGAAATAGACTGAATTGTTAACTGGACTAATAGTTGTTGGTGTTGTTGGTGCAGTTGCTAAAACTAAACTAGAAAATAATAAAAGTGCAAATAATCCAGCAAAAATACTCTTCTTCATCCCATCTCCTCCATGAATTTATCTTTTGCATAGAAGATTACCATAATTACGACCCCTATGAACGCTATAAATAAGGGTAAATGAGCAAAAAGGAAGTTCATAGCCGTGTAGTTGGATGCAGTAGTAGCAATGCTTGATGTTGTATTTGTAGTAAATTGTTCATAAACATTACTCATAGTTCCTGCAAGTATTGTTACTATTATTAATAATATCAAAGATATGAAAAAGAATACAGGATGTGTTCGTATTTGAAATCCTAAAACTATCGTTGAAATTATTAAGCCTATAAAGAAAAATATGAAAATATAATCCAATGCAGCTAACATAGTTTCTGCATCTGCTTCAACTGCAGTATTTACTGGGTTATTGAATGCTGGATTATCTGCAATACTCTCTGTGTATTGGCCATAAAAATTGGCAGCAATTATTATAGTTACACCTAATGAAAACAAGATTACAATAATATAAATTAAATCTGGGACATTTCCTTTTCGATTCATACTCTAAAATTAAACCCCCATTCCAGTTTCTTTTTCTTTTTTTTCAATCTCATTCCAAGTGCCTTCATATATTCCATTTCTGATTTTCCATTTCTTTTTGATTCTCTTTTTATGGCTTCGTCAAGTTCCTTGTGAACTCTTCTTCTTTTGGCTTTATTTCCCATCACTCATACCTGTAGCAATTTGTCTGAAAAAATAAATCATGAAATATGCAATTACAAATAAGGTGGACCATAATAATCCGTAATAAGTGGTATTAATAGAAGATTCCAACTTGTCTGCAGTAGCTGCTCCTATCGTGGCACTATTAGCTTGAATGATTGTTGGCAAGATTCCAAGATTTGCCAGTAATAAAAATAATCCTAAAAATAAAAATAGGAGTTTCAGAGCATAGTGGTCATTCTGTAAATTACTTCCCATATAAAATAGGGCAAAGGCAACACCCACCAAACTCAACACAATAGCAATCTCCCAGGCCATTATACTCTCATGCCTCCATCAAAGCCAGATACCTTTTTCTTGAACCAGCCCTGTTTTTCATTCTCTTGTTTTACTGTCTGCTCTGAAACATGATATTGTATCAATAACTTACTTAATGTTTCTCCCTTGAAAGCCTTGTATATGGTTGCTACAAAAGCATGAACCATTAATGATTTTACATAATCTCTGTTCTTTCTTTCAACTCCTAAATTTTCTGGAAACATTAACTCTAAGCTTAATTCAGATTCAAATTCATAAATCATAGTTTTGATTGTTATTTCATCTAAAACAGATAAGGAAAATATTTTAGAAACATAAGGGACGAAGCGACCAACAAGCCAAGTTACAGCTTCTTCGGACACAAGTGGCTTTCCAGTTTGCTTAATCTCATTGGTCACTACGTCTACGATTTCCCCCCTTAAGGTTCGTATTAATTCGTCAATTATGTAATTATTATCTAAGATAACTGAATCTATTTTTTCATCCCTTTGTTCTGGCAAAGGAATACTCATTGGTTCTATTTCATAATCACTCATCTTCTTCTCCTTCTAATTTCTAATCCCGTGAAAAGTCCTTTAGTTTTGAAAGAAGTCTTTTTAGGTAAATCTAATCCAATCAAGGAAGGTCTGTAAGCTGCTCTCCTCTTTCCTTTCTTTTTCTTTCTTTTCTTCTTTGTTGATTCTCCTCTAGGGAATTTTGGTAAGCTTGGCCAAGTAAATCCACCTGAGAGTATTTGAGGAGTGGGTTGGACAAATGGAGTTTGTTTAAACATGTTCTTCGTTTTTAGTTTCTGTTTTGACCTTAACATTTGTTTTTGTTTGAATTTTAATCCTGTTTTAAAATTAAGTTTAAACTCTTGTTTAGGTTGTAATCCTTGTGCAAGTTTTGCTTTGGTTGCAGTTCTAAACTTTTGAGTTTGTTTTGCTTTTTGTTTTGATACAGGTTTTAAACCTAACTTCATCTTTTGTTTTTGTTTTAACTTTGTTGTAAATATTTGATAAATAGGTTTAGTTTCTGATTTTGGTATTAGACTAGTAGAAACAGGAATTGTTTTTGGCTTTGATACTTTTAATGCTTTATCAACTTGTTGTTGTAAAAAACTTTCAGTTAACTGTTTTGCCTTTCTTTCTCCTGTTTTAGTTACTTGAATTAATCCTCCAGAACTTCTAGCAGGTGTTAGAGATTTAAAAAATCCTGCTGCAGGGATTTCATAAGACCTTAAAAATCTTGTTGGTTTTGTAGCTAATTTACTTTCAACAACAGTTAATCCTCTTGCCTGTCCTGACCTTGTAGCAAATCCTAAATAACTTTGTCTGCCTTTTCTAGTTGCCTGTATAAGACCTAAAGATTTTCCTCCACCTGTAAGTCCTAATTGTTTTGAAGTTTCAGCTATTCTTCCCTTACCAAATAAAGGACTCATTCCTGTTTTATATCCTGTTCCTGCAGAAACTGACTTTCCTGCAATTATTCTACCTTTTCTAACAGAAACACTTGCAAACTCTGTTTTTTTCAGAGGTATTTGAAGTTTTTTGGGTAGTTTAAAACCTATACCTAATGCCTTAGAAGTAGTCTTTCCAGTTTTAACATATCCTAACGCTGCTAGTCCTCTTTTTTCTAATCCTTTTAATCTAGCTGCTCCTGTAGCTAATCTTCCTCCAGGGATTCCAATATTTAATGCTAAGAATGCAGATTCTAATTTTCTTTCTTTTAATTGTTTTTTAGGATTTATGAATAATCTTTGAGAAACTCCAATCCCTTCTTCTACCATCCCATATCCAGCTAAACCAATTTCTCTACTTGCAGTTCTTGTAGTTTTTCCACCAGACAAAATCCCTAAAAGAGGATACTTCTCAATAACCCTTTCTGTTTTTTCTGCAGCCTGTCTTGTTCTATAAATATTATATTCCTGTTCAGCTACTGATCTATCAAATTTATTTCCTGTCTTTATTCTATCTTTTAACTCTTGAACTGCTTGAGTTTTAGCATAGGCTTTTTGAAAATCATATTTAGAAGCAATACTTTCTGCTGTTTCATAGTATCTTTCATAATCTTTGAACTCTCGTTGGTATTGTTGATATAATAAAGAAGTTTGTCTTGGGTCATATTCTCCTTTCCGATTATAAACTGCAAATCCTTTTGGAGTGAAATATTGACCATACTTTTGTTCAATTTGTTTTGCTTTTTGTTCTGCTTTCTGTTTGGATTCCTCAAAGAGTTTAGCTTTTTCCTCTTGGGTCATAGGTCTTCTAGAAATAGAACTCCTGCCATAACTTCCACGAACAACAGGTCTTCCTGCACTACGACCCTGACTAAGAAAATCTCCAAATGTAACTGTTGCTGTTTGTTCTTGTTGTTGTGAATGTGGCATTTTTGGGAACAACTACCATCTACCACGAGAGTTTCATAATTTTTTTATTTTTTAAGAGTTTATATTTTAGAGTTTATACTTCCACTGGAGGCCATTTTACACAACTGGTAGTTTTTCTACCTCTTCAACTAAATGTCTGGTTGCACAATAAGTGTAAACCATAGTAGAACTTAATTCTTTATGATTTAAAAGTTGTGCTATTTTTCTTATATCTGTTCCTCTATTTAATAATCCAACTGCAAAGCTATGCCTCATACTATGTGGATGAAAATATCTTGGTAGTTCACTACTTCTTAACATTTTTGTAAAATACTGTCTTGCACTTGAATGACTAATTGTAAATAATCTATCATCATCAGAATAATATGATTTATATTTAATCCACCTAATTAATTCTTCTTTTATATGGTTTGGGAAAACTGCTAAGTGTTGTCTTTTGTTTTTAGTATTTTCTATTAGAATTTGATTAGTTTCCCACAAAACATTTGAGATTTTTATAGTAGTTGCTTCGCTTATTCTTAATCCTGAAAAGAACATAAGTCTAAATAACTGATAATATTGTTCACTTGGATATGAATTTCTATCAAACGAATCAAAGAATATTTTAATTTGTTTGATGCTCATGAATTTTGGCAAGTTTAACATATATTGTAGAATAACTAAACATTTATAAAGGTAACTAATCAGTTAGTCTTAACATGGTAAAAATAGTTAATCTTTATTTTGAAGAAGAAGAATTTGAATTAGCAAAAAGAGCTAAAAAGGATAAGACTTGGAAAGAGTTTGTTTTATCATGTGCAAAAAAAGGTGATAGTAATGAGAAACATTCTTAAAGAAGACATATTGAAGCAGAATTGCCGACTTTATAAAATTAACTGTGAGAGGTGGTCGAAATAGCGATCCCTGCATCTATTAGTTTTGATGAAGATTTATTATTTGAATTAAAACATAAAGCTAAGCAAGATGGCAAAACATTATCAAGTTTAGTCAATGAAAAATTAGGGTCTGTTTCCGATGGAACTTTTTCTGAAGAATGTCTAACCCCAGAATCCCTTAATAATAAGATAATAATATTAAATAATAATATAATAATATTAAGTAATCTATACTATACTATACTACAAGAAAAGTTCCATAGGAAATCTGAAGAGCTAGGTGAAGCAAGGGACAAATTAGAAAGTGAAAATGCCCAAATTCTTGAAGAATACACTACTCTAGAGGCCAAATTCAAATCTATGAAAGTTCTAAATGAGGTAAAATCAATTGCGCTGACTTCCACTGGAGGTTTCGATTTTACGAAATATGAGCAATTATTTTTGAAAATCAAAGAGAAAAATCCAGACATGGGAGTCCAAGATGTCATGAAGTTTCTAAGACTTAAGAAAAATCTCT